>OMLO01002431.1_pt1:10000-15021 | contig 15021 bp, 4 predicted proteins | sample 1674811 | NCBI WGS metagenome assembly OMLO01 (sample SAMN06265003, study PRJEB25207) | coral metagenome | isolation source: Coral host | place: Mexico:La Bocana,Puerto Morelos, Mexico | collected 2008-11-13 | reverse complement strand
TGTTTACTTCATAAATTTACAATCGGATTTACCCCGCAAGGCCAAAGTTAGGCAAAACTAAGTCTTAAAGAGTAATCAAATACTACTACTGAAACTAAACAGCGTTTTACAGTTTAACAATAAATTAGCGATAACGACTGCATTCATATTAAGTTATATTTAAGTTTTGTGAATCAAGAGCTGCTCTCCGGCTTGGTGAATAGATCAACAGCAGGTTGACTGACCGTTTGGGTGTTATGGCGCTTGATGTCTTTGTTAACAGCTAACAGGTAATCTTCTATAAATGTTTCAAGCACTGAGGAGTAATTAAGGAATAAACTTCGATTTTTTCAACAAATCTCTTCAGCGAATCCATCTTTGCGAACCAGTTTTCAAGTACTCGTCGAATTTCGTATACGGGACGAACATGGGTAATAAGTATTTTGATCACAAAAGGATACATGGATGACTGTAGTCTTTGTCGCCTGTAAGACTGACATAATGCGAACCATTGTAAAACCAGCCAGGAGGTAACGGATCAAATCTGTGCTTAGACTGAAGGAAAATAGACATCAACGATAAATAAACAATAAAGCAACACTTGTGCGAGCTTTACACTAAAGAAACCCAAGCAGCAAGCAAACTTTGCTCGCACCATCATTACGTCAACAGCTCGTGCTAGTTCTGAGTTACTATCGAGTAAATAAAAACACGGTTTTAAACCAGTGTGCGTATTTCCTTTGGGTTATTTTCTAAAGCTATATTCAACACGATCATGAAAAAATCTCAAACAGCTTGATATGTTCGAAGTACAATGTTATAGTACACAAGTCGGCATTTACGATATGTCTTCTCTATGTTGTATGATAGTAGAGTTTTACAGCTGGTTTTCAAGCGGCAGGAAAAATCACGAAGTCTCGCGAAAATAAGTAATTATAAGGTATGATAGGCACTTCAATGACTGCAACGCGTATCATACATCTTGGAGCATTCAGTAGCAAAGGTGCAAACTTTCCAGTAGACACTGACTAGAAATACGCTGCGAATTGTGTGGTCACGCTCGCACCACTCACACTTATGTCGGTTATCTCTTTGTCTGACAAGTCCTTCCGCATTTTCAACTTTAATTTCACTGGTGCCTGCAAACAAATAAATATAAGAATTTCAGCTTCCGTCAAAAAACACGTGCCAAGAGGCCATAAACTAATCTTTTTTAAGCTATTCCAATCATGTACCGACTTTGTCCGTACTATGATGTTTATTAAGGCCGATCATGTTTCGAGTAAACCTGGGATTTCTTCGATCTTCTCTTGGGAATACTGACTGTAATATATTTCTTTCAACGTCCTGATAAATTTCGAGACTTTTTGTTGTGAAAAATGATGTCAAAAGGTGTACAAGACCATAGTTCCTCAGTGTTAAAGTGAACACTTTCCTATAAAACATACCGGTTTGCAGCAGCTTTTAATCCAATCCTTCAACACCTGTAGTTGAAGATGAAATCCCGTGAACACAATGAAGTAGTCGTGGACTCCCTCTGTGGTGCCATTCTGCCGGGCCTTTGCCGAGGGGGGTCGAGGAATTGCAGCGCTATCTACAGGATTCATTTTCAACACCCCGTTCAGACGGCACCAATGAACATGAACCTTGTTATTAGTAACCTCTTCTGTCAACAAAAAAAACCAGTTTTTAAATGTCAGTTTTCATACATCCCGGCTTTGAAAAACAGACATCGTCAGCTCACCTGAGAAAAAAACATGGCCCTGTAGACTGTGAATCGCTCCTGTCATAAAAACAATAATATAAGAGTCACTGTAAGTCCATAATACTTCAGTACGTTAAATACAATGAGTGTGTGTTGTGATTGAGCTCACCTGTTTCTGCTTTGGATGGCATGGGTCCGTGCAGTGCTGAAATAAAGAATGAATGATCACTTGTGTTGGCTTGCTGATAACTGATTTGTTTTTTTCCTCAGGTCAGTCGCGCAGTCGGTCGAGCATTTTTTAGTTCACTGCATCAATCGATTGACATTTCTTACCTTTAAGATTAGCAATAAGTCTTGACTTGTTTAATGATCCATAAAACGGTACACTAATCTAAAGGGAAGGTTCATATAACAAAATGGAGAGGATTCATTCAGGCTTAACTAAAATCAATTAAATGATTATAAATCTAAGGTCATCCATCTAGCTTTACGTATTCAGTAGAAGCCGGCGTTAATATTGTTAAGACTACCAATATGATTACATCTGCACAGGTCAATAAAATGTAAATCAGAAAACTTTCTAGGACTATCAGTCTCATGACCCAAATAATCACACACATAACTGATACTGCTGTGTCCAAGCCACTTACAGACACCAATAATAGTTCCACAATACCTCGTCAACCTGCGGCTCAGCATGCCCAGAGGAAAACAATCCCAGAGACCTTTAAAAAGATAACCTAAGTAAGTAAGAGGAATAGTGACACCTTGGGCCTCATGACCCAGCAACTGTCTGACGTACGTACCAGCCTGGACACATTAACTGCCTCTTCTGAGTCATCTTGTCTTCATCAAATGCACTGTCTGACAGAATCAGCTCCACGTCAGGTGTCCTGAAAAGACACACAGAAACAAATACCTGTCAGGCAAAGCAAACGTGAATCAGTGTCATCAGTAGCTGTTTGGGTCTCTACAAACGACAACCAGAAAATCACACGGCATTATTATGTTCAGTACCTTGTGACTTCTCCACCTTTAGCCAGAATAAAGGCCACATCAGGGTTACAAGCCCGTACAAGTTTCTGAACCAGACTCAGCTGCTCATTCTGCAAAAATTCAGATGGGATAGGAAAGATAACTATCTCTCAGAGGTACAATAGTGTTAACATGTAACTGTCATATTAGTTCTTATCTCACCTGAGGTTCTAGACAACTCGTGAACACGGCATTGTTGACCAAACCTGTTTAAAAAGAAGAATGTTTTTAAGAGATTAAATCTTGAATGTCTTGTTCACAAGTAAAATAGGCACATAAGGTGCTTAACTTCTGGTTTCTGTACGATTGGATGACATGTAAGTCTATCACAGGCTACAGGTTACCCTAATAATTTCACTGGTACCAATGGATTTCGAGGCTGATGGCTAGCGCACTGGACTTTGGATAGTCCGGAAGTTTAGCCTCAGAGTGCCTCTCTCCACACAGGTGTATGAATGGGAACGGGCACCGGCGAATTTAATTATCGGGGGTAAATCTGCGATATGCGATAAACTACATTGTAGCATTCCATTAAGGGGGAGAAGATAAACACTTGGTCGCTTGTTTGTCACATGAACCAGGACAATTCAAGCTCCAGAGGTATGGAACACTTGGCCCATAGAGACTTTTCCTTTTACTCTGTGCATCTGGAGAGATTGAGTGATTGGTTTGGTTTAAATGTCAACAGGTCAAGCTGCGAACCGTATGTTGTAAAGCAAGGAGCAACACATCACAAACCTTGAGCACACTGTTCCAGTAGTTTTGGCAGTGTCATTCTGTCGAGAAATACAAAAGCAGTTTGAAAGTGATCCTCTCCTAAATCACTACCTAAACATACATGTTCCCAGTTTTAACTTCTGTTAATCTGCCTACTTGACGATGTATAAATGTTGTAGGAGTAAACTACTAGTTGATCCCTTCTCGGTAGGTGGATAAAGTAGTACTGAAGTATCTGGAGACACTTTTGCTTCAGAATTCCGGCAGGGAAAATTGACTGTACCAGCGTTTTGAAAGCGTATGAAAGCGGATTTCTAGATTACATTAAAAATCGCTGGCAATCTGACCATAACACTTCTGTTTTTTTTTTTGTAACTGTAATTGCAAATCTTTTCCAGTACGATCCGTAGCCGCACCTGTTTTCTATGAAGGTGTTAAGCGGGTCTATACAGCAAGTTACAGCTCCGATCTTGAGACACTTGGCGACCTCTGCATCCGGATGAGTCCTTATAGCCTGCACTACATCTGCCACATCAGTAAACCTTATAACAAAGTGAAAAAACAATCACGTTGCTACAACATGTGAGGACGGGTTCATGGTGAAATCTGAGGACTGATTATGGACGCTTTCATACCCTGGCGTCACTACAATAACACGCAGTCTTTTGCCACTTGCCGACAGCCTGACATGAAGGCGCCTCTGACTTGACAAGGTGTTGGTCAGGGATTCCTGTAAAACTAAAACAAAGAGTGAAACGCTTCACTTATTTAACAAACCTAGTCCTTGAAAATCTACAAAACCACAGCAACGACAAGCTATCACAGGTAACACACCTTTAGGATCAAAAGGATCTGAATTGCTTGCAGGTCTCTGTAATATTATCCATCTGTTAATAAACAAGACTAGTCACTGACGACAGTTCATTACCAAGTTAAATATTAACTATCGCAAGTCATTCAAATTAATGTTAGAACTTACTTGCTGTTTTCCTTGGCCAGTGCTACAAGAGCTAAACACAGCGAGTCTTTACCACTGCCAGGTACACCTGTCAGTATCGTTAATAACAACTAAAAAACAATTAAAACAAACATCATTGGACACAATCTCTCAGTTGCAGTAGCGATCCAAACTTTGTCAAATTAAGGACTAGAATTCTGCTACATCAGTAATCACTCACACAAGGGCTTATTGTACCACATAAAAACTAGCTGCAGTCAATACAAAACATGATCAGCGAGAATTATGCAGACTTTCTGGTTGAATGATGCATGCCTTGTGCAGCATGACTTCTTAAACAACAAAGGAGTTTGAAGCGAGTTTAAAATCATGAAAACTTGTGTATTACAACTTGTGTATTACACAAGTTCTCTGATTACCTCAAAATCATGTGACTGTTTTTGTTCGCTTGCGCGGCTGCTGCCTAGCAGTACTGGTAGATCATCACATTTTACGGGTGTATCACCTAATGAACTACTCACAGAGCAGTGACTCAAGAAGCTGGAAAAACAACAAAATAAGAATTTGAGTTGGCTTGAATTTCAGACTAAACAGCAAACCGAGTATAACGGAGCCGGTGCTACAACA
>OMLO01002431.1_pt1:0-5000 | contig 15021 bp, 4 predicted proteins | sample 1674811 | NCBI WGS metagenome assembly OMLO01 (sample SAMN06265003, study PRJEB25207) | coral metagenome | isolation source: Coral host | place: Mexico:La Bocana,Puerto Morelos, Mexico | collected 2008-11-13 | reverse complement strand
TCTTCCCAACCAGTCTTTAGCACTGACATGACGGCTGACTCACTCTAAAAGTGTAGTGTCAAAAAAGGAAGGTTGAAATAAAAATCTGTTTCCTCTTTTGGAATCTAGTACCAGGCTATAATAATTTTTTTTATTGAGCAAACTATCGAGAACTTTTAGCTCAGGATCTATTTGAATCAACGACAACACAAAAATACATATTAATTATATAGTGACCAATGTTGCTGCTGTTATTGCAGCTGTAGTTTGCTGTTAGGAAATGAGTAGTACCTTTTGTTTGTTAAATGTTTCAGAAAATGTCTTGACTCCTTCTACAACAGCAGTGATTGAGAGAAGGTAAAGCTCCATAAGCAACCTGCATTATATCAAAAACAGATTAGCCACATGACATTCCAACATAGCACAACATTTCAAAGTGTTCTCACAACTCAGCCTGACCTGCTTGTAAACTGAGTGAGGTGTTATGGATGGTTTGTGTATTGAGCTAGCTATCTTGACTCAAAGGCTTATCTCTGGGTGAAATCTCACACAAAGACTTGGCTAAACTTTGGAGCTGCCAAGGAAAGGAAAGCCTCCCTCTCACAGGGTGGTGGTGCTCCCATTTAGAGCTATATAGGTATGTGCTGCGGGATAGGGTAGGGTTGTTGAGGTTCCTGATCCTTACATAGGGCATCGTTTTTGCCCCTTTTGGCATGGTGTTCCAGATATGATCCTTGGACCTAAATTGTATCAGCTAAAATTCCAGTGCACAAATGCCCAGCATAGCAAAAGACAAATTATAGGCTTGGTGCCCAAAGTTACACAAACAACATAAAGTTGACCCAATCTAAGTTTTAATAATTTTGATTTTGCACAGGATTAATGTTTTCTTGGCTACAGTACATCTCTGTGTGTCAAGCCAGAGATTAACGAGTTCCAGCTAACTGTTGTCAGCAAAGTGACTCACTCACAGTACCTAAGACACATTTACATGTACATGTACAAAAGGTGACAAGTAGCTCTCCTAAAGGATTTCTCAAACTTAAACAATGCTGAATACCTTAGATCCTTACTGTGCTCAAGTGATGACTTCTTTGCTGTATCACTTAATGAGATTGGTACAAATCCATTTTGTAGAAAATAAGTTCTTGCACATGTCATTGTCCCTTTAGGTTCAACAGCAAAGCAGACCTTTGAAAGACAATTCGCAATAGCTCAAGAACACTAAATTGGTTAAATTTATTTCACCATCCATCCTTTTTAATACTAGTTTGTTTTATTTCACTTATTCACGTTTATCATGTGAATACAAACAATATTTTAAAATAGTTAAGAAATACAGTGTAAACAATTACAAGGAAATCTGACACAAGAATCAGGCCACTGAGCTATCATTTTAGCAGTGGAAAAAATTCCACCAGCTGAGCTAAGAGTAAGCTCCAGTTCCACTAGTAAAGATCTTACCATGTGTGATGCAGCATTGCCACCAATGCCACTATTAGCAATGGTTGTGTTATTGTTTAACAAGGACTGTCTCTCAGAATGTTTGATGTTTTGCTGTGAGGAGTGTGATCCCAGCAGGACAAATGGTTTATAATCACTCATGGAACTGCCCAGAGAAAAATAAAAACAAAATCAGGTTAGTTCTAGTTACAACAATAAAACCTATTATACAACATCAACTATAATAATAATTTATTACAAATTAGTTGGATATCATCATTACTACATATATGGTCTGATGCCATTTAATTATAAGTAATGTTGATGAGCTGAGTATGAAAAACTGTGATTTTATTCATGTCCTCCAACAAGGTTTGCCTGTAAATATAGAGGCATGTATGCGCTGTGGAGTTCTTGGAATCACACATTTAAAATACCTCCTCTTGGTTTTGTTACTCTCAGGAATGTGTCCATGTGTGAAATAACTTGTGATGGGCTGCAAAAAAAAAAAACATTTTGTAACTATTGTAATGCTTAATAAGACAAGTGTTGGGAATTTGCCACCATAACTTCGACACTTGTGCATTTGTTAGCTCAAAATGTTTGAAGCATGCTAATTGTGCAATTATATTGGCAAGAATTATGATAGATTGCACATGCAGGCCCATGATACAGTGGTATTACTAAAGAATTTGGTTAACTATACTCACAACGGTACAGTCTGTAAAGTCATATGGAACAGATCTTCTTTAAGAGCCAAACAACCTAATCACTACATAAGAAATTGGTATCACTTCAAACAGCATCTTTCAAAGATGGCTACAGGGGACTAAACGTACCTCGCTTAAACTCCCTTCTGTAACTTTAAGAAGTTCGTCAGAGCTACAAATAAAAGCAAACCATCCTTAGATTTAAGCTCAAGTAGTAAATATTGTACAGTGCCTGGCTAACCCTGCATAAAGAAAACCTGTACTAATAGGTCACCTTTTAGTAAGCACTTGTCAATTGAAAGTCCCACATATTGTTCCCTAAATTTCTGTAAAATGAACCTCTATAAAACAGTTGAAGTCCCCCTTTCAAATGTATGTGTGTATAAGCATATATAAAGGTCCCAGAGGGCTGTTTGTAAAATTATAATTTTAATCTGTATTAAATTGTCATGTTTACAATTTTAACACAAAAATGCTTACACAAATAACAAAATAGGAAAATGAAATAATATTTAAGAAATGAAATGGATACTGTTTTAATTGTGCGTGTACACATAACCTGTATTAATTAAGAGCTCACCAATAGCCTGATTCCCTGAGTACAGGACTGACTGTGTAACAGACATTTTACTCAATCAATTCACAAGTCATGCTCACCTTTCTGTATCTACATTTGTCAGAACAGATTTACAATGACGTTCAAATAAAGGAAGAGTCTAGTGAGAAATAAGATGCTAAGTAACTAACCCTGCAAAGAAATAAAGACAAGTGACAAGGCTCAACCTTAACTTTTGTCACCAGTGGGTTTATGGCTAGTAAAATGGTAGTTCTCACTACATTCTCTCTCCTAGAACAGTGACAAATTTTTAACAAGCATTCTAATCTACCTTAAGTTAAGAACCTGACAACTAACTAGTAAGCAAGCAAGCTAGCAAGTAAACTTTATTTGATAGGAAGGTTGTAGAGGAGATTTGGCAGCCGAAGAGCTGATGTGGACCTGCTATAAAATAACCTTCCACAAAATAAAATTTTTGCATAAAAGATATTAACAAAAGATTGAGAACTATGTACAGGGGAAAATTAATAATATATATATATGAGATTCACTACAGAACCTAATTAAGATGATATTTCCAGAAATAAGACAGATCAAAAATGTATAAATCATCTTTTTTTAGCAATAATCAAAGTTGCTTCCTTGCAGAATGAAACCCAGCAATGTCCTGGATGTGTTTCTTTAATGTCTGCTTATCAGAATGAAAAATTTCAGGTACTTAAACTAATCTATTTAAAAACTTCCATATTACAGGGCCTATGTATTGTTAAGGGTTCAAATTATTCACCTCCTTTACCAGAGTTTCTACAACCACAGGGTCCAACAAACCATAAATTTTGTCCAAATCTTGAGTCACATCAACAACCTGATATTAAACATAAAATTATGCATCTATCATTGGACACTATATAGACTTTTAGACTATTTTTTGAAAAAGTATCTACGTAGAAAAATAGGTTATTATTGTTTATAACAGATCAGAACTAAGTTGTTTTATAGAACTTTGGCAAACAGAATTCAGCGGAATTAGCTGTACAAATACATATTTCTGGTGAGCAGTAACAAAGCATTGCTAAAGCTCAAAGATGGGTGCAAGTAAAAAATAATATTACTAGTGAGTAATGAAAGACTTCCCCCAGTACAAATGTGAGTTTTTTTAAATAACCAATCTTAAAAAAGTGATGTGTGAAAGAAAGTGCAGGAAGTGTAATATTTGACCTCTTCTCTCACCTTATGATGCATAGTGAAAAACCCACCACTGTGGAGAGAAATTTGCTATGTTTTAGTAAGGTTTATGATGTTTATGATGTTTTTTATTACGTCTAAGCTACATCAAGATACACCACCCACCAAAAAAAAAGTATGGTACATTATTTCATTCAACCAGAAGAACATTATTTTTTATTGTAATTAAATATCCAGTTCTTAAGACCAACCTTGACAGTTATACCATAAGAATTGTACTAGACTCTCAAGTGTTGACTAAACTGTAAAAATAGACCAGTCAGAATGCTTCCAGAATCTGGTATGTAGTAGTGGTAGATTTTTATTAAAAATGATTATAGGCATTCTTTCACTCTTTACCACAAGTCCCTCACTTCCTTTTCTGTCAATGTCTTTTCAGTGCTCAGCAGCTAACCAATCAGCCGGACAGAACAGGCTACTTCCATTTATTATTATGTTACAAGTCACTCAAACAAAAAAGTCAGTTCCCATTTCAATGAACAAGCATTACCCTCCAAAGCCCTCCAGAGCAAATGCTTGAACTAGTGGCCACTTCTCCAGTACAAACGGATCAAAAGGAGGCTGCTGATCACCTGGACTAGGGACTGACACATAATACAAAAAGTCATGTAAGAACCTGTACTAAGCAATGCACACATAGATGTACTTACATTAAGCTATTTATTAACTTGAGAAAAATTAATTGGTGTAGCAAGTCTGTGAACTGATGTTCTGGGACGTAGCCCCTTCTTGTACTTAGGCACTGACTTTGACTAGTGTTTTGTTTAAGTTGCTCACAATTCCCCTACAACAGACAGGGTGCTTTTTTTTCCAATGTACTCTACTCCTAAATTCCCAGACTACATATTCCCATGTTCCAAATAAGGTTAGCTTATAACAAGGTCTCAAGGGTTTATACCCTATCATCTCATTTTCTTTATTTCCTGTATTAGCTTCTTCTCTAACAGGAGAACACAAATCCATCTATGGAGAAAGCATTGTTAACTTTACATACTAGGGAACATTTCAGCCACACCTGGTTATGGAAAATACATGTATGCTGACAAGACAACTATCCATACACTTAA
>OMLO01002430.1_pt1 | contig 15028 bp, 16 predicted proteins | sample 1674811 | NCBI WGS metagenome assembly OMLO01 (sample SAMN06265003, study PRJEB25207) | coral metagenome | isolation source: Coral host | place: Mexico:La Bocana,Puerto Morelos, Mexico | collected 2008-11-13 | reverse complement strand
TCACTTTTTGTCTATAGTTGATGTATCCATCTTGATCCATGTTGAAGATGTGAATGTTATGAACAATGTGAAAAGAAACATATTGTAGTTTGACGTCACTTGTAAAAAGCGAGGTTGAAAGTAAAAACCCGGTGAACGGTGATCTAGGTCGGTTTATTTCCGTCCAGAAGGGCACTGGACCTGTTCCTCCGCTGCCCTCATTCGATGATTCACTTCTTCATTCATCCATGACCTTCAATGCGTTCCATTGTCGCTGAGACACTAAATCTGTCAAACCATGCTGTCACTTAGACTTTGAACACTGACCTGTGCAAAACACTTCCCGATTCAAAAACACGATCTAATCGTGATGACCATAATATGATCCCAATTGAGCAGCTCTTTTTGCGCTAAATCTGCTCGTGGCAAAAGCGCTACCATGCCAGTCTGCAAGTGGAGTGTGGCTCAGATGCAAAAAACCTTCCGACTCCATGCCTTCCTAAATGCCGATAGAAAACAGCTTCGTAGGCATATTGCACTTGCATGTTGCACTTGCATTTGATTGCATGTTGCATTGCACAAGTGCTGAGGTGGCCTTCGAATTATTACAAGCTAAGCGCCAGAATGCGTTCCATCAACATCAAAGTGGAACAACCTACAGGTCCCTGTATGCTGCTGTATTGGCTGTACTGTACTGTACTATACTGTCACTGTATTGTACATTTTCAGACATTGGAAACATGATTTCAGCAGATGATTGACTCTGTGACTGACAATTATTCTGACATCCACGGTCATTTGACATGACAAGTATCAGACTAGACTAGACTATACTGTACTAGACTAGTGATGATCCATTGTCAGAGTTTGTGGTTGCAGGACTCATTAGTGATTGCCATTTGCAGTTTGTACTTTCTCACATTGCATTCCGCAAGGCTTTCTTTGCAAGATCTGCCATGACACCGCTCGCAGAGCATATCCTGGGAAAAAAAGGGATGATATTGAGCAGTGCCTTTGCAACAGTGACTCCTTCAAGGCTGAGTTCACTGAAAGCACCTTGCAGCAATCACTCCATTGGTCAACACACATCCTGTACCGCATGAATCCGCATGAACAAGCACAAATGAGTCAGACAGGTACCTGCCACAGTATGTTATAGTATTAGATTATTAGATTTCATTTTATATAATAATAAAATATGAATATGAATCTGAATCTGAAGCATGAATCTAATATGTACGGCTATATGTGACGTCGTGTATTCTTTGCAATCATCCGATGATCATCCTCCACCATTCTCAGGCAGACGTGCATTTTGTGAAGAACTCTCTGAGAAGCTTCGTGGTGGTAACAGCAGACTCAGGAAACGCACAAAAGCCATCAAGAAGCAGGACACTTCAGGTGTTATCAGCAAATTGGAGGGTGACTTCATGGCATTGGACAAATATGAGAAGGACTGGTGACTGGGCATGTCACGGGCATTCATTCCGCAAGCGGCATGTCGCTTGCTTGTTTGTACAATGTACAGTGTGTGAGTGTTTTGGCTGCCGCTACAGCTACTATTACTAATTATTGATAATCAAAAATATAATTTGAAATTTAACATATTTAACCTATTTTTTTTTTTTTACAAATTTTACGGTTTTACACAAGCAACACAATCCGGTACAAACCAGCAGACTCAGTGGATAAAGTAACAATACGGACTCCGGACTCTGGACCATTCAGGACCACACCGTCACGATGACTGTGCACCCGCTCACGAAACGCAAGGTCAAGGCAGTATTTATGCCAAAGAAGCCTGAGGGTGTCTGGTCCGGTGAGATTGTTGAGTCGAGCATGGTGCAAGCAGAAACATTGATCGACGATGATGTGTCTGCACTTCGCAAGAACCAGTTGTGCCTAGACTGAATTGAACTGAACAGGCCAGACAGATGTGACATAGACTGTCAATGTCAAAGTCAGATGCTGTGTTGTGTATTTTGTTTGTGAGTCATTGCTAGCGCCACTGCCGCTGCCACTGAGGGAAACAAGTCTGGAGCAGGACTGTCAGCTCCAGCCATTTGCAGAGTTTTCGTCAATCAGTGACAGTGAATATAATATACAGTCACAGTCATACAGTTTACAGAGGAATAGTCGGCTCCATGGTATAGCAGTAGACAGTAACAGTAACAGTAGCAGTAGCAGTAGAAGTAAACGTACCCTGGAGGAGAGACAAGCAGTGATGGACGGCTTCAAGGATGAGTCACTTTTGGCTGCATGTTCTTTCAAAGAGTCCTGCAAGAAGAAAGCAGAGGAGGAAGAGAAGAAGAGATTGGAAGCTTTGAAGGCAGAAGCAGAGACACAGATTAAAGATTCTGAAGAACCAAATGAGGATGAGTCCAAGAAGCGGAAACATCCAGCATGTCTTGAAGGTGGGGAGGATGACGATGAGATGGAGGATGATGATGAGCTCCGATATCTCAATGCAATGCAGGAGCAAGATGCACTTGGGGATGATGACCTTGAACATACCAATCCAACTTCAGATTCTCAACAGCCGGCTCCGGCTCCCTTGGTACCATCAGTACCACCAACAACCCTTGGAGCTGCACTCAAGAGACATTATGCTGAGGTGACTGATGTGTCAGAAGCACCAGCAGCAGCAGCTTTGGACAAGAGGATGCGTGTCCAGGCTGAATCTGTTCCAGTTGTGGGTGGCAAATGTGGCGCAGGCAAGGGCAAAGGCGGCAAAGGCACACCGACTTCCCTTGCGATCACAAAGGGTGCAGGGAAACATGGTCTTGCTTGTGGTGTCACTGTCAGTGGCCTTAGTGGTGAAGGATCACCCACTGCATCAGTGCGTCCGGAGTGTAGTGAACAGTTGGCGCAGGAACCTGCTGGAAACCATCGCACGTGGAAACATTGCAAAACGATTGAGTCATTGAATTTAAAAGATGGTGCCGACAAGGATGGTGAAGTGATGGCACCACCAAAGAGCATGGAGAAGAAATTGCAGGACAAATGGAAGGTTGAAGTTACAAAAATGAAGCCATGGTTCACTACGTTGGTAGATCTGTTTTCTGAAGACCCAACTGTGAAGGTCAACGAGCAAAATATCAAAACCGCTATGACCAGTGCAAAGAAGGTTACGGCAAAGGTCAACAAACGTCTTGGGTACGAAAGTGGTACTGTTGAAGAGCCCACATTCCTTGACAGGATCATCAAACTCCGGACGGCGCTTGAGTTGGCAAAGGACCTGCGGACCCTGGTGATGAAGTCCACCAAGAACACCATCACAGCAGTTGAGATTGCAAATTCTGTGCTCAAGTTGCAGGAATGTTTTGCTGGATTGAAGGAAAACCTGTATGTTGCGATCCCATCTCACTGGGTTCAGGCAGGAATTTGTTATGTGTAGACGAGAAAGTGTTGTGTCGTGATGTGCGTTTGTAGGCTGTAGGCTGTAGGCAGGACTTTGACTTGACTCTGACTGTACGATTTGGTTTATGATGCAGTTTGCCACAACAGTTTGCAGGCTTGGATATCATCACTGCTCCAAGAAAGCCTTGCTGATGGTAGTGTTCTTAACGAAGAGCTGATCAAGACGCTCCGCACTGCGCTGTTCTTCCAGCCGAATGCAACACTCACTGGAGATCATGAACCGCCAACCAAAGACACTGCGTTTCTTGGTTGTTGTGCATTGATGCAAACAAGGAAATTGACCGTGTGACATGAGATGAATTGAGCCTGTACTCCGTAAAAACCCACACACACACTACACACCGCACGGACCAAACGAGTTACAGTTAGAGTCAGAGTCAGAGTTAGAGTTCACAACAGACAACAGTCAGTCAGTCATGATGGTTGTTGTTGAACTGGGCTTCAATTTAGGTTTGGTCAGCTTTCCGATTTCTTCTTCTTTTGTCCTGGCAGCTTGCAAACTGACAAGGCATGGTTTCATTGACGTGACGTGACTGACTGACAGACTGCAGACCTTTTCCAGTGAGTGTGTTCCTTTTGCACGGCCATTTGTCGCTTGCTTGCCATTGATTGTTCTGTCCTGTGGAGGTAAGACGATTGCAAACTAAATTCTTGGCGCAAGTCATCTTGAAGATTTTCTCGGCCAAGATGGATTTAGCATCTGCAAAATGCCTTCTGATGTTGCTGGCCGTGCCACGTCATGAGGATCATGAGGGGGCTCCAAGTCGGAGTTTGGAATACATGCAGAGTATGGTGCTCAACAAGTCAATGGCAACAGCAATCATGACACTGGATGCAATGTGCTCAATTGACATTACTGCTCAGGAGATGTCCGAGGCAGCAAATTTGATTGTGTGTGAGAATATATCATCATGTCACCGTCCATGGGCAAGACTCACCCAGATCAGTCAGTACAAGCGGCTAGTCCAATCCGTGAGACACACCTTGAGTGTTCGGGAACTGGATGCTCATGCAAAGGAAACCGCCAAGAATGTGGATGCTGCACTTAAGGACATTGACCAAACACAAGAATTGTTGCAGACCAGCCTCAACGAAGGCACTCTGACTGCTCTCAGAGTCACGCACACTCTTGAAAGTATTGTATCAGTCAAGGCTCTTGTATGTGGACTCCCTGCCAACGAAGACAGTGAATATGCTACATTGCGATGCTCCAAGTTGGCCTTCGTTGACCAGGACACTGACAGACGTGACAGACATGACATGACATACTGGGCTAGGGCCCAGGGCCCAAAGCCAAACCATACCGGACTGCACCATGCAGTACTGACACTGAAATTATACCTTATGACTTATGATTTATGACTTATGACTTTGTGACTCATGACTCACTCATGACTTATGACCAATGCCAATGACTTATGAATTATGAACTTATTAATTTTATGAATAATTAATCATGTCTCTGAACAGTTGAAGTTGAAGCTGAAGATGATAATGATGCAAATGCAAATGAGAGGAAATCATGGTTTGGATGCAACGCTTTTTCACGGATGTGTGCTGCAACTATATGGCACGATTGGGAGAAACTGATATTGGCAACCATGATGCTCTGACCTCCTGTTTGGCATCTTTGCAACTTACAGCCTTCAAAGAACTGGTGAAGGGTGCCGAATCCATGCCTGGGAAATATGGAAACCGTGACCTACTTGGGCACGTTTGCTTCTCCTTCAAGGAGCTTGCAACCTACCTTGCTGATGTTGGGAAGTGGCTGGAGCTACATTTGTCTTTGGGCGTCTATGCCTTGAGTTCACCGTCTACTTCCAGTCAGTTTTCCTTGTCTCAAGATCCCTTGTTCGCTGCAGAAATGCAGTATTTGGCTTATGCAGATTTTCTGATGGATGTCCACAAATGCAAGCAGCAAGTGGTTGATGCAAGTCATACACTATTGATTCTTGGGCCTAGCATGCAGAGATTGCATTTTGTCATTTGACTGTGACTGTGACTGACTGACTGACTGACTGGCCAGAGACCCAACTCTCAGGACCTCAATGCAGCGTGTTGCACACAATCTTGCTGGACAAATTTTGCTGCGGAAGCCTACTTCTATCGATGTGTTCAGAGGACTGAAGCCTCATTTCAAGGACTGACAACTGACAGACTGACCAACTGAACTTCACTGACTGTTGATTGGTCAACAACTGTCACTGTCAATGATAGCGACTAGTGCTGCAAGTGCTAGCTAGTTTCTGTACCGAATCATCAAATCTTGGTAGTCTTGAACTAGTTGAGTTGAAATTGAACCAAGATCGCCAAGCATTGATTGTGTCCTCTAGGACACAGGTGCTGATGACTACAAGCTGTACACACAGTTGGCATCGGAAGCCGCAAAAGATGGACAAGGGCCGGGATCATTCCAGATTCCAGGAGGAATGGACAAGGAGTTTGTCACGGCAATCATGGGAATGACTGAGCTCTTGGGCGGCAATCCACAGAATTTCATGGATGGTCTGATGGTATCATCTGTGGAGAAGCTTGAATCTTCAGTGAAAGACCTGAAACATATGGGAGTAATCTACAAGAGTCTTGATCAAGCAACGGCCTCTCTCTTGAAGAAGGTTGACAGTCTATCGGATGGTGAGAAAGCAGCCGTTGAACATGCACAACAACTCCTTTTTATTGGCAAATTGGCGCTTGCTTGCCTATCAGGTTCCTTGTCTGTTTGTTTACTTCTGCTACTTCTACTTCTACTGTCTTTTCTCTTTGACTCCAGACACCAGATGATAGAATCCAATCTGATCTGATCCCAACACACACTGGCACTGACTGTCGACTGACTATGGTTCCTTTGAGTTCTATGAGTCCTATGATTCCTATAGTCCAAGTTATGTGATATATATTATATTATATACATGTACTGTAACTGTATATTTTAATACAAATAAATAAATAGATAAATAATATAGAGAGTCGTTATTCGTTATATTTATTTTTATTCTTACGATGATTTTCTGATTTTTCTGATTCTTGAACTTTGAGAGTATGTAACAGTGTCCTGCACAGTGTGCTGTTCCAAGGAGTTCAAGCTCTTGCAAACTCCAAATCTGGAAAAGTTGGGAAAGTCAATCGATTCAAAAGCCAGCTTGCAGCCAGAGAATTGAGCATGGAACAACTACCAGGAAGCCTCCAAGAAGCAATTGAAGAGGCGTCGGCAAAGGAAGCAGAGAAGAATGGAGCTGTGGCTGCGGTTGCTGCTGGGGGTGAAGCAGCAGCATCAGACACAACCTCATCATCGCAGAAGAAGTCTTCGGCGGGCAGCAAGAAGGATGTCCGCGGCAAAGCACAGATATCGAAGGAGGAGGAGAAGAAGCCTATTGAGTCAGCAACTGAGGGAGCGTCGTGAAACAACAGCAGCAGTTGCAATGCATGGCAACCACAGCCAAACACCTGGTTGGTTGCTGTTTGATAGGTAGCGGTAGCGGCGGTAGTAGTGTCGTCAGTGCTCATTTCACCAGCTGCAGCCCTTTGCCGCCCATGCTGCCTACTGGTACAGTAAAATTGATGGGCCATTTTGGTTTGCCTGTTCCCGGCCATGAACATAGTCCTTGAATTTGAATTGCCACGCTGAATCCAAGTCCCTTCCATGACTGTGTGTTGCAATATTTACCCAATGCAGATGCAGAAGTCTTTGAATCCTGGCCCAGCCTAGCCTAATTGAACACCAGTACCTAGCAGCTAGCATAACTAACATACAGTCGCTGTCGCTGTCTCATATGAGAAGACGAAGGGAGTTGGCCGCAATGAACATGTCAATTTCCGAGTTTGACTTCTGACCACGCAACAGAAACCTGCATGCATGAGTGCAATAGTCACTGGTGCTGCCGTTTGGGATGCAAAGAGAAAGCCAAAATCCTCCCACTTTTCATTGCGCATTTCTGTTGATGATGAATGAACGATATGAAATATGATTATGAAATCAATTTAATTTATGTAATGACTCTCTTCACTCTTCACTGCTTTTTATATTGTCTCATTGTTCACTCGATGAATGAATGCGGCATGCACAATTTTAGCACTCTCAATTAGCAGATGTTTGCAGTTTGCAGGACAGGGACATGACTCGACATGCTGACAAGCATGCATGCATGCTGATTGATTGAATTGAATTGAATTATTGGTTGTTTGAGGATTGTGACCTGAAAGTTTCGAACTCAGACTCAGACTTGACTCGACTCAGACTCAAACTGATCTGCAGATTTGGGCCCTCTGGTTGATTGTTGCATTTTCGCTTCGTTGAGCTTCTTTGCTTGTGGCATGCAGCAGCATCAGCAGCGAATTTGCACTACTCCACGACGCAAGTCGACTACTTCTCCTGCTCAATCAGATGTAATGCCAGGGTGGTTGCTTATTTCACCTACAGCATCGCTGATGGACAGCAACAGTGGCAGTGGTGATAGTTCTTCCTGCTCACCGGAGAAGCAAGAGCCTCAGCCGCCTAAGTCAAAAGCCAAACGTCGCCAGTTGACTCCACCAACTCCCAATTGGATGAAAATTGACCCAGAGGTTCTTGAACTGGGCTCTGGCTCTGATGATGATGAGCTGCGTGCATGCTTGCAGAATCATCTGGCTCGGAAGGCGCGCAAGATGGAAACCAACAATGTGGAGAAGACAGACTACTACATGAGGGCAACTGCGATGCTGGAGACCCCGGACAAGATTCAGAAGAAGATGCCTTTCCGCCGCTTGAGGGGTGCAGTGGAGGTGGCTGATTCTACCAATGCTGAGGGTGCAGAGATCAGCAATGACAGTGACCAGGGCCATGTCACCGTCAATGTCAACAGTAACACAATCGTGAATCATGCGGCGCCATCAGCAATGACTGGCAATGGCAATGGCAAGGAGTCTGAGTCTCATTCTCGGACACAGACTCGGGGCCATTCTATGAAACTTGCGGTGAAGGTCAACTTCATGGTCAAGAGCCAGAACTGAGTCGGTACTCTGCCCTTTGGTTAATTGCTTGGCTTAGCCAGGTGCTAGCAATGGATGGATTGTTATTTGGAGTCCGGAGTCTGGAGTCGCAGTGTTCTTGTACAGTTTCAGACTTCAGTGAACTTCTGTGAGTGAGTGTGAGTGAGTGAGTGTCAATTAGAGCACTGTACTCTGTACTCTGACAAAAACAGCAGCTGACCAGCTGACGGCTGGCCGCTTTGTGGTGTTGAGAGAAAATAACAACAGAGCCACAGAGCAGAGATGAGCAGAGCAACCGAGAGTCAGTGACAAGGCAAGAGTTTCACAATCACTTACTTAGTTCGTTAGTAGCCGCAGTCTTCTTGATTCACGATGATTTTTCCGTTGACCGTTGACCGTTGATGTGAACTGTTAGTTGCCACCTTCCAGAAGACAATCTTAGTTGAAGTTGAAGCCACAGCATTGAAGCACCTCATCCGATTATTGTGGCCCTGAATTAAACCGAAGTCGAAGCTTCTTTATGTAGAGCTCAGCATTGGTGTTGGTTTGCGAATGCGAAACAGCCTATTGTTAGGACACATGCCATGTCACCATGTCATGTGTTCATTTCTGTTCCCATTGCAATCGGGATTCAGGAATGGAATTTGAATGGATTTTTTTTTGTGAAGTCAGCTCCAGGATCAAGTCTTGTAGTTTGTAGTTGTAGGAGTTGTAGGCTACTGTAGGTGGTGGTCCGTGGTCCATGCCGGGTCATGGTCGATCTGAAGCCCCGGGTCGATGTGCCATTTTGTTGGGAGAAAAGGAATGTTACCCAGAATAGCCGGAAGAAGTTGCAGCATAAGATTTTTGTTGACCATGGTCTGAACTTTTCTGGTCGTGAGATGCTTACAGTGCTGGAAAGTATTCCCATTGATGAAATCAACCGGATTTGCTTTGCCCAAATCCATTGGGACTACCCCGAAGACCCTTATATCCTCTTGGAGAGTGGAAGCGAATACCGTCTCGGACGTGGAATCGACCTTTGTTTGGTTCGGCTGGGTGAGGCGCAAGTTGACTGGAAGTGGGCAAAGGACACCAACCAGGACCAGGACCATCACAATGAAGATGTCCACAGTGTCGGTGGGACCAGCGAAGCTGAGACCGTATCAATGGACACTGACTTGGATGATGATGAGGATCATCACTAGTCTGGGTCTGAGTTGGACTTTGGATGAATGATGAACTGGTAAGCCCGGTTTAACCATGGACTTCTGTAAAGTTTTTGATATACCACCATGCGTTGTAGCGTCGCAAAAAAAATCAATATAATGAAGGCATGTGGCGGGTTTGAGTTTGCGCTTGGGCTGCTTGGGGATCAGGAATCAGGACCATGACTTGACTCATGACACAGACTCGTGACTCAGACTATGATAGTACTGAATCAGGATTTATGTATTGCCGCGTGATTCAATGATTGATGATGATGATGATGATGATTCTGATTTGATGATGATGATGATGATGATTCACAATCAAATATTTATCATTCTTTCCGCTGCCATTTCAAATCATTTCAACTGTCAGTGGTCAACGGTCAATGGTCACCATTGCCCACGGAGTGCAGGAGTGTGGTTTTGGAGGCAGGCTCCCCTGGATTGTTTTCAGGATCAAGTCTTGTCAAATTGCAGGCTGTAGTCTGTCACTGTAGGCACAGTCACCACCACAAATCAGCACCATTGACTTGCAGGCCCTACATCATGGAAGACGCACAGATTGAGCCTGATTCAAATTCAGATGAGGATGATCCCTTAGAGGCAAGATTGGCAAGAAGTCTATAGTTTGGACGAGTTTAGAGTCTAGAGTCTGAAGTCTATAATTTAGATTCAAATTCAGATTCATTATTCATTCACATTGCAAACGCAGGCTGTGAGAGCCCATGAGTCATGCCATGAGTCAAGCAGCAGTGAAGAGTGGGCACGGGCTTGGGAACCGTCTGGACAGGACAGATTGTGGCAAATTTACAACATATCAACATATCATATCATATGATGTCATGTGACGTCAAAATCGTCAAATTAATCATTCAGATTCAGATTCATAATTCATATTTTTTCATTCATTCATTATTTCATTTTTGGACCATTGAGACTGGAGACTTATTACAAGAAGATTTGGTATCGGTATACGGTATATGGTTTACGGTATCGGTATCGGATACGGAATGACGAAATGACAATGACAATGACTCGACAATGACAACGACAATGGAATCATGCGAAGAGGACCAACCAGACGAAGAGGAGACCTCAGACAATGGAACCAAGGCCAGTTGCGTAGTTGCACAGCATGGTTGGTGTGATGTTTGTGCGGAAAGACTTGTAGTAGTACTAGTAGCCTTAGAGTCCGGTGTTACCTTAACATAACATGAGTCCAGTCCGGTGTTCTTGTTGATGCCAGGAACAGGGTGCTCCAGCACCTGCAGGTTCTTGCGGGTCAACACAGTCAAGATGCAATGTGACACACACACACATGCCGAAGGGATTGTTCATCGCTTGGGACAGAGAGTTGCGAGTGAGCCAGACAGGATTGAAAGCCCTTACATTGTCGGGCCCCCTCCAGTGTTGATAGTGCCAATGCCAATGGCACAGAGTGGCGCATGCGATGAAGGAGCAGAATCAGAAACAGGAACCGATGACCAGCCAGAAGAAGAGGAGGCCAGGTTGGTGACATAGACATTTAAACCAGAACAGTTGTACTGTTGTACTATTACACAGACAGACAGTCAGACATTTTCATTTACTTATTATAATTATTTAAACTTAATTATTTGTATTTTGTATTATATTATTATATCTGTATTTTTGTTAATCTTTATACTCTCGACAGTCGAGTCCAGTCAAGTCATTAGATGACATTGGCACCCTGCTGCTTTTCTGCACGTGTGAGGCACCCGCTGCAGACTCCGCTGCAGCTTTGAACCAAGCTGTCGATGAGGCCAGCCAATTGTCTGATACATTCCCATTGCAACGCAATATGTATGAGTATGTAAATGTATGAGTGATTTGAGGTTGGTGACATATTGGATGACAGCGATGCTGCTGTTGCTGGTCCGATGCCGATGTGGAAGACCCGTCCAAAGAGGAGGATGTCGAGGAGGTGTTTTTTTTTCCGCAACATGCAAAATGCAGACTGCACTTGATCTCCTTTGATTGTGAGCCTGCACCTGCGCCTTCCTTTCCATTGTCAGGCATGGGTCAAAACTGCAATGGACCTCTTGGGCACTCAGTTTGAAAGCCATCCTGGCTTTGATGCAGCGCCTCTGAAATATGGGAGCGATTGCTCAGGGATAGATGCCCCATGGTGGTCTTTGAGGATGTTGCAGTCAGCGATCAATGCACCTTGGATTTAATTTAATCGAATAATTAAATACAAATAATCAAATTTGTAAACTTTATTACTTATTACTTTTTACTTATTACATGTTTAATTTATGTTTTTGTTTTTTTTTAAATTATAATTTATAATTTATAATTGATAATTGCTGCATGACACTGCATGAAATTATTTACTGACTGTGACTGTGACTGTACTGTACTGTACTGAACAGACTTGGTGAACGCCTAGCGTCTAGTCAAGTCTAGTCGACAGTCTAGTGTTTTGCTTTCAAGGGCCGCTACAACAAGCAGATGAAGATTTCGTGGGAGTTTGCAAGTGAAGCTCCTGATGCTCTTTGGCAGAAGCGGTTATTGATGCTGAATGGTCCACCCAAGATATTGTACGATGATATGTTGGCCCAAGCCCCAGATGCATCTATGCAGTATGCAGCATGAATCATGCAACATTACAGTGGGACATTGTGCGATTACAATGATGGGTGACACTGACACTTGATCCAGGCGCGCAATAGGAACTCTGGGCCTGACTACATATCCGGCATGAAACGACCAGTGGTTTCAGTGGACATCTATACAGGCGGCTTCGAATGCCAGGACCGTCACTGCTGCTTTTTGGATGAAATACTGTGCCTGTAACTATGAATCTGTGTGCGTGACTGTGCAGGATTTGTCTTGTCTGAACGTTTCAAAGAAACCGCTTGATCTCGATCTATCTGAAGAGTTTCCATCTTAGTTCCAGTGACTGCGACTCTCAGAGACTGAGTCTGGGTCACTGACATAGAGGGTCTGGCCCTGGCTCATTTGATTATGTGATTCTAATGAGGTCTGGAATGTCTAGCCGGACTTTGAAGAGTTCCTTGGAGTACGTTGAGCAAAGAACTCCAGTTTCTCAGCTCAGCCAGCTCTCGTAGTTTTGAGCCGGGTTTAGTTTTGAGCAGTCAGTCAGTCTATAAAAATTTGGTTTGTATAAAGAGTGACAAAGATTAAAAACCTACCGTCGCCATTGCCGCATTGAGAATGAGACAAACTACTCGACGGCTAGACGGACGTTACATTGACATGACTCATGACATGTGACTGCAACATAGTTGTTGTTACTGTACTGTTTGAGTGAGATTGATTACGGCATTACGGATTCTTGGCGGTGGCAACGTGAGCAGCAAAGGCACTTGTACTCCTGGAAAATGTCCTGAAGATAGTCACAGCCAAAGTGGTGCTGAATGAACTGCGGCGAATGGGCTACTTGTGCGCTGCAGTCTTTGCAAACAGTGCATCTTACTCCGTACCTCAAAGCCGGAGCCGCGTATACATATTTGGCGTTCACCCTCAGAAGGTGAATGTGCAGTATGGCCCTTTGCAGTGGATACGATGGCTACAGGACAACCAACGGGCCCGTTAAAAAAGGTGACGGTAACTTCAACTGTAACAGCAATGGTAAAGGCAAAGGCACGGCAAAGGTAGCTGAAACAGAAATTCATGGTGACCGGTGACTATTACTGGCCTCTACAGGACATGTGAATGTGACATGTATCAGGTCCTCCCAGGTATTGTAGACTGTAGACTCTAGACTAAGACTATAGACTATAGACCAAAGACCAAAGACATGACATAGACATGTGACATGTGACATAGATAGATTCTTTGAACGAGTGACAGACAGACAGGACATGATTCATGTGCTATATAGTACTCACTCAGAGGACCCCCCAATATAGTCCACAGTCCACTTCATTTTGGATGGGAAACGGAGTGCTGAGAATTGTGGGATGGCTCGATGACAATGTTTGATTGATTGATATCATTATATTATATTATTATCATAACTGGGGCATGGCATGGCATAGGCAGGCATAGTTTGTTTGGGCTCTTTTCGGACAGGACATTTCCGCTAGGTTGAGGCCTGCAGCATTCTCTGACGTCATGCTGCCAGACACAGATGCACGAGTCAACTCATTTTTTGAGAGCCGTCTCAAATTTCAGAAATCCGAGGATGAGATTTTGAGATCCTTGACACGTGGTGAGTCTTGGCCAAAATGTTTTGAAAAGCACCAAGAAGCTCGGAAGTATCTCGAGAAGGCACTGGGGAAGAAGGCCAGCTAGCTGCATTTTGGCTTTTTGGCAATGCTGCATGGTGTTGGGTTGTTTGGAATTTGGACTCGGCATCAGTATCGGCTTCGGTTTCAGTATTGTATCTTCGTCGTATCGTGCATAGGTCCCTGGTGCAGCAGAACTCTACGATCGATATTCCAATGAGTGGACCAAAACATTGCCAGCTCGGGAGCAGGATGTGCTACATTTGCACTTGTTTGCGTGCCTGGATTTGTGTAGACTGTGAACTGTAGACTGTGAATAGAGAATGGAATAGAATTAGAATCAGAATTGAATTTGAATTTGAATTGAAATTTGAATTGTGAATCAATCTGAGTTGTCGATTGTGGTCGATTGTCAATTGTTTGATTCTACAATGTTGCGTTGAACTTGCCTCAGGTTGGAGTGTCACAGAGGTCGAATCGATTGTCCTTTGGTGTGGGACTTGACTCACAACGTGACCTTTGCGGCATGGAAAGAAAAAACTTACGAGGAGAAACTGCCCTGCGTGCTGCGTGGCCACAGGTATTACCACTGTGGGCGACAGAGCTCTTTGGTGGCAAGCTGCAAACTGCAACCAAACATTGTTACGTACTACATGTGAAACATGGCGGTGCGAGGTGTGAGTCTGTGTGAGTGTGTGAGTGTGTCAATTATCTGACTTTGCTCGCCGTTGTTTTTTTTTACTTTGTTTGCAGAGTGAACTTTGAGCACTTTCACTGTCACTGACATAAGGATTGATTCTTGGCCACGAGCTCTTACGGGGACAAGGTTTTCCAGAGGCGATCACTACAGCTGGTTACATGAAGGCATGTGGAGATCCTAATCATGGTGAACATGTGACGGTGCCCGCCCCTTGTCATTTGAGTGAGGGAGGAGGGAGATTGATCAGCAGGCAACAGGTAATGGTATTGATTGAGATATACTACCGACCGATGATGATGATGCCATTGGGCCATTGGCCCATGCCGTACCATACCATACATGTTACATACCACCATCCTCGTAGCGTTACCGTTACTGCGCTGTTACCGTTACTGATGTTACTGATGCCGGTCTCTTTTTTCATTTCAGACTCCAGTTACTTGCAACCAAGGATGGTCAGCTAAACCGTGTGGCTGGCAACACAATTTCAGTGCCTGTGGTGGGTGCTATCTTGGCAGTCTTGCTGGCTGGGTGTGTGCTGATTGATGATGGTGATG
>OMLO01002429.1_pt1 | contig 15028 bp, 7 predicted proteins | sample 1674811 | NCBI WGS metagenome assembly OMLO01 (sample SAMN06265003, study PRJEB25207) | coral metagenome | isolation source: Coral host | place: Mexico:La Bocana,Puerto Morelos, Mexico | collected 2008-11-13 | reverse complement strand
CTCCATAATAACACTAAACAAATCGACATATTTAACAGATTGCCGGGAAAATCAGTGACAAATGACAAAAAGTTCCACAGTCTTAGCTATCGTCGGCTTGTGTTTTCGATAAACCTTTAAGTCAATACAATCCGAAGTGAGCAAGGTTAATACACAGAATCACTTTGTGCTATAATTAACTACACAGATTTCAAAATTGTTTGGTAAACGGTTTAGCGCGCAGAAGAATTCAGTGCAACAGATGTGCTGTTAAGTTCAAACCAAAAGATAACCCCACCCCCACCCCCACCCCACAGTGAAAGAGCTTGGCATATACAAGCACGCACTACTTGCCAAAGCTAACTTTATCTTGGAACAAAAAGGGTTGAACTAGAAAGTTCTTTGTCGATTTAACTGAAATGATAGAAGATTAGTTCAAAAAGACGCGAAACATGCAAGGAATTTAGAATGTAAACTTTAACTGACTTTGATGGATTATAACCATCCGTTTTTTTTTCACAAATTGAAAATCGATTAATTCTTCTGAAAGAAATGTCAAGATCTCCAGCTCTCCGGCTTTGCCAGTCATCTGTTTTTAATTTTCATCTTTTCATTATACAACTTAGTACTCAAGTCAATAGTCTAAATACAGATGCAAACTATTTGACCGTGAATTTTGAATAATGTAACTAGCACGGAGACCGCATGGTTAAATAATCAGCACAAGGCTTTATTTAAAACAAAATGGATGCCTGTCGGTACCAACGCTGATATAAGGTGCCAAGAGTGATATTTCAGGCGAACTCTTCAAAAGACTTCTTTTCAGGCTATCACACAATATGCCAATTCAAAAACTGTGATTTCACGAAACATTTACGCATGTCAAATTCAAATGTAACCAATAAAGCTTGTGCAGATTCCAATATTTCTACACTTTCACTTGTTATATTCGGTATTTGAACTGAACAAGGAGTCTCTACAGCACACTCCTTTCCTTCATGGAGTCAATGTGATGTCAAATCTTTTTTTTTTTAGCTTTTCCAGGCTAACGGACTGAGCCAGCATGGAAGGTAATGAGATGCGACACGGTTTTCTCTTCTACGCTGGCCTGACATGCGCAATAAAAATGGTCATATCTTGATAAGTAGAATAGTTTGCCAGAAAACGATGAAGTTGTCTACAAGAGCTGTCTAGACGTGCGAGTTTTCATCACATCTGTCCAAGATTGGACAGAATAAAAAGGAACAATTAACCCCCTTCCCCCCCAAAGCAATGATGAAAGCGCGAAGGAGCAAAAACGCGCCATTTTGGCATCATTGAAATGGGGGGGAGGGGTGGTCCAGATGTTTCATTTATTTTGTCCAAGATTGTAGGGAGGCGCACTGGTATTTTGAGGCGGCAGGAATTTCGCCGCAGAAATAATTTCACAGAATGATTTTCTAATTGAGAATCCAAGTTACTTTGGAAGTCCACAGTGAAACAAACCAGTGATTGTAAACCTATTGTCCTGCCCAATTTTGGCACTCTTGTACCAGTTTGACGTGTCTTCTTCTTTTCCCGACAGCAGCGTTGTGTGACGTTTCAATAAACGATTGCTACGGAGACACTAAACGCATGGCGTGACTAAATGGCAGCGTGACCAGTCTTGATCATGTTTATTAGGAAGCGTTACCATTTAAATACCCAAAAATATAAGAACCTTTTTAGTTTAGTTTTTACATTCGGGTTACAGTTAAATTATGAACTCGTGATATTACAGAGGCAACAGTCCATAATAATTATCCTGTAATCAGTTGTGTTAGGCTTATCGTAGTACAGTTCTGACTGAATCACTTTGTATTTAAGAACCAAACCCAAGTTTATCTATTTTTCTGGTAACCAACAAACCTAAATTACCAAATAACTACCCCAAGCGACAAGAATCTATTTTTGCCAGATTAAAAAAAATCTAGGTTCTTACACGCGGGTTTTACTGTAGTCAGGGTTTGTTTCACAGACGTCCTAAAACTCTTTACGTATTTTCATCTCCCTCTCCCCCTCCCACCCCCGCAACGGTTTTCTTGTGTCGTGATGCGATAGCCGTTTTCTTGTTTGCAACAATTGATTTGTTACCTCTGTGTTCGCAAATAATGAACAAACATTAATCTTTACTTGAAATTTCAATCATTCAATAGCTAGAGAGTTATCAGTTAACTGTATTTCAATTGCTCTTCAATTCTTGTTGAATATTTAATTAATGGACTTTTGATCTATCTTGATATCTAGTGTGCATTGTACGATAAATCAGTACGATAAAGTTTTCAAACGATTAGCAGCCCATAGTTTGATCGACATCGTACAACATGCACAGCTAAAATAAACGCTTTCTAAATAAATTCAAAATGGCGTCACTGAAACGCATTTTTAAATATATTACATGTACATATTATATGTCACCAATGTCTGCACTAGGTGTTAATTGATTATCTTAATTGGCTCCAGGTTGGACCTGATCAACAGTTGATTGTTTTGATTCATACTGTAAACGTAATTCTCCACTTCCCAGCATATGAGAACAAAGCTTGTGGCCAAATCTACAGCCTCGGTTTTGTTCTTAACATGTTCTTATTGTTTTAAATCATTTTTCGTGCTTGAAACATTGTTATAAGAAAACAGAGGATGTGTGAGACAAATGACAGGCAATGCAGAGAGGAAAATGTATGTTAATTTTTGAAATTGAATTATTCTTGACGTAAGTAAACCGTCCCTGTGCGAATCTGGCTCAACAGAGCAAGTAACTTAATAAAAATCAATCGTTTTGTGGACGAAACTTTAAACTTTGTTTAATTCTAGTGTTTCGTGCTAAATGCCTGAAATGCGATAGACTTGAAGACAATGAAGGGAGTCTACGTCATGTGAACTCAGTCACTCACGGTATCTTGAGTTATTTTGAGTTACAAAATCACCTTTAAATTTAAGGAAACCCAACAACAATAGAAAGATTAACACGGATTACAAACGACAACTTGAACAATTTAGGCTAAGGTTTTAGAGATGGGGAAACCCATGACGTAGGTTCTTTAAGCATCTCACTGAGTTACAAAGAAAACCAATCGCAAAACTGTGAACATCATTCAGGATCTGTTCAAACTTGAAGTAAAAGAAGTCGGATGTGGAAAGTAGAAGTCCGCTCCAAATAACAATAATTTGCAGTATCACTGTCATGGGCGAAACCTACGCCTTGGAAATATCACACATTCTAGAGTCAATTGTTCTGTCAGCAGTGTAAACTGCTAATTAACATGAATCAGACAACACTTGCTAAACGACACGCGAGTAATGGGTGTGGTCGGTCGTCAGAGAAGTCATAAATTTTGTCTAATGTCCCGTCCACACCGGAGAAATTTGAAAACGCAACAGTCATTTTGGATTCGAGTTTAAGCAGATTTCCCTGGTTTAAGGAGCGTTTTCGAAAAGCTCCATTTTCGTGACAGATTAGCGTGACGGATTAGCGTGACGGATTAGCGTGACAGATCAGTGTTCACGGCAGGCCTAGACATAGAAATAAAGCTTGCTCGCGCGTAGTTTGAAGGGGACCTGACAGCAAGAACTGAAAGAAATAACACTTTGAACAGCGCTTAAAGTGCCTATGAAGTAAAAAAATACTTTTGCCCAATTTGCTTGCTTATGTCTTGATGAGCACAGCTATACGGTTTTAAACGATCAAAAGCGCTTCCTTGTCGTAATTTTTGAACTTCAAAGTTTGGTTTTCGCAACTTGAAATGGGTCAGTTTGCCGCGCGGTCAAACGCTGATCTTACACAGGAGGTGACGCAGTTGGTGGTTTTGAAGACGACAGTGTTATGGCGGAAAAGAGAGCAAAGAGGAGAGCAATCGGTGGCCCCAATAAAGCCCAACAAAACCAGGAGACCTGGAATTCCCATGCATTACTTTCCTAAGAAGGAAAGTTTGAGGCAGAAATGGACGCCAATTTTTGGTTTATTTCGGGAGGATTTCATGCCCAAGTCTGAAGAATTCGCCATGCTTGTGTTTCGTCCATTTTGACGATAGTTGTTTGGAACACAAGCCTTGCATTTAATGGATGCAACTGGAGAATCAATGGAGTTAGAAAACGGCTTATAAGAGGTTCAGTACTAACAAGGACTGTTGTTGTGCCAAATACGTCTCCTTTGTAAACAAAACCGAAAACTCAACATTCGTTTAAAGGTATTTCCCTTTCCAATCTAGCCCTTAATACTACTGGAGAAAGACCATCCTGGTCTTCTTCAGCGTCCTCCTCTTCATCACTCCTGTTAGTTGGAGGTTCGTCCGCGTAACGCTGAACTTGTCCAAGAACCTCTATTCTTCCGATGAACCGCTACTAGACTGCTCATCGCTTGAATTAGATGTCGAAGATGATATCTGATCGGCACTATCAGGCAAAGTTGCGTTTAAGCACAGGAAATCGAAGCAAATAGTACTTTGACGGAGAAATTTTCACTCTGCAGCACACAAAACCATATGTAAACAAAGCGCTACAACCACCAACTACGTCATCAGTGCCAAACTAGTTCCCAGTTTCCGGAGACACCGATTACGTCTAATTTTGAGGCTTTCAGCAACCAAAAAACAGATTTATTTTTGTTCTCCTGAAATTTTTTGTCATTTCCATAATAATGACATAAGAAGCTACAAAATCATGCAAACTTTTTTTTTTACTTTATAGGCACTTTGATATTAAACTACAGGAAGGGTCTTCCATGACAGGAGTAGGTTGTTATAAACTTTGAAACGTTGAAACGGGGAATTTCATTTTGTAAAATTCCAAAGAGCGATCAAAATTCAGTTTCTTCTGGTAAAACACTACATTCTCAACACCAGCATAGAAGAAATCTGAATCAGTTATAGTATGGACAGTAGCCAAATACTTGACATTTCTAGATGACACTATTACAGCGACTTGGATTTTTTTCCATAATAGATAAATAAAACAGGCCTCAGTGTTTCAAAGGAGAGTGGAAAAGCTCTTAAATTAGGAAAGTCACCAATCTGGTTTTCATACTTTACAAGAACTATCTCGATAACTGATATCATTCCCACGGCAGATTAACTTGAATTCTTCAGACTCTTTTATTAAAGGTCAAGAATTAATTTTAGTGTTTTAGGACGTGTTCGCTATAACGAGGATTCGTTGCATCGGGGTTCTTTTTCATATACTATATGAAAAAGAACCCCGATGCTGAGATTTTTCTATTACAGTGGGTGAAGGAATATCGTTCGTTAGACCGACGACTTCGTGACATAGGGGTTTGTTAAATTCAGGTTCCACTGTGGAGTGTTAACAAAGCGAGAACTTAAAGAAGTTCTTTTTTAGACCTGGCTCGATCATAGAACGAAGATAAAAATTTATAAACGCACAGAGACATCAAAGCAATTTTGATAGAACTACCCTGCTCGTAGACTGGCACAGAGCAGTTTCTCTCAATTTTGCATTTCTAAACATTATAAATCAAAGTTCAACATAACTTTCAAATCACGGTTTTTCGTAAACCTACGCCCAGTGTGTTAATCTCAATACAAAATCCAATTTTATGAAAGAATTATTCATATCACAAGCGACCTATCTCAAAAGAAAGACATCAGAAAATGACGAGAACGGAAAAGTCACATTCTGTTCTCGAGCTCACAGGTCAAGGATATTAACAACAGAAAAGGAAAAATTGAAAGTTAAATTATGGAGTCAAATTGATATTTCTAATTTATCAATGTTTCTTTTTTTAAAAGATGTGACAATTTGAAGACAATTCAGTTCTATTTATGTTTAAGTACGAAGTGTCAATTTAAAACTCATTCAATGGAAAAACTTGCAATGTATTTCATCTGTTTGTAATATTAATGTAACTCGAAACTAAATATTGGAGTGTTCCAAATTTCCTTGGATAAGTAATTATCTGTCGTTTACTCCAATGGCTAAACAAACAGCTTTTACCAGGATCTTATTATTTTCTTATAACTTTTAATTGTTTCTTTTATTCACCTGCTTTCACACGTTGAACTGTCAAAGTAGAGCACATAATACAAAATGGGCACAATCGAAATTTAATCTGTGCGGCAATAACAAAGGAGCAATTAAATTAAATATGAGCAACAGTATTTCCAATTTATTGTTTCGCTCTCGCCAGGAACCTTTCCGAGGCTAAATTATTCCATATATACATATATTTTTTTTTGAAGCTTCAAAGGCGCAACGGTTGTAAAGCACTAGTTTGGAAATTCCGCAAACATGGCAAAAATAGAAACATATACACTGATAACGAATTAAAAATAGCAGTATTATTAACCTATAGAATATCATGTTTAAATTCCCTTGTCTGTCCTTCTTTGCGTCATACAAAACACTCTCAGCTGTTTGTATATCAGTGGTAAAGTACCTCATTGAACAAGGAAGGATGACAGATAACTTTTCGTTATCAGAAAATGTATTTTCTTATCGAGGAAATTTCAAACTTGGTTCCCAGGTGAAGGTCTTTTGCGTAATTAGGTAGAAAAATAGATCTTTTAGTCACAAATTAGTTAAGATTAGAATACAAAGTCCAAATGTTAATTTATTCATGTGCCATAGAATACACTGGATTGAAAAAAAAGTTTACAGAACCTGTTGTGTGTGGCACTCAAAAGTTAAGCACACCTGCTAACAGAAGACTGTGACAAGAGCCACTACAGACAAAAACTCCAGTTAATCCAGTTACCTCGAGCCAAAATTAGATTCACGAATGTACAACAATCAACTTTACAACCACAACAGATCAAAGTTTAGAACGTAAGCGGGCAGTCAGTTCCGACATTTAAAAAGGCCAATTTGTCATGTGGCGGAAACGCCTTGGTAGATAGACAGGCCGACGATGATATTCTACAACTGGTTAATAAAGAAGCTATCAAAGCTTATCAAATTTAAGTGTCGGGAAGATAACGCTGAATGGTCCTATTTTTCTGCCGATTTTAGACTGACAATACTCTTGTGAATACTCTTGGATTAAAGCGTATGGCGTTTCTGTGTTCGAATGTATTTGGCGTCTTAATGGTGTTATAGTAACTTTAGCGCCAGCCGGAGGGCATCTAGACACACAATGTGTTAGTCCTGTTTTTGTTGCCGTTTTTCGGTTAGTTTTTCCTTTTAGAGAATGAAATAATTTTATTGTATCTACAAAATTTCAACACAAATTAAATTCTTTTCAAAATATTAACCTCAGGTTTACTCTTAAAATATTCTTAAAATCCCGCAACTTTCAGCCTCGATATTCTTATAAAACATTCTTATAAGAAAGAAAGTGTGTAGGCTAGCTGCTCTTGTTTTCAGATGGAAATATAAATTCCTCCTACTCATTGCTATAACTTTACTTTGAAGTTAGTATGGAGAAGTTGGCGTTAGATCACGACTTAATTCCTTAGTTGATGATATTTTTTATTCTCACCACCTACCTTCTTGATAATGTACTGACATGTTAAAGAGAAATCAAATGTTGATCATTCTTGGGAATTAAAGGATATAGAACAAAATTCCAGACTAAATCGCAAAAGCTGATTACATGATTAAAGCCACCGCAATTATGAGAAGACTCGGATCCTACAAACCGCTAAATTCAGGAGCTTGGCTCCTGCTAAATTCTAATAATATTTCCGGGTGTTTATAGAAAAACAGCGTCAGAATTGTAGACAACAACAAAACCTGAAAAGATAATCGTGTTATGGTCTTTTTTCAAGTAAAATAATCAAATTGTTCTTAAAAATAAAGGAAAATATCCGGGCGTTTTTTTTTCTGGAACTGTTGGGATTGTGTGTTGTGGATTTGCTGTGAATGTTGAGCACGATTGTAAATTTAAGTGTTTATGACATCACGGACGCTAGGCAGGCACTCCTTTGGGGGAAATGTGGTTATGTGAAAAGCGCTTTCTGACGCATTTTGGCGCGCCACAGGAATTAGCCATTTAAAGATTTTAAGAGTGGTCAGCATATGTCATGGCTGAGATTTAAAACATCCCACCACCAACATAGTCAAAACACTTGAGTCCTGCTGTGGGTAGCATGAAAATCTCTTCAAACGGCGAGAATAATCTCACGAATTCTGTGAAAATCCTTTCCTTGACCAAATAAGACACCTAATTGATACTTCAGAAATATATCAACAGGACGCTTTGCTTGTAGCGTAAGCCGGTCTTTAGAAAAACACGGCGTAGTCGCTTGAAAATCGAGGTGAACCGTTCTGGTTTTGATTACAACAAGAAAGCTAAAGGGCGGGCAGTAGGTGTGACAGCCACGGGCTAAGTGCTGTAACATAAAACGAGGATTTTTGTTCCAAAATTCCGTTCACGCCTGGAGATAGAATATCTGTTTCATTTCAAGTGAATGGTTTACTTTTCAGACAGGGCACATCATTAGGACCACACAACAAAGGCATTACACACTAAACAGCTACTAACTATCGCCTTAAAAACCAATTTGACACCGCCAGACATAAGTGATTTAACCGCGCGCTGATTGGTCAATCGAGGTGTTACTTTACACGAGCTGCGAAATCCTTTGAAAGGCCAATTTCCTGGTATGGGAAACGTAACAAGACACTGTAAGAGCCGCACCGCTTGGCTAAGACCGAACGTTCTGGGATAGCGCGCGGTTCATAAGGTTATCGCTGAGCTATTATAAATGAAAAAGCAATTACGCTGATCAGTAAATTGAAGGCAGATTGGAGACACGTTTGACAAGAGCCAGGCAAATTGATCAGACCATTACCGTGTGCGTGTGTATAAAAGCGCTTGGCAAGAAGTGTGTGCAGTTATTTTGCAGAACTATGGCGTATCAGCCTTTTGAAGCTCCAGCACTAGAGTCTTACGCACATTCTCCTGTAGGATCAGCCTGCAGTTCCAGTAGCTCAGAAACAAGCTTGAGCCCAACACCATCGCCACAATCCCTGTATTACCCTGCAGGGCGAAGAGTCACACTCTCTTATCAGAACCACTGTCAGTCGTACATGAAACGACTCTACACAAACAGCAGAGAGAGATGGCGACAGCAACACGTTAACCTGGCGTTTGGTGAGCTTAGAAAACTTCTGCCTACTTATCCTCCAGAGAGGAAACTCTCAAAAAACGAGATCCTAAGACTAGCGATGAAGTACATAGGATTTCTGGACAATTTGGTTAAAGACATGGGTCGTGAGACTGAGCCGCAGAGTGAAGATTCACGCCAAGATGCTTCCGATCCGAAACTTAAGGAAGAAAGACATGACATCGTAAAATTACCCTGCGAAGGGCACACGAACTTCTGTCGTCCATCAGTGGACGAAGTGGACACAACTAAACACGACTTAAGCGCCGTATCGATATTTGATTCGCCTTAGACCTAAATTTATACCACGAACAGTCATGTCACATTTCCCGTGTTAATATCGCGGTCCGACATTAAATGATATCAATATGATATCTCACGGAGTAGGAACGACATGCAATACCGTGACAATACGAGATCAAGAAGTTTTGTAACCAAAGTGGGTTTGTAAATAGAGTAGTTATTTCTACGAAGTTGTTGTCCGTAATCGTGTTTACTGTTATTCTTCCCATGTGTAAATAGGTTTTCATCCGTGCTGTGTTACTTTCCTGGTTTGTTTATTTAAGAACTAAAATGTCTCTTATGTGTAATAAGTAACGATGTTGAACCCTTTAAAACTATTATGTTTATCTGTTCAAAGATTTGCCATCTAAAGACAGTGAACGGTGTAATTAATAAACACTTTCTCTGATCAAGATCTTGTCATTCTGTGTTATCACCAGCCGAAATTTCCGCTCCTGTTTTAGCCATTTTTGTGATGTTGTGTAAATAAAAAGCACAAAATCTGATACAGCGGGGGTGTTAATCAAATTCTCGCGCCTGAGCGCAAAGGCGCGAGGATGTTCAACTACCGGATGAAACAAACAGAGGCTGGCACAATCCAGAGGGAAAATTCGAACCAATTTCACAAACAAAGATTACTGTTTTGCCTGGTTTCGTGCCACTGAGGGATCGGATACTATTGAAAACATCAACCTACTTCGTTCAAGTGTAATGTTTCTGTCTAATTCGGAGATTGCAAAGCTGATAAACCGAATAACACTAAATTAATTAGGGATCAAAAATGACACATCTGAGAGAGAAAATATCACTTTGACAGAAAGGTCGCGAAAGCACGGCAATGCTTAGTAAAAACAGCACTAGGAATGATCGATATATAGGCTGTTTAGCTTACGTGTTGAAGATAAAACGTAAAATGACTTGCACCTAGATTGCCTCTATCATTTCCCGGAAATTGTCCAACATTTTTTTTCATTTGCCCACACCTATTTTTTTGTACAAAACAGTCCCCTACAGAGAATTTGAATTTATTAGCAAACTTTTCATCTTGTAAAATTGGATCACTTTTGCAATTTAGCCTGTCTAAAAATGTCTGTGTATGCATTCTCGTCTGGGTAAACATCACGAGATATTTGCACAAGCAGGATGTAAAAGATCGTATCCACTTAGACTTGGAGTTGTAAAATTCTAAGAACTATCTTTGACGATCTGCCGTTTTCGATCAATTAGGCTACAATAACTCGGACAAATAGATGTTACTTCTATTAAAAAAATACGCAACTAAAAATAACCAAAGTGAAGTATTCATAACGGAAAATTATTTCAAAAACAAACTTTTATTCTCTATTTGACAACAGTCAACTTTTTGTATTAGGTAAATCTTTGCGAATTAAAGGGAAGGCTCCAGGAAGGAAACACGAAGGATTGGACGAATGGAACTTCGCGACGCGAAAGAAAAAAACAACACCTATCGTCCGCACAGGAAACGGAAATGGCCGCGATTAACCTTTGGGGTAGTGTTAAATTCCCACTAATAACTTTACAATAACAAACGAGTGGAATTTGAAAACCTCTCTGAATGTCTAATACAAACAAACAAGGATGAATTATTAACACATGTGAGATGAGCGAGCCGCCCGAGGCGAATTAGTGCGTGCTTGAATTTGACTCGTGTGCCAAATAAAGAGGATAGCGATGACAAGAAAGTTAAATGTTGATAAATGAAGAGCATTGCTTCCCATTAACACAGCTGGGAATGATTTTAAGAGCAAAATTGAGTTCGTAAAATATTCCAATCCTCCAAAAAAAAGCCACAACTACAAGAAGAAGCGCTCAAAAAAAACAAAATTTACCATCGAATTTGTCATCATCCGTAACTAAAAGATACCATTGAAGATTCTTACTGGCTATCGAAGAAACAAAATCTGGGCAAAACCGCGAGAAAAGATTACCGCGATAAATTCGTTCACTTTAAAAGTTCACTCGGTGCAAGATTGACAAAACAAAGATCTCAACAAAGATCTGAATTTTGACAATCACCCATATATGCAAGATGAATTTTCAGCTTTTTTCCCACAAGGTTTAACCCTAAATCAATTCCTGTTCACCTTAGAGAGTTATATTTCCATCAATGTTAAGTTTTGTGATGCATAAACCAAAACAATACGAGTTTTTCTATTCTGGTAACCATTAACTAGCAACTAAAGTAATTTGGACACTATATATTTTATATTCAAAGTAAACATGGTTGAACGCCGATTTTTACATCCCAGAGTTTACCATCCCTTAAGCGCACTCATTTCCTCAGAATAACAAACATAAGAAAAGTTTTTTTGTTTAATAAAAGGCTTATATTTTGCATACAATAACTACCCGACAAAAGAAAACAACGTTTACCCCGCTCACTCACTTAAAATAAAAGATAAGGAACGGAAATTACTGATATTATAAAGGATTAAAAGTTGCGAACCGTTTTTGAGCGCGTCCGAAAAAAACAGACATCTAAAACAGCTGCTTGGGAGCCGCTTTTGCCTGCTTCATTGTTTCGCTGAAAAGTTAAAAAAACTTCGCCATTTTATCGCCTGTGCCACGACAACACGTTTTGCATGTCTGGAGAATATCATAAAAGCTTTGTTAGGAAATTCACTCAGTCAATAAAACACAAAACTGGCTAGTTGTAATTTAATATTTGTCAAGTCCACACAAACGTGTTTTTATTTAATCGATCAACTAACACTTCTTTTTGAGCACGCGACTAATTTGGTATTTTTGTATTCATTGGCCTTTATTCAACTCTGTTTCCTTTGTAATTGTAAAAACAATTGTTTCAGGTCTAGACATTCATTCTCTGCTACTTCCCTTGGTAAAATGATCGAGTTCCTTTCATCCTCAGCCAAAAAGGAAATTTACCCACGCGAATCATGTTATCTCTTGAAGTCTACAAACTTGGAACGACAGAAGTTAATAAGCCTGTTATTTCATCAGGTCGTTTTGGTCCGTGGGCAGAATGCTCGGAAACTACAGTACAGATTGTGACAAAGAACAAATGTTGCCAAACCACGCGGCGATAACTTACCGAATACTAAAGAAACTGCCATATAATTGCGCGCGTGTCACGCGAGTGCGTCTTGTGCCAAACACGTGGCACCGCGCAACTGAAGAAATAAAGAAGTCACTCAAGTACTATCTTTAGGCGGGCGATGGGTAACCTATACCGTGGAAACGTTTGGAGAAGGGGTACAGTATTCTACCGTAAATATATAGTAAGAGGGCAACTTTCCACGAGAGGTTTTTTTTAAAAAATAGTATAACAGAGTATAAAAGGTTAAAGGGTTTAGACTTAGGGTCGGGGAAGCTTCCCCTCCCGGTTCAGTTATACAGTTGTCAGTTTCTTGAACGAGAAACATCGGCAGAAGGAAAACAAAATTTGCCCGGCAAATCCGAGTCATTACTAACAGAGCTCGTCTCCACCATGGTTTTTTGGGATAATTGCAACAGTATAAAGCATACAGAGTCCGTTTATATCTTGACGAACCACTCTACGGGTTCGTTTCACAAAAGTTATCACTGCTGATCAAAGATCCTCAGTAACTTAACTATCTGGTATATTTCGTGCGCACATTTTCTTTGAATGAGAAATTGTTAAAGTAGTCAGTGGCCATTTTTTTTCGGCGTTGCGCAGTTTATACAACAGGAGGACTTTAATCTCCAAGATATCACTTTTTAAGCCGTCACCGCTAAAGTATTTCTCATTAGCGTAATGATCGGCAATTACTGCAAAGAACAGATCAGTTTGTTAGTTTAAGGAAATAGCTTTTACACCTTTCCTTTCCAGTCATACGTGTGTGGGCAAAAAGCAATCAAAACCGCCCGCAAAATCATCTAACTATGTATAAAATACATTTCAAAATACTGTAGTTTTTCCTGTTGAAGTTCCATTGATAAAAAAGCTTATCGTCGTTTCAAAATCTCTTTGGACCATAGCTAAGCGACGTCAATGTGTTTAAGTGGTTTTAGTACGTTCAATACGTGATTTATTTCCCGACCACATTAAAAGATAAGAATCTTGAAGTCATGTCGGGTTAAGAGCTTTTATGTTCTTTCTAAATAAATATTTGTATTACTTTACAAGAGACGCTGTATTGACTTTAATAATACTCGTTCACGCAGGCAAACGACTGTTTCTCGGCGAGCAGGAGGTCTGTATGGGGGATTCTCGACCGAGCTCGTGAGGACGGACCGAACCCAGTGAGGTCTGTATTTCAACCTGTACATACGAGGAGGTCAAGATTTTCCCATATAGCCTGACCAGCCTTTAAGAAAAGTGCTTGTTATATGGCAAACAAGAAAAACTTAATTCGTTTAATGTAACTGGTTTGTACTAACTGACATTTTGCTTGCGAACGGCGGTGAGATGAACTAAATTTGCCAAAGTTTGCTCGTCCTTTACAATTTTCTCACAGGCGTTTTGGCACATAAACGAAGAACAAAATAGAAGAAAAGAGTGAATATTTTTGTACTTAAGCTCAGTCGCAACTTTTTCACCACAAAATGCACACAGTCGAGATGGGAAAATCTCGATCGCGGTCAACATCGATTTCAGCCAATCAAATTCGTGAATTCGGTAGTTCCCAGTACTCGTGTGGTAATCAACAACATACACTATAAATAAGTTGTCAAGGAGACAGGTTACAACAACAACAACAACAACAACAAAGATCACAAAGTGAGGGATATTTTCTTGATGTACAACCAAGTTCTCACAACTGACATACAACGAAACCTTAGAATTAGCAAAGAGAATTGCTTTTTGACTTCAAAAAAAGACAAAGATGGCAAGTCCTAGATTGTCGAGAGAGGAATTTCCTTTTCAGGTAGTCCCGCAATGCGAAGAAAACTATCCAAAGTGTAACGACCGTTAATACAAAGAAGTTTCAGAGCTGAAGTAACATTTATTACGTTGTAAAACTGAGGTGTTTCAAACTGTTTCTTTTATTCTAGTGTCATCGATTTCATGCGCAAATTAATACATTTTCGAAAAGTTTTCTCGTCACAAAAAAAAAAAAAATTGAGCGTCACTCTTCCTGTAAGAGTAAATGGAGTGTAAAACAAACAGACAAAAAACCCTTTTTTTTTTGAGCTCTTAATTCGCGGGCAAACTAAACTGATTCAGATGTGATACATAAAATCTCTGCTTTGTTATATGACCTTCAAGGAAGACAAAACAAATGACTTCGGATAGTTTTTATTCCTTGCGGAACAGTTTGGAAATTCTTTTTATCGACGAAATCGGTGCAAGCTCTTTTTCTTCTCTTTTTACACGACAATTTCCAAAGTTTTGTCATCTGATTTCTTGTCAACAAATTGTCAAAGTCAAGCGAGATGTCCAAGAGAAGTCGTTCAAACCCGTAGGCCAGTCTTCTATATCACAATTTATCCAGTTTCAATACTGTAACAATACTTCAAAAAGACAGGACAATTGTGGTCGTAATTTGTAGCGTACAAATCCATGAAGAGTTGAACATCACTCCTAGCACACAACTACAGTTACTTTTCACTCAGTGGAACAAGGGCCTTTTTGTCGCAATCCCGTTGCCTAGCAACATGACGTGTGCTGTCGAAATAGCTTGTGGTATGCGTGCAGTTCTCTGATTGGCTAACAGGACTCGGCAACTCTTCGGTTGTTTTCA
>OMLO01002428.1_pt1 | contig 15028 bp, 13 predicted proteins | sample 1674811 | NCBI WGS metagenome assembly OMLO01 (sample SAMN06265003, study PRJEB25207) | coral metagenome | isolation source: Coral host | place: Mexico:La Bocana,Puerto Morelos, Mexico | collected 2008-11-13 | reverse complement strand
GAACGAGGTTGTCAGGAAGCAAAAATGTAAACGTCACAATTTGCAGTTTGATGTTTTGAAAGATAAGAAATGTTTCAATTTGAATAGAGAAGAAACAGGAGAAGAAATATTCATGATGCGTTTAGTAATGACGCTAACTGATGTAGCCGACAGTATTGAAAAAAAAAATCATTTTTGCCATTTCTGACTGGTTTATGGTCAGTTATAGCTGATTCAATAGATCCTCTGCCAAGAGACCTTCTAGTGCTTTCTGTTGCGGTTGTTCGTACAAATTTATGAGAGTTTTAGATCGCAGTAAGAATGCTGGCATATTTCGACAACTTCCGCGGCGAGTTCATCTCTGGAAATCCTTAAGGAGAAATTCTGTCAATCCTTGCGTTGAAATTGGATTTCGCTAGAGCTAAAGAATTAGAAAGATGAGCAATTCCAGCGCCACCAAGCATGTTCTTGGAGCCTATTTTCTTTACAGACATAAGGGCACAACGTATCCAGACCAAAATGAATCTGACTCATTTTGGCAATCTTGTTTTGTATTTAGAAAGATGGGGGCAGAGAGAGGGTGTAAATTACACTGGTCTTTCCCCACCCCCAGGTTCTCCCTTCTTCCGCAGTGATTCCCTTTTCCTCAGAGATGCACCTTATGTCTACGTGTGTGCTTCACGGTGCCTGGTCATCACATCGGTAATTTTTACATTTTACGTCAGATTAGGCCCCACCTCTGATCTCTGTTATGTCTGAGGGGGCGTTACGCAAAACGACGACCTGGATCCGTTGAAGTAGTTACACGAATGTTCTACGTTCTTTACCGTTATCAACATCTGCTTTGATCAGTCCAAAATACAGTCTTCCAAACACGCTGGCGGTTATCCGATCGCGGCCTGATTTGCTTTGTACCGGACTCTCAAGGTAGCCACTGATAAATTACCGGATATCAGAACTGTTTTGTAATTTAGCGTCCATTTCAAAACAAAACCAATAATAATTTCTTGAAGTCACAATATCCAGACATGCGTGCTCTGTGTGTTGTGGACTATTTTGGGTGCGTGCGCTGGCAGTGAGCACCCATATATTTCCTGTGTTTTGATTTGTTATTATTATTACTCTTTTTTGCGGTATTGGCCTACTTTCTGTTTAAAAACAATGAGGACGTGAATGTATGCAAAACCATACACCGTTACTATACGACAGCATCTTATCAGTTACCTTATTCGTGCAACGCGGAGACAAAAATCGAATTATCGTTTTCCGGTGATCGCATTTCACTACAAACGGTATTCGTCTCCGAGAATCGGGCCCAATATTTTCAACGCGAAATTGGCAACAGCTTCAGCGCAACGCGTTCAACCGTATGACAGAATGAAACTCGGACGTTTTAATCTGATTTAATTGTGCGGTGAGACAAAATCATGCTACAGTCAGTGACTAAAAACAGAAGGTGTTGTGTGCGCTTTGTGAGTGTTTCAGTTGTGAGACCTGACACCGCCAATGTTTTGACACATTTTGCCTGTCGTGATTGGCTTAGTTCATATTAATCGCTCTTTCTTTTGTTTTTAGAGGCCTATTTGACACGCCGAGCAATAACAAAAAGATCATTTACTTTCACGGCTATTTTAAGCAACAGCGGGGTTCAATTTCCATACCATTGAAATGGCGCTTCAAGAGATTTAACAAAAGTGTTTTTAAATTTGACAAATGATCCATGAAAAAAGGAACGCTTTGTTTTAGGTGAGAAGAGGTCGCTAACAATTCCGAAGGCACGAAAATCCAGCTTTTTCTCTGAAGGAAAACGTTTGGCACTGGAGTTGCTCTGTTTGTTTTATTTAAATCTCTGACAGTTCCACTGCGAGGATTTTGACCGTGACGAGGGATCACGTGTCAGAAGACAGATCATCACTCGCTATAGCAATTTTCAATGTTTTCTTTTTCCGCTTCGGTAGAATTGATCACGTGAAACAACCAAGTATGTTTTGTATTTCGATAGAGCTCACGAAAAACAAACTTTACATAGCCAAACACGCTCGCTGGAAAGAAACCATTCCTCCAGTCGTTGCAGACGCTTATTTGTTTCGCTTTCTAATGGTTTTTCGTTTGATTGATGGCTGATTGTAAGAGCCAATGGGTGACCCCGCTGTGAATAATGACGCAAATAGTGCGTTTATTGGCTTCTGTAAACAAAGCATCGAGAGCAGGATGTGAATGTGTCTGTACCCTGAACCCGTTTATTTAGCTCCTAGCGCGTTTTTCTCGCATCTCCTACCTGCCAATTGAGACTAAATGCGTGTACCATTCACCAAAGCACTAGCTGGGAATGTTCCCAGAATTTGACAAGCTAGGCAGTGCGTCTTGTTGCAAAAAACCCAGCCCCTCACCACGTGGTCTATGATAATTATGTTGCCATAGAAATCATTATCTTTTTGACACTGAGACGACACACCTCTCACGTTTGCATTTTATATTCGTGTGTTATCACAGTTCAGCAAATCAGTGGAAAAGCAAAAAGGCAATCGGAGTTACGGGAAGCGTTAGTCTATTTAGACTCGTCAAGCTGGCATCATGTCCACAGCCCTAGTCTCTGCGTTTTATGACGTGAATGACGTGCTGTACAAGGTAATTTTTCGTGTCGTTTTCTTTTGCACGAAAACAATCGTATCTATTCATTTCGCGATGTCCCTAAAGTAGGGTTCTTTGTGCGAGGTGATTAAGAGCAATTTTGAACTCTCTTTGGCGCTATGATCTCACGTAAACATGTTAATCGTTTATCCTTTACAGAATAACAGAAACCTTGGCTTGGCTTTTGAGCAGAGATCGCGAAGCGAACGAAAACCACTTCCTATCGGCCAACCGAGGAGACATTCGACTTCTGTTTCAAGTTCTCGCTCGTCGCCGAATCTAATCACGCTCACTGGCAGTGGCTCGCCAAACAAACGAGAGCGCTCATTGAGTTTGAGTGCCGAAGAAGAGCGAAGACGTTCAAGTTCAAACTCCAGCCGCTACAAGACAGAACTTTGCCGTCCTTTTGAAGAAAACGGCACTTGTAAGTATGGCGACAAGTGCCAATTCGCCCACGGCGTTCACGAATTGCGTTCACTCAGTCGCCATCCGAAATACAAAACTGAGTTGTGCCGAACATTTCACACCATCGGATTCTGCCCGTATGGACCGAGGTGCCATTTTATTCACAATGCTGAGGAACGAAGGGCCGCCCAGATGATGATGAACGGTTCGCGAATGTCTCCTCCATCGCCGCTAATCGGGCCGCCTTCTCCTCCGCTCACAGAGCCAACTTCGCCAATGCCGACTTCGTTAACTCCACCTTCACCTTCTCCGCTTTCATTCTACAACGACGACAGCCCATTGGGAAGTCCTATACAAAGCCCTTTGCCGATTCCTTCTCCGGCATCAAACAACGTCTTCACTTTCCCATCGCAAGCCCAAGATTTCTCTCCTGTTCTTTCACCTACCATGGGTAGTCCTCCCGGAGTGTTTTCGCCGGGATTAGAATTAAACGAAGAGGACGAACTGGATGAAGAAGACGACGATTTGCCCCCGACTCCACCAGACTCCTATGATGCTTTGGCTGCCAGCCGAAAGCGCTTGCCAGTCTTCAACAGAATCTCCTTGCCGGAATGAGTTTGTAAAAATTATTAGCTTTTAGTAGTTAAACGTTTGTACACAAGATTTGTAATTTAACATTTTAAAGACTGATCAAGTCAACAAAATGCTGGAGAATCAGTTATTATTTCACGACTAAATAGGGCACGAGAATATATATATTATATAATTAACCATATTTTTATGATCGGGACTAAAGCACAGATTTATATGCATCAAGCAGTTTCTATAGGTCCTAGAGCTATTTATCGAACAAAACAAAAGAAAATTATCGACGGAATTGCTAGTGTAAAACACGAAATTCCTATGTGTAAGTCTTTCGTACACGTTTTATATTTGGTCATAATTACCACTGTATATTGTAAAGCTGTGAATAATGGAAGCTAAAATTATGGTCGTCGTTTTTTTCTCGTTATCCTCCCTCAATTCCTATCTATTTAATATATTATTTATTTAACTTATAATACCAAGCGATAAGTGCTATTTTGTTACCGAATTTCGAATCAAATCCATAATTTTTGTTACAGTTAGGTATAGAGAGAGTAATTCTTTAATATATCGCCTATTTACTTGGACGTAATTTAATGGTAGATAATTTATATTCGACTGAATAGGTTGGGAGTGTTACGCACACTGATTTGGAAACCAAAGATGTTTTTGAGGATAGGAACGGTCTTTTGGAAAGCAATTCAATAAATGTTCCTCTAAATTTTGTAAATAACTGTGTATGCTTTGATTTGAATTCTTCGTGCAAAGAGAGCCAGGGGGCGGTGCGCGCAATGACAAAGATGCTTGTGCAATAACATCAGCGCGACTTTCGCGACAACGATGCCAGGCATTGAAGGATCGATTTTCGCAAGGTCGAGCGTTTCAGTTTACAAGCTTTGCATGCGTAAAGCCCACTATTGAATTCTTGCCAACCGCAGGGATCCAAAAACGCGAATATCAAATGATACTTCTCTTCCTTGACCAATGACAAGAAGGTGCTCTTTCATCGCCTCGGGGTATGCTCGAAATAAGAGAGCGCTTGGCGAATGTAAACGCTTATCGACCAGCGCAGGGTCGAACTGTTGACGGACAGTTAAATAACATGATCTGACAGTAATAAAAAAAGATGCTTTCGTTGGAGTTCGTACTTTGCGTCGCGTTTCTTTACTTCCGTCATGGGTGATTGGCGACAAGTTATTTTCACTTTTCCTTTACCTATATCATAAACACCCACAACTTTCCAAAACATGTTAAATCGCATGCAGGAAAGAAGAGATTTAAAAACCAACAAGCACGTTCAACTTTCAGCCAATCGAGCAAAAATCGCAGCGAAGTGCGTCATGTATGTTACGCGTTGGTTCTACGTGATATCGGGAAACGAACTGAAACTCGAACACAGCCGCAAAATATTGGATTACGGTGGATTAGAAAGATTTACAGTGGGGCGTTTAAAATATAAATGCAGCCGCAAAGAACAACTTTCAAAACAACACAAACTAGCTTCGGGCAAAATACACGACTATTAAAATCTGCATTACACGGAGACCCAGTGTAATTAATTCTCTAGTCAAAGTCAGTCATTCGTTAACCAGCTTTCTGCCGCCCCTCATTTTCTTGCTCGTCTCTTTGTTATCGTCGAGAAATCAAGATTCTAACAATCGTGTACCATGAAGTAATTTTCCCTCGAATTTCCCTTGCAAACGCAGGAAGACCGAATGTGCCGTGGGCGATAGTGCTTGATTTCCGGTTTGGTGGCGATGTGGTTTTCCGGTCAGTTGTCCTGTCACGTAGCCGGGCTGATACAAGGATTATTTTTGAAGAGAAATATAACTGATTTACATACTTATATGTTTACCTTTTTAACACCAAAAACATACACAGAAAAGTCCCTTCTGTGCCGTTCAGAGTGACTTATGGAGGGCTTATTCAATTGCATAATCATAAATCATACTTAAATTAAATCACAAAATTGAATTCTCGCAAAATTTCATAACAAAGATAATATTTGAATTCCATACACTTGAAGTCCTTGAGCTCCGGGATTACAATATTTTTTTGCAGTATGAGTTTTCTGACTGATCTTTTTTATCAGTAATGTTACGTCAGTTCTTCTTTGGTAATAAAGGTAGCACTCCATGAATTACCAATGGTTAAACAAAACCATATAGCCCAGAAATGTATTTTTTTACTGACCATCAAATATCCTACGATATTTGTGTGCAGGTTAACGTTTTCGACGAGTTATAATTTTATAAACTAGCTAAAAATTAGTATACACATTATATTTACGCAAATAAACAACCTGCCCTTTTTTGTTATTTTTCTTATGGAGTGAAAATGATTTTTGCTCTATATTGTTAAAAGTCTAGTGTCCACAGCGGAAATAAGAAAACCGCATAACCATAGCTCTATCTACAAATATGATGTTTCTTTGCAATCACCGTTTATAATAACTCAGAACTGCTTCCTCTTTGAAGGAAGCAATAGTTAATGTCAAGTGTCCGGGCTGGTTGGTTTCGGCGGAAATGGAAGGCGCTGCAAAGTATTGCGAAACAGGGCAGTGTTGAAGAACTTTGATACTAAATGATGAAAAGGACGGTTTTTTTAAGTACGAGATACAAAACCGATATGTTACGGTTTTTTTTTTGTTAAGGCAGAACATATGTAACCTATATTTTCTGTTTTCTTTCTTTAAAAAATAACAGTATTTCCATTTCTTTTTTTTTGAATTACCGGTTTTAAAACAAATATTATTGCTAGCAGTAATCTTAGCTTAGAACTTTATTCAAAAATTAGGAAGCCACTTTGATTTGTTTGATTAAAGAATAGCAGCGTTGGCTCTTTGTTATTCAAAAGTAGAATTGTATGTATTCTTTGCGGTTGATATTTCCAAAGTATTTTTGTCCAACCTTCATAGGGGACAACATTAGACGAAGTCTTCACCAGTCCAACATTGAAAGGAGGGTTGGCTTTCCTGTGCCATAAGAAAATGGCCTCCTGACACCAAGGATTTCAAGGAATATTTCACGACTAATAATCATAATCTCGTAAGCAAGAAAAATCTGTTCTTTGATAAATGTGGAATAAAAACACGTCTTATCTGGCTGTTTCCTAAGAGTGATCAAATCTAACTTCTCCTAAGGTTTTACCACAGGAGCCCATCATGCATTACTGGGCTCCAGGTTTTAGAGCAGAGAAGATCCGATCCGAGGGGCACTGGCGCTATGTCAGACGCTATGTTATTATTTTTTTTTACAATTTTCACTTTTTCTCAGAACCAAAATTTCTAAAAAAGGAATGCGCATCAGTTACTTAAGAGAATTGGCATTTTAAGGAACTGACTGACAAGTTCATTCTATACGCGATTAATTGGCCTGTGCAGGTTAAAAATAAATACCGTTGCAAATTTAATTTCTCAAAAGGCGTTTCACTGACAGCAGAACACTGCGGGACGAGACTGATCGAGTTACAATTTCGCAAGCGGCGAACTTAAATTGCCTTTTCTACGCACTTCATATAACGATTTGTTGGAGTTCATACGTCCGCTTACGCATACATATCTACACGTACTTGAGGGTTAGTTTGATGAATGACGTCATCAGCTAATTTACCCCCTGTTAAAAAGATTATACCTCTGAAACTTGCTTCTTTATCGAGCCAGTGTCACGAACGGCAGCTTATCAAGTTAACGGTAAAAGTTTACGACGTTATAAGCATAACTTTTACCCTGAGCGCAGAAAATGGAAAAATATCAAGTGGATTATATTAATACGATAATACCACGAATTGTCATCGAAATAGACTAAAGGCTTACTCAATTCCGCTTCAAAGAAAACAAAAAAAATAAAGCTTGATTCAGTTGCTGGAGAGGATGCTCCTGTCACCTGAATCAGCTATCAAAATATTGTTTAGTTTTGTTGCCCAATTCGATAATGACGAAATTTCCTGAAGGATAGGGTTGCAGCTAAAGGTCATCATTGGGAGCTTGTTACAACCAGTCGTTGTTTTTGAGAATGTATTGAAAATTGTGAATTTACATTAATAGGAAGCTTTTCTTTTCAGCGCGTCCTGGCCAGAATTTGAACCCCAGATAAAGCTAGTTCGAAGCCAAGCATCGAATTCCATCGAGATTGTTACAATTTGGGGGAACTTGAATTGGCTTGGAAAGGGAAGATCGATTTACGCGTTTAAAGCAAAAACATTTGCAAGGCTCAAATGCTGAATTCTTTTGTAAATATTATTATTACTTTTGTACACCTCCTGTGGCGAGGAGAAAATGACTTTGGACTAAACATCCGTTGTAACAGATAGCGGTAACATAACTTTTTTATCATCTCAAATTTTACAATAGCTTGCTGCCGACAATGTCATTCCCTGAACTTCAACATATCCTGGGCAATGTTTCCGTCGATGAACGTACAGCGAGGAAATCGAAAAACAAATGCCGCCGTTTAAGGAAGACTATTCGAAGAAGTTTCCGCTTTTTAATTAAGTATCTAAAAATACTTTTCAGGCCATAAGTCAGACATCCAGGAGCAACTGCATTATCATAACGCAAATCTGGCCTGGCTTCGTCTCTAGTCGTTCAGATAACAACTCTGAAATCTTGGTTTGTTTTCTCGGTCACCTGTGTACACGACTCTGGGTCTAAATCAAATAGTGAAAGTGTTTTGAATTGCAAACTATGCTTAGGTGTCAAGTTGTTTTGATAGAATTTCAAATAAACCTATGCCAAACCAAACGCCTTTTCTAACACTTTTCAACTAAAATATTTTCTTGGTCCTGTAAAAATGTTATCCACCCAAGGCGAAACTGCATCTCTGTACGCAAAGAAACAAGAATGTAGGCACGCAATAGTTTAAAATTCAGTGTTTTAGATAATTTAATTATAACAACAGTTAGGTTTTTTGGGGGGCTAGCGTAATAGACGCAAACGGCGCAGTTTCGATCGATTGATTTTCAGCTATTAAAAGGCCGTAACCCCATTAAAATGGGAGTGCCAAAACATAGACAAGTTGGTGCCTAAAAGGCCGCAACTAGAATGTGGGGTCAAGCCCATTAAAAAGAGGCTTTGTTTTGTTTGGACAAAACATTTCTTCTCTGATCAAACATGGAATGTGCTAAGTCAACGATCGCATAAAACTGCAATTAGCTAGCGAATGAAGGAAGCGAAGTTAATATCATTCAAAAAGGAAGTTTGCTTCAAACATTATTGAACTTTATGCCGATATTTTCTATTTTCACTGCCAAAAATAAACAATACCATAAAATGGGGATAAGGATGTTGCTGCGAAACACTGGGCAAAACTGAGAGGCTGACAAGCCGCAAAGATTAAATATGATATTATAGCACACTGTCCAAATATAACTTAATGAACACATTGTCAATTCAAGGAATTTTAAATATTTAAATTGTAGTTAGGGGTTTTAGAAGCCTCTTTGAATTCGCTACAGAGTAAAAGTAAATTTGACGTGACAACCGTCAACTTCTTGACAAAAGGCTGAAAGCATTCGATTGTTCAAAATGGTTGTTCCGTGACAGGCCAAGACGTGTGAGCATACTAATTAAATACCCAAATCTTTAATCCTACTCCAAAGTCCACGTAAATCTGCAACAAAAATTTGGCTTTAGTTTAATCAAGCAGCAAACCAAGAGCCAAAAGATAGGGAAACGATTGAGAGGTTAGATAGAAAGCCTAAGGTTAAACGGAAAGCCATTTCCATGCGCTAAGCTCCGATGAAAGACAGCATCGATTTGTGTCATTTCTGTGAATGAATAAATATTGAATGTCGTGCGCCGTGGTGTTCAACTTCCTCGAGTGGACGGAAAAGGATATAAAATATCGCCGCCGTAACAGTATCAAGCGATTTTCTTACAGCTTGACTTTTCAGCCACTGCTAGGATAGTTCCTGTAAGTTACAGCGGAAATGTTATAATGCGGTTTTAGAAGTTTCACATTTAAAGCGCTGAATTGTGCTGAATACGACAAATGTAACTGCTATCAGGATATCCAGAGGAAAACTGTAACGTCTACAGCCAATGCTGATGGTTGGAAAAAGAGATAACTCTTAAAACATCATATTTTTCCCTGTTTCTGTCTCCAGTTTTCCTGCAACGCTAGAGATCAACCGCACATCGCGAGCACTCTCAAGCTTGTTTCCTGGTAATCGTTTGCCTGTTGGGCAGAAATCCCACATGAGCATAGTTTAATTTCATGTACCGAAATTCCTAGATACGTGGTGTTACTGGTGACCCCCCCTGCGCATATAGTGATTTGATCGTTGATTCGTTCTTTTATGTAAACATTTACCATATAAGGTCTCAAACCAATATATGTCCTGAGACACCACGTAACTTCATGGATGTCTGTGCTGACCAAAAGCATCGCGGCTCCTTACGACAAGAATTACCTGACATGACGTCACTAACTTGTCACGCACGATTGTCGCCAGCAGCTTGGGACAAACAGTTAAATTACCTTCCATGGAATTGAAATTACGGCAAAACTACCTTCAGTCTGTTATTAAAGTAACTGCAAAGAAACCTGTAAAAACTATCAGAGAAAAATAACAAGAACAGAACAGCCCATAGTTTACTAGGCATGAACTCTGGACCCAGTGATAGACTTCTAAAGTTGAACAAATAACTTAAAACAAGAGCTGAATGAATCGCTGTAATATTTAGATTTATTCTCTTCTCTGTATACGGACCTGAAAAGGACAGTTTCGATATACAATAAATTCGAACTTGGCAGCCTGGCTTGGGCAAATAAAACCAGAACAAAGTTCATTTATTCCTCAACTTCTATGTGATTTATTTTTGTTTTGTTTTACTCCCCCTAGCCTCGAAACCAAGTTAGAATTTTTAAATATCGAAATTGGCTTTTTGTTATAATAACGAAAGAATGGCATAGTTCTAAAGAACAAAAAAGACGCACATCTCTGTTGCAATTTACCGTGGTTTATTAACGGGATACGTTCTTGTGGATGAGACATTTGGCTACGCGTGAGCACGCATAACGAAACATGCGTAACAGAACACGCAATAGGAAACGTGTAACGTGTAACATAATGTCCAATGCACTCACGGGGTGATCAACAAACCGTCCTAATTCTCTCGCGCGAGTACTCAGTTCAAAAACAAGTTGGATACGCAAACACTTTCCTCACAAGTCTTTCACGGGATTTTCATGATAGGCCGCTTCACTGAAACCTTTCCGGAGTTTAAGATCTCTCATCCAACATCGACTTTTTGATCTAATATAGCACCAGGGTTATAAACCAGTCATATACCTTTTAAAATCCAATCAGTGGCGTTTCAGATTGAATGAGCCGTCACTGGAACAACATATGCTGTAGTAGTCTAGGAATAAACTGGAACCATTCATTCCACTTTCAATGAAATCAAAATGCTGACCGAACTTGAATCGCTTGTAAGGATGGGTTTCCACCGTGTCCTAGGAAACAAAGAGAGGCAACATTAGAGCGGTTTTCAATTGAGCGTCGTAAAGCCAAAATATTCATTCTGGCCAATCACAAATGACGCAGATAATCAAGTGAACCAATCAAAATTCCAAGCAACCACATGTAGCTGACGCGAAGCGCGGGAAAACGAGAGCGAACGAGTCACGATTGGTTTTGGTTTGACTTCCGATTGGATGAAAGAGTGGCGCAAGTTTTTTTAAGCCAATTGTGTGGCGCAGTAAGTGCAAAACCAATTACTTTTCGACACTCAAAATGAAAACCGCTTTAGCAGCAGCAGTAAAACAAAACCAAATATCAACGGTCGCAAAAGAGAATGGCGACGTTTTTCCTTCTCAGAATTTTTCTCCACCATTTCTGAATCAACCTGAACCTTCAGCAGTTGTTTCAGGAGCAGGAAGGAGAGTAAGAAAGGTAATTATCATTTACTATTATTTCCTTCACCGGCTTCTCGTTGAATTAATGGGACAAAAACACAGTCAGTCTGACGTTACAATCAATTATCTTTGGTATAGATTAGTTTATGATCAGATTGCCTCTTGAAAGCAATTTTACGGATTTTATGGATGACATAACTGTTTTCGCACCTGAAATTTATGAAATTTATGGAAATGGAAAATTTGGAAGATTTGATGTTGTTTTAAAATTAGAATTTTAAGTTAAAAATTGGTAGACTGTTCACCAAACAGTTGTCCACCAATGTGGGTGCCCTTGCGGGGGCGTTCAACTGTCTGGTTTTGTTCCAAAACTTTTTTTTTCTCCCTCCTAAAAATTCCAAAAATTTCATTTAAATTCATGTATGTAGTTATACCCGATCTAATGCGACATGTTGGTACTTCTAAATAGACGTGACGGAAATTACAAAGTCTTATATCGTTTGCTCCAGCCATTGAGAAGATATAATAAGTTTAACGTTCATCAGTTATGATATTTCCTTACAATGACACCGATCGAATACTTTTCATCACCCTTGAGATTGTTATTGATATACAAGAGCCAGTTAACAACTGTCCCGATGAGAATATTGCAACGGTTAAGAATGTTGCCGCAATTTTTTATGGCAGAATACCAAATATTGTTCCCATGTATTTTTACCTTTTTAGGAAAAAAAACAAGCAAACAGAGCAAGTAGCTACACCAGATATTTTTCCTTAACAATTTATTTTCATTAATCATTTCCAAGTAATTGTCAACTTTTTTTGTAAATTTTCACTCGTGAATCTGTGCGGTCAGGTATTCTTATGCGCTTTAAGGCGATCTTTCTGTCACTCAACGAGTTTGCAGAACAAAAAGGCCTCTGAAAAGTACCTTGCCCGGCAGGAAACAAAACCGAATCGCCAGACTAACCACGAACACTGTATTTTCGCAAATTTCAAACTCAGCACGGAAACTAATCCGGCGATATTTTCCTCATGCACTCACCTTGACCTGGGGAATCTTGACGCTGCAGAACTATTCCTTGTGCATGGATTGTGTACACAAACGAGGCAAAAGGAGCCACGGGAGACTTGGAAATCAAAACCTTGTTTGACAACGAGAGAGAAAAATAAAACCGATGGAACACTGACTGCTTTAAGTGCACAACTTTTTTCATTGCTGTTTTTAACACACAAAAAAACAAAGAATGGGCGAGCTATAGAAAACACATTTCAAGTTCTACCTGACGAAAGTTTTCGTCCAAATATTGTACAATCAGGCGAGTGTTCACCGCGTGTGACCACGTGTTACCAAGCGCGGCGGTCACGTGACTGCTGTCGTCCTCGTCCGGTTCGGCATCAGTGCCGTCAATGTCCTGGAAAGCCGCACTTCCACTGGATCTCTCCGCAGCAACGAAACGAGTCGTGATCTGATTTGTAACGACTACCTAGAAAAAATAAGAAACAACAGCGGTTACTAATATTTTCCACTCAAAAACACTAGATGCCATCATCCATCGACATTAACCTTTAACCTATAAACGGTTTCTAAAGCGAAACGCTACTCTGCGTAAAGTTAATGTAAAGTTGGTGTTAGGTTAGGACAATTTTAAAAATTTCGTGTCTATAGCTAAGAAGCTTAATCTTTAAAGTAAAGGTGACGTAAAGCTGCTTAGAAATTTAGGATAGCACTGTGCCAGCTTTGCACAGCAGTATTAAAGGTTTCTCTGTTTTCACGCTGTGGTTTTATATTACCGGAATATGGAAGGTCTCTGCAAGATACCTGAAATAAAAACAAAAAATTGTAAACATTTTCTTCTCCTCCAGAAGAGATTACTTTTTATAAATCACAAAACAGAGCGACATCGGCAAAACGTTTATGTGGACGAGCAGTCACTCAATTGAGTACCTTGGTGTTTCTTCGTCGCAATAAAAAGAGACTTTGGTCACTACTCTAGGATTGTTTTACAAGACGCCCTTGTTCACTTGAATTTTCGCCATATTTTTCGACACATTATCGTGTGATTGGGAAGTTATGACTGTTGAAGTTTTGAAGTTATGAACACAACTGTTGTTCATGTTATGAGGCCAGCGAAAACAATATATTTGCTAAAACCTGTTTCCTTGTATACCGCCGTCTAAATCTTATCATAATAAATACAAACAGCGGTGATAAGCATGGCAATAAAACGCATGTTGGAAAACAAAGTTCATTTACTTGACGTTTCGTATGTTTCGACATACATCTTCAGAAGTGACTTAGGAATAGAAATAACAACTAAATTTAAATCTAAATTAAGTAACTAATTAACAATAACAGAAGCTTAGAAAAAAATTGCATATAAAAGATGCAAGACTGTGAGTCCAATTTGATATGGAGAGATTACTTTGTGTGCTAAATTTTTCTCTTCGTTTTTTTCGGTCCTAGATTGTCACAATAATAGCCACACCTAGCAAGATCACAGTTCCCGTCGTTCCCGCCAAAACTAGAGCACTCGACCCAGATCCTTAAGAACCACACAGCTCCTCGTCAAGCCGTAGTCCAACCTCGTTCCCAGGGCCCTCTCTCTTCGTGGGAGGAAGAGAGAGGACCCTGGGAACGAGGTTGGCCGTAGACATAATCTGATTTCTTCGGCTGTCAGTTAAAAACAATACAATGTAAGTGTATCCAAAGAAACAAGTCTCATCTTCGACAGTCAGATTTTTGGCTTATTCAGCCAGTCAACAATAACCTTTATTAAAAAATCCATCTACCGGTACTTACTTTAAAATGGCTGCTTCCTTAGAAAGAAGTGCAGTTCTTTCACTCAAGTTCCTTGAGACCCTGCTGTCAAATTCCTTCCTGACAAGGGATGCTATGGAGTCCAAAATAATCAGCTTCACACGTTTGGAGATGACCTCTTCTTCCAGTCTCTGAAGCCTGCAATTTTTGGGTCATAGTTTCGTTTCTTTAGTCATGAGCTTATTTGTGTCGAAGCTAGAACTTTTACTCCAACAACGTGCACATTCATTGGACCCTTGAGGACACGAAGCATTTAACAATTAACCTATTTCCCGCCAAAAGTATTTCCCTATTTTTCCACAATATATTACAAATGAAACCATCAGGCAGACGAATTTCTGGCTGTCACTTGTTTCCGCCAAAAAGAACAAGTGACAGCCGGAAATACGTCTGCATTCGGGCAATCATAGAGCGAGATATTTGTCAGGGTCTGGACCTCACTACTGAGCAGACTTTTGAGCAATTTAAAATACTTTAAGCAGTACATTTTTAAACAATTGGTTAAACTGCTTTAAACACTGTGACGACAATTTCATTCATGCCATCCCAAAAGATTTATAGTTCAGTTCCTTAGTAGAGAATTATACCAGTATCACTGAGGTATTGCACAGTATTGAAGTCCTTTGTCATTTTACCTGTCCCATAATGAGCTACATGTTGACTCCCAGTACACATGTATCCTTTCAGACAGTTTAAGCAATGCCTCATTTGTGCCAAAAAGATCTGGAAACCGATTACATGCCATTTC
>OMLO01002427.1_pt1 | contig 15034 bp, 6 predicted proteins | sample 1674811 | NCBI WGS metagenome assembly OMLO01 (sample SAMN06265003, study PRJEB25207) | coral metagenome | isolation source: Coral host | place: Mexico:La Bocana,Puerto Morelos, Mexico | collected 2008-11-13 | reverse complement strand
CGGCAGATATTTTCATTACAAAAATGACTTTGGTCGCTTAGATTTCTTTTTCATTTCAACTAAGAAAATAATTTGTAGTGTTTTGCTTTCCCTCACGCACTGCTTGCTCCACGCTCATTTCTGAAGTTTGCTGTAAAAAAAAAATTGCTTGCCTGCCCGGCTTGCCTGTTGGGCAACCCGTGATCTTAAGACGCTAGCCCAACGAATCATTCCACTAGCCCCGGGCTATCGGACAGCACTTTTGTCGCGCCCTGCTTGTCCTGTCCTGTACTTATTTCATCTGTTATTTGCAATCTACCAAGTACAGATGGATAACGAAAAATAAAATTATACTATGGCATACTTACATCTGGTGTTTGACTTGAGACATTCACATTAACTGGTGGCTTGGATGGACCTGAATGGAAAAAATGCAGACGGCATGATCAGGTTGGAGATAAACCTTAGGTCATGTGAGCAGGCCCTAAACTGTATGTTTGAGAGATTGAATTAGAATTGGTTACAAAATAGCATGTAACCATTTAAATATTGATATAATACTATATTTTACGAAGACCACCTTATAACACTGCAATAAGCAGAAATGAACTGCTAAAAGGAGAATTTTCTATCCTGAATACTTCACTTTGATCTGAGTTTTGCGCTGTGCACACTGGAAATAAACTAACAGAATATAACCAGTCGGTTAACCAACTTCCTAGAGTTACTTCTGGGTTGTTTATGCTCAACTCAGAAGCAAAACTTTCTTGATGGTTACAATAATTATCATTATGAAACAGTCAACTTACTGCCTTGAAGTGTTCTTTGTACAATTGTTTCAGACTTTCTACCAATGACCTTGGTGTATGCTTTTACATATAAACTGTAATTTGTGAATCCAAACAGTCCAGACACTACCCGACTGTTAGTATCCTTGCCAACAACATCTTGACTTTCTGGGCTGTTTAATTTGCCTAACTGCTGATAATGTACTGTATAGGCCCTGATTGAATAGTTCCCAACAGGAGGACTCCAGCTTATGATTATGGATGATGAGGAGTGTGGCAAAGCAACTACATTGATTGGAGGTCCAGGCTGATCCTCTAAATTGAAATAATCAAAAAGACAAATTAATAATTATTAATTAACTATTATGGCTAATTATTAGGTATAGGTATTATATATAATACTTCATGCATTAATACTGACATCTGCCAAATTTGACGCTACGTGTCTGGAAATGCCAAGTAACCATCTAACAGGGCTTCTGATATTCTGCGATGTTGCGATTTCGCATAATTGACCTCAAATCGCAACTTTTCGCATAATCCATCAAAAATCGCATAATTTGGACAAAATTACAAAATTTGAGGAAAACTGGTCAGGAGTAATTAATATGTATTCCCAAGTGACACTTAATTGACTAGATGACCCAATTCAGATTAAAATAATTAAAATGAGGCAACAATTAATTTATTTTAGGTGCTTTTATTGTTCTTTTACGCTCCAATTGCCTGTTGGACAGAAAAAAATGGTTTCCCCACTCTGAGGCCTAATAAAACAATGTTAAATCAGCTTTAAAAAAATTGCATAATTTGCCGCAGAATGGACCTTTTTTGCCGCATAATTTCCCTTGAAAATGCCGCAAAATTTTCCTTTTTTTGCCGCAACCTATCAGAAGCCCTGATCTAAGTAAAATCCTGCTTGCAATAATAGCACAATCCAAGGATTGAACAAAATTTAAACTGTTTGTATCATTATGATCTCACCTGATCTGTGAACTATAACACTGGCTGTAGCTTGGACGTTTCCAACATTATTTTCTGCAAAGCACTGGTACATTCCACTATCACTAGAGGTAACACTGGATATTGTCAAAACAGCCCCTCCTTCATAATATCTGACTTTTGCTGCATCATGAGAACTCAGCTCATTGCCATTTTTGAGCCAGGATAGTGTTGGTATAGGTGAACCACTGGCTGCACATTTCAGTTCAATTGGCTCCGTAGTAGTCCATTTTAAACTGCTAGGCTTTGTTGTAAACTGAGGGGGGACTAGAATCAATTATAATGGTATGGTTAGCCAAGACAGAATGCAGTATTTCTCACAAAATAGGCATCTTTAGACTACTGTACTGTAACTCTTGTTTCTTTTACAAAGTACTTTGTAACTGTAAGGATTTATGCACAGAAACTCTACTGAAGCTTACTTAAATTAAAATTTAAAATTGTTTTGTATGCATTTAAAATAGCCCAACTAAATTCGTTTCAGAGTCAACATATTCTTTTAAATTATCAATTCAAAAATGAAGTTAAGTCAGTACTTATAAAGGAATTGATAATTGGCAGCCATTTGTGAATAGGGTTTGTAGACCTCCCATTAAATTCCGAATTTGGGTTTTTGTATTTTGGTACAAATGTGCACTCTTGTCATTTGTAATTAGCATCAAACTTCACTGACCTATATGTTTCTTGAACTCATGTTGAAACTATATGACAATAAGTCAAAGATTTTGAAGAGAATATTTTCTGCACAGAGGTATCATTTACATGAATTTTTGTTCTCATTAGAACCATCAATTATGATATTTTGCAGCGTAACATGCACACACAAAACTCTTTTAAAAATACAAATTTAAATTATAATTGAATGAGGTTTTTTTGTGATATCTAGCGTAATTGAGGGGAAGGTACATACTGACAGCCTAAGGGCAATGCTGATAACACTTACCAACAATTTGATTATTCTGGATATCATGAAAAACTGAATTAAACAATTGTCTCCTTGTACATTGTCAGAAAAAAACTTAGAGCATAACTTACATTAAGTTTTGAGTAAAACCATTTAAATGGAGATTAAATTTGTTGCTAGGGCTTTTATCTTTCTCTCAACTTATTTTCATCTATTTATCATCTTCAGGTAAATATATACCTCCTTGGCTACTTCCATCCATTTTCATATTGTCTACTGCATCAACATTATCTAGATTTTTCATTTTTTTTAGCCCGAAATACGATCAAGATTGTAATTTTTTTTAGCTATCTAGCTCTCAAAAGGTGAAAAAATTGCCCTGTACCATTGTGACTGCAGTTGACAGGTGACAGAATATGCAGAGTTATCTGCAGCTCACAAAATTAGAGATTGAGAATTCAAAGTACAATAATACATGGCGTCTCACTGGGTACAGAAAAAAAAAATTAAAATTGTGTGAGATTTTGGAGGCAAATTGTGCGGGACAAAAAGTCGATTGTGCAGGTAATTGTGCAGGATTGTGCAACTTTGCACCAAACAAAATATTTGGTCTCCCATTCCTTATCAAAGCAAACATTGAATTCTTCACCTTGTACCTTTTCTTTTACCATAACATTGTCAAATTCCTCCTGTAATGGTTAATTTACTTCAAGATTTTACTTCAGCTGTTTTTCATTTTATAGCCTGAAGTGTAGAACCTATTTTAAACTGATTCTATGTTTGCTAAAGCTGTCAGATGAGCAAATAAAAAAATTTGAGACGTCACCCTAAAATGCATTGCAAACCTCTAATGTATGTCAGGCACGTCTATGCATTACAAAGCAGCATGGCGTTATTTAACAACACGTTTGATTTGTTATTTGCGAGACTAGTGCCCAGGATGGCGCATGCTGCATAAGAACGCCTTGTTGTTTGTGTCACCAATCAACAAGTTGTTCGATTGAAGTGTGGACATTCTGAGGTGTTTATGAAGGTAAATCCTCTAAATAGTCTAAAAATATTCTAGAAGTCTTAATACTCAACAGAAATACCTGTTTTGAATAAATTTTGCAAGGTAACATTTCACCTATGTACAATAATTTCTGCATTTTTAGGAATTGCGCAGGTCTATTTCTCTTTCTCTCTCACCAGTTACTCACCCCGGTTGCTGGGAAGAAAAATCAGTTTACAATTTTTCATGAACGTTCCCCCAATAACCACACCCAATTTCAGACCAAAATGTTCAAAATCTATACCCCATTTCAGAACAAAACGGCTTAAAAACCATACCCTTTGGGGCAGCACATACATATAGGGGAGTACCCCCCCGGGCCTGTCAAAAGCCCTGAATGATATCATAATTATGATTATTGGACTATTAAAAGAACCCAGAGCAACAATTTGGCAGACTAGTGCACTAAGACAAATTTGCAATCAAATTGTAAAATTACCTCTGACAAAGAGCCACACAGATCTGAAAATTGTATTTCCATCTGAACTGGCTTGACACTCATATTTTCCTCCGTCACTTTCATGGATATTGGTGAAATTGAGGTTGTTAACTCCATAAGATGCACTATGAACTCTCATATTTCCATTCAATTTCTTCCAGCGCACAACTGGGGCTGGATATCCGGTTGCAGCACATTCTAAGGTAGCTGAACCTCCCTTGGTAACAGTTATGTTGTGAGGTTCACCGAGAAATTTTAGTCTTGTCCTGTTCCCACCTGAATCTGAAAAAAAAAGTTTTCATCAACAAAGACAATAGACAATAATGAATAATCCAGGAAAAGACAAATGCAATTCTCAGTACTATCAAAAGCTAATTTTCTTGTGATTTATTTTTTATCCTTATCCACTCAAACTGCCACTAACCTAAATATTCATAACAATAATATTTATTAATTAATATAGATACATTAAAAAAATGTTTGTACATATCATACATTTATATAATATTACTTTCTTATGCCATGGTGTCAAACACATTTCTAAAATTTCTCTTAATTAGTAATTTCTTTTGTTTCAGAAAGGCTAAGCATTGTTGGCATCTTCAAGATGTTTATGTACGTGTGATCCTGGACTTGGTCCCAGATATCATCTCATATCCAACATGTACTCAAGAACGAAATGTCAATTATTGAAAACTACATCAATGGATAATGCAAATCAAGAGTTTTGATTTGCTTAGTCATAATGGTATATATTAATTATTACTAACCGGAATGGCACAGAGTAGAGAACTATTCAGGGAGTAATTGCATGAAGCCGATTTGAAATTATGAGCACAATTGAATGGCTTGGGCAAGACTAACGCAAGTGACCTTTTTGGGTGAAATATTTTTTTCTTCAAAAGTGCCTGAATTTTTGCATGTGCTTTTCAATTTAGTAGTAAAATATTCCCCTGACAAAAGAAGAGTAAACAGAGGGAAAAATCCAGGGGAAAAATTCAGGATTTGAACCAACGCTTTAAAAAAGAATTATCCACTGCGTACTTGCACTTTTATCAGTTGCACCACGCCAACACATATTAACAAAGGCGCCAAAAATTTTCTCTTGTCCCACCTCGTTGCATTCATTGTGCATGCCTCGATATTTTGTCCTCGTTTTTCTCAGAAACAAAGTGCAAAACGGCCAAAAAAAAATACAGGGGAATGTTTTACTACGTAATGGAAAAGCACATGCAAAAATTCAGGCACTTTTGAAAGAAGAAAGAATTTCACCAGAAAAAGTCACTTACGGTAGTCTTGCCCCAAGCCATTCATTTAACCCCTGAATTGTACAAGATGAGGTTCAATTACTAATTAATTAATCGTATCGATAACAAATTTTGGTATTAAAAATGTATTTGAGAACTTCTTTTGAGCGAACACATCTGTGACACTTTTTAGAAGTTTTAAAAACTGTAGGAAATGTTGTGAAGGATGCATTAAAGCACACATTATTACATTGATGTGTGAATCACATTGGTATCCAATTATAGGTATCAAACTGCAAAAAGCTCAAATTGGATACCTGTAATTGGACAGCTACATGATTGTGGCCAATTACTTGACAAACAGGTTCGAGAACCAATCATGATCAAGAATTTTGTTATAGATATGATTATGAGCATATTAACCATAATAATCCAGTTACAATACACAATTCGTACCTGACAGTATAATAAGACTTGCAATCTGGCTTTGTCTTGTTTTTGCAACATTTGTTGCAATACATCTATATTTTCCTTCATCTGCCTTCTTAATATTTTTTATTTGGAGTATTCCTTGGTCCAAAATGAATATTCTGTCACTAGAAGTCAAAGAACTGCCATCTTTCTGCCAAGTTATTTTGGCAGGAGGAACAGCTTTGTGAATCTGACAGGAAAATCTTGCCACTGATCCCTCCCAAGTTGTTGTACTTTGAGGCTCATAATTGAACCTCCTGGACATACCTGTTGAAAAAAAGCCGAAAACAACAAATAAACCAAACTTGTCTCCCGAAACTTGTATTGTGAGCATCTCATGCCTAACAAAGTGCATAGCCTAGGCTATCAACAGTTTCAAACAACTTAATACGCTCTTTGGCTTAATTTTGGAGATCTGCGTAAATAACTACTTATAAACTGTGAGTGAGGTCTTTTCATGAAAATCTCAGACCGTAACCTTGCCTCATTGACTGAGTGATAGCAAGATCAACACTGCAAGACTGTGGTTGGAGATTTTCCCATTACGACCAAATGTTGAAGGTTGATAAGTTGTTTACTACATGGTTTTTTGCTTTGATTTTGCAGACCCATAATCAGCCCGTAAGCATTACAGGAGAATGCCCTAAAATTAGCCATAACACACTGCATTACATAGGCTACAAACAAAAGCCATACATTGAAATATAATCATTGCCCCAATTTTCATCTTACCCGATTGGTCTCCCAAAATTTCTAACACTGCAAGAGGTTCAGAATTAAAACACTATTTTGTTATTTAACAGCTTGTTGATGCATGGAAGAGGGCTCATTTTTTTATTTTTTCAGTATTTTATTTGAATGTGTTTTCCATTGATTCAAATGATAATAAGAGGTTCATGCCTTTAAATTCCTGGATGACTAGATTACAACACAGCTGAGTAAATTTCACTGTCAATAAAATTTGAAATTTTACAACAAACAAGTTGTAAAACAAAAAGCTTACGGTAGCACGTGACATTTACAAGGCGCAATTAATTGCTATTGGACAACAAGACAAAGGATCACACACATTGTGAACTTGCTGTTTTGCTTGTTCACTCAAAGGGACCGCCATGTTTTGGACAAGCCAGAACACAAGTGTTTCTGTTCACTGTCTAACGATAAAACTATTCATTAAAGAAGCACTAGCCTTTGCGCGCTCCTGCAAACATTAAACAAATCAGTGGAGAATATCCGCAAACGAGCTTCTCTTTTTGATGAGGTCAAAGGTGCCGTGCAACATAATGATAATGCGAACAAGGCTAAATGACGAGCTGTTGTTTCGCAGCGTGGTGTATGTGCAGCCTCGTAGATTAACAACGAATTTGAACTTTATTTCCAGAAAACCCTTCATAATTCGGCGAAAGGCAAACATTCCAAACGCACAACCTTAGTATAAACACGAAAGGCTAGCGCCATTAACGGCCTAACTAATACCTTCAACGTTACAACAAGATTGTAGGTACGTTTAACCCCAACAGCGGAGAGAGACGATTAAAATCATTTTTGGTTGTCTACCAAAAGGATACGAATATTTTTTACGTTCCGCCAATGACGCAAAAATGGAAGAATTTAATCAATCAATGCCATACATTCTACTAAACGTTTATTATGGCAAGAACACGCATCTCAAGTATTCGATTGCCGCTCGGTACCTAGAGCAAAGTGCAATTCACTGTACTTATAAGCTTAACCTTTCTCCTCATCGTCAAAAGACGCAATATTTACACTTATAAAGTTACGCATAAAACTGTAAAGGTTAAGATTTTGAGTGAATAAGCTGCATGTAAGAAGATAAAACAAACAATGTTTGACAGTGTTAGAAAAACACTATTATTGAAGAACGCCCGTCCACGATCGATGCTCCGACCTTCCAAAATACAACTCCTTCTGTTTCCCTAGGAGGTTAAACGCACGGGTCACTGAAATGTTGTAAACATGTTTTGACACAAATTACTCTCTTCTCGTGTTAAAGTAGATAAATGGGACGCTCAATAGAAAAGGAAAAATGAACCAGAAACACGCAATCAAAGAACAATCGCGTGATCACGAGAAAAAAAAGCAAAGATGTAAATACTCAAATTGGCAACAAAATTTACATATACGATAGCAACTGACTTTACTCGGCTTTTACTCGCTTTCCGTTGAAATGTAAAGCCAACACATTGAACTAGAAAGCCATGCGTCTTCAACAATCGAACTAAATATACACTTACATTTGGCCGGAAGAACGTCGAGTTAGAAATGAATCGTTAGCATTTTAACGATGGTATAGGAAAGAGACTGCACGATTCAACAAACTAAGCTGTCCGTGTCGGGGACAAGAACATCCAAGTTCACGTCACTGAATTTGTTTGAAGCCCCCAAAATGATTTATAAACATATTTTTCATTTGTTTCTTACCAGCGATATCCAATTGTACTTTGTGACTTGCTATTCTGCCCATGGAGCTTGACGCAAAGCACTGATATTCTCCAACATCAGTCGTGTTTTTTGCCCGCTTGTGAATTACTCTGGTAATAATCAATGCTCCATTGGATGCTATACGTCTTCTAGAATCGGCGACGATTTTCTGTCCATCTTTCTCCCACGTTATCTTTGAAGGAGGAGGTGAACCTTCCACTCCACAGTTCAATGTAACAGGCTCATTTTTTTGAGCTACTGTGTTCGCGGGTTCCTGGCTAAAGCCTAAAGGAACCAAGGGCCCTGAGAAAGCGCCTGAAATAGTGTTTAGCACGAAGTTAGTCAAAGTCGATTGAAACCCTATCGAAAATGATTTATTCTACAACAAACCACATACTACATACAAAAGGGTTACAAGAAATCGTGAACTGGTGCAAGAGCTGTAGGAACTGGTGGACATTGTTTTGATGCCTATCACATTATTAGCGCGAACCCCTCTTCAGAACCGCTCGTTGGAAGAAAATTCCTTCAGTTATTCGACAAATGAATAGCAAGTACATTGTAAATGGTGACCTTTATTTATGGGTAACTGCAAGGGCAACTGGAAGTACATTTATCAATCTGAGATCGGTGGCAGTCAGCCCTGCATGTTCGTAAGAAAAGGTGCCGGAATAGTTTTGCGGTTGAAGCGTTCGCTACGTTCGTTCGCCATTAACGTTGAATTTTCTGCACCAAGAAACGTAAACAGACAAACTATAGACAAAACAAAACAGTATTGCAAAGTTTCCAAAAGAACATTAGCATAAAGCCCCATTCGATCCAGTCAGTCTGTGATCGGGACGTAAAACGCACAACTGAGTCTCATCGGAGTACGGGAGCACCATTGTATGAGCAGCTGCCGCGCTTGACTTGCTTTGCTCTCAAAACAATCGCTATCATCCACAACCATCTCACGCTTCACCGGGGTTACTTCTACGTTCAGTTCCTTCCAAGTTTGCTTATTTCGATTGCAGCCTCCAATTTCCCACCCGGGGATCACCTAGGTTGTACTGTTAAAGGAGCTTCGCCGATGTAAAAGCAGAAACATTTGCGGTACGTGATGCAAATCTGAATGCGGCGCAGCGCGTTTCAAACTCACTTACCCGCAACTGCATAGGCCATCCACAATGCTAGAAGCAAAGAGAAGAACATTTGGCCTTTACGTTCTGTTCTAAAATTACAACGACATTCAGCTACAAAGCGTTTGAGGTTGGAAACAGGAGACTTAATGTTGATTTCTTTTGCTGACAGATGAAATGTGACATGTCTTCCCCGCTATTACCAGAACCAATAAACGAAGCTAATAAAGACACTCTCTAGAGCTAGCCAATCGTGTGCTTTGTGCATAAATTAAATGACATGTCGCATACGCTGAGCTTGTCAATCAAGTGGTACACGAAAAAGGGCTTCCCCTAGTGGTCAGTTCTCTTGTTTGGATCGCTAGCGTTGTCTTCATTGGTTGGCGGCGACTCTCTTTTTCCGATGGTTGTTGAAATTTCGCAACAATGAAAACAAAAACATCCCCTGTTACGATTCATCGCTTCGTTGTACGAATAGTACGTAAAAGAATTGTGTACTTAAAACAATTCAATATTGTAGCTTTGCGATGGAATAGCTGTACAGCGTGGCCCAGTGCTTTTATTTATGCAAGTAAGGAAATTTAAAACAACGAGGGACAGTGGCCAGAAATGAATTATGGGCGAAAATGTGCTTCCCCACGAATGCTATTTCTGTTTAATACAACCCAAATCTGGGAGGTTGTATATATGTTTTTCAATGAAATGCAGCCGACCAGCCTGAAAACTCAAAGATATCGGCGATAAATTATTTATGGCACATGTTTCTAATGGCTTACCTGTAATTATTTTCTTCTTGTATTATTGCGCTTCAAAGCTTAGATTAAATTTCCGCCACACGCTATTAACTTACAACACCAACAATTCTGATCGTCTCTCGAACAATTGCTGTAATGAATCGCTACCATAGTTTGAGAAATTGATTCATTTCTCTTTTTCTAGGACAGCGACGAGATTGCCAAAGAGAAGCAGTTGATAGAAATAGGTTGGAAATTGTCAGTCTCTAATGCAGGTCATTGAAATGGCGAAATCACTACGACATCTCTTGAAGACTTTGGGGCTTTTCCTATTATGCACGTCAAAATGTATTTCTCTCGATTGAGTACTGAGAATGGTTAGATCCTAATATTTGATTACAATTCGGCCAGACCAATTCCAAATTTCCGAGTTCAAAATTATTGCGAACGGAGTCAGTAAAAAACTTACTTTCTATCATTATTGAGGTCGTGTTAATACTTTGTTTTGCAACCCAGTTTTTATTGTCCAGTTACCGCTTCTCCCAAAAACTAGTTCTCAATTTCAATTCAATTTATTCATTCAGTGGTCAGGTTCTCAATTCTGTGATAGGTGGAGTCCAATTCAAGACAGTAAATGCCAATTACAAACATGAAATATTGTAGAAGCCGAAATCTTCAATCAATTAGGAAAACTATTAAAAGTAAAGCTCTGCAGATCCAAAGCAGCCGAAGGTAAAAACTGTTCAGCGCTTTCAAAGGCTAATTGAGTAATCTTGAATTAAAAACTGTGCTGATAAAATTTATGTTGATTGTGGTTAAGAGAGATGAGCATATTCAAGTGTTTTGTGACAGCCAAAAAAAAAAACTCGGAAAAAAATTCAACGGCATTTCACCATCACAGCGCCAAGTAAAAGAACCCAATTCAAAATTTAGTGCATGCAGGTCTCTACATCTGGACAATGAAATAAGTTTTTTTTTTTTTTCATGACAACAATTTATGTCAGTATTTCCACGTTATATTACATGTCATTATAATGTTAAGGACAATAATCCTATCAGGAGGTAAATGAACTTGGACTTTTTTCCCATCCAAAATCAAACGACAATTTTCCCGACGCTCACGACCAGGCTGTAGTCTTCCCCTTCTAAAAAAAACTAACAGCATGTGTTAAGATCACGTCAAAAATAAAGAGTAGATGCCGTGAATTTTACGGATGAAAACAACAGAAAAGCAAACAAAGCAATAATATTAAGCGCGTAATCCCTTTTGATAATCACATGGTCATGAGGTGGCATGAAAACAATGTCAGCTGTGTGCGGCCGTTCAATTCACTTCGAGATCAGTCAGATGAATGGAAAAAGCTCTTTTATCTCAGTCATTGGTTGTCGTATCCTGAATGTAGCTTAATTGCGCCAATTTTTGCCGTGTTGTACCGCGATGACACAACATTTAACGCAGCCACTCCCACGAAGCCTTATCGCCAAGCGGAAACTAGCATAACCGAGGTGTTGAACGAACGGAAACAAGGCAGGTATTCTAGTCACGTCTTCACAGTTACGCCGGAAACACGAAAAGTTCTTGAGAGTGTATTTGCATTCGTTTGTGTGGCAAATAAATCATGTCACCTCAAAGTCATTCTTCTTCTATTTTTCACGGAAAGAATCAGCGCCCGGAAAATAGATTTTCTTTACGAAAAGAGCAACACTCAATGCACATGTGGTTCCCAATGGAGTTATTGTTCAAAGAGAAGAGATTTTGAATGCTTACAGTTGTTTCTCTTCCAAAAATCCACGGCCGCCTCTTCAATTGTTTCGGGACGTGACATAATATATTTATTTATTCGTAAAATAGCTCATCTGACTGAAGACAAATGAAGAGAAAATAAGGTTCCTATTTAGCACTGCAAACAAACTTGACGCTGATCTATATTTAATCATGAGTTGTCACCATGCTATTCTAAGCTGTTCCAAACTAACAAAAAATAAACTATTATCACTATACTGTAATTATACCAATGAAGTTTCACACAGAAATTTGATCTGTTTTGAGATCCTTCTCGTTTCGAATCACTTTTTCAAAACTAGGCTGCTGATGTCCCAGCTCAAATTAACGTTATCATGATTCTCTCGTTTGTCTTCATGTGACGGGAATGACATGAGAATCATCGATGGAAGAATGTCATTCAAAATGGTGGTTGGAGATTTAAAAGTAAAAAAATGGTTGTTATCAAAACCCTTTGGAACTACTTAGACCAATACAATGGAGAACCAATAAGGGTGTGGCAAGGGAACAAATAAATCGGGTTTTATAATGTAACTGACGGTAAGTTAGTAAGTAAGTCAGTTGTTTGCCTTTATTATGATCATTATCACAAATAGCTATTGCACGTTTATGGATAAACATTTATTATTACGCTTGCACGAGCTATCCATTTAACATGGTTGAAATAGTTTAACTAACTAATTCATCATACATGCAAACACACATGCATACGACGCTTCTAAAGGTCGATCTTTAAACCAAGAGAAAATCAGAAAATTTCTCTTGTTTAAACGTAACTTACTTATTATCTAAAAAAATGACAACTGACGCACCGATACATCAGGGTGTTCAGTACCGATAGTTGTTTCAGATGGGCTGTAATAATAGGCTTTTGGTGTGGGAAAAAACTTTCATAACTTACTGGCCGATTGAAGTTCGAAGAAAAACTCTTCGGAGGCCAAAGAACAGAATAGAACAGACAGAACCAGAACTTGGCTCCAGCAGTTGACTTAAACCCAACGGAGAAAATGTAATCCAACCGATATAACGCAGAGCGGGGTAGTGGTAATAGGCATTTTGGTCTGTTTAGGTTATCAGTCAGTTACCCAAACTCCTGCTACACGCCAAAGGTATTCCACCACTTAAGGCTCAACCCAAAAACAGGTCACAAATAAAGCACCTCTCTACACAAACGATCTCCAGTAATTTAGTCTTTCGTTTACTTATCCAAAACCGCTATTTCTCCCTCCTCCTCAATAAGCTCATTGTGTCCAAAGCTATCACGCCATCATTTCAAGTTTTCAGCTTCAGGTAGTTCTCATTGTTGCGCGAAAATATTGATAGACAGGTTGTTACCATGGTTACCTAGGGTAAGGCCGGTAAAAGCCATGTCAAAACTCGACTACACCAAGAGGAAAAGCGACTGGAAAGTTTGTACTACTCGGTACACAAACAAGTCATACCCTGCAATTTACTGCTCGTTATACTCGCTATAACTGGTACAATTTCCTCCGAATTAACTCTTTGTTGTTTTTTAAACCTTTTTACTCACTTCCTTGAGAATGAGGGAAATACCGTATAAAAATGCATCTTGAAAGCCGCTTGAGGGCGGGCTACTTGTCGCCTCAGACCCGAAGAAGATCTGGCAACAAAACGCGCAACGCTGCCAATTAGTGCACCAATTAGCCGATAAGGTCCAAAAGGCTCTATAAACTGAAAGACACGGTTCAAACGTTTCGGACCATTTATTATCAGACAGATTTTAGACCAAAATTGATTCTGTGTACTCTGACATTCTAGTTTTTTAATGTACTTGATATTGTGCCACTCTTGTATGTGTTCGCTGAGCAGTTAACTGTATGTTTCCTTTTATAACTCACACGATGGGTATAGTTAAACTCAAGACACTAAATGGAAGACTTGGGAAGTCCACAAGATGTGTGGGTTCTATCTAACAGCAAGTTGAATACACTCAAAGCTTCCTCCTGTACATAAAATGTTATATGTTATTCAGTCGTTATACTGACATTTTCAATTTGAACAATTATTGTTCCCAAAAATGTTACGCTCTTGCAAAACTGAGTGCGAAGAAATTTTTCTCTTACTTACTGGTAAATGAGGAGTCTAGATGCGAAAATAGTAATAAAATGTGTCCAATATTACTTCACAAATCATGTTTGAGACCATACATATTGGCATGGCTAGTGTAGATCGGTTTCAACTGACTGCTAAGTGCGGCTTTAATAACAGCGGAGCACTTTAGTCTCTACAACATTTTCTGTTATTTCGACAATTTTTGTCATTAAAGGCACAGAGATCTGCGTAGTAACTTTTAACCTTTGATTATGTGAATATCCGATTTCCGGCAATTAAGCCTTACAATGTGCTAATACAAAACAAATAGAATCTATTAACATCTATTCCCAAAGATGTTTTATATTTGATTGTGCGTTCAGGTCATCTTCAGTGTTTCAACGAATCAAATTTTCAGAATAGCTGTACATCTTTGAATTAACTGGAGATAACAAAAGGAGCTTAGACAAAGAAGATTATACATATATCTAGAACAATTTCCTATTATCACGCCTTCAACGTAAGCTGGAAAAGCCGGCCACTGTTTACGCTGGAATCATAAGGATAATAACAACCTCATGCGCAAGAATATCACTTAGTGGACGCCACCACTCTTGTGGTTTCGGGTGGGACCAACTAGTGAGTCACGTTTTGTGCGGTGCACTTGTAAACTTTCATGCGTTGTGCTTCTTCGGAGACCGAGAACGGAAAAACACCAATAGCTTTCATTTTTGTGAGGGAAGAAAAGGAAACCCTTTATCGTAATACTGTTCTAAAAAAAAATTCATGAAAAACAATTGTTGTTGTGGTTTACCTCCACATTGCGTGTTTTCATTACGTTGTCGGAATTGATCGTGACGAATCACGCATCACAGACATTTTTCACACTTCGCGATCAATAACACAAATCACACAGCGCAAAGAGAGTAAGGATTATTCAGCACTGAATTTTGAAGAAAACGGACAACTATTTTTAAAGACATGTTTCGGCATGCTTATGCCATCTTCAGTTTAATAGTGAATAACA
>OMLO01002426.1_pt1 | contig 15037 bp, 9 predicted proteins | sample 1674811 | NCBI WGS metagenome assembly OMLO01 (sample SAMN06265003, study PRJEB25207) | coral metagenome | isolation source: Coral host | place: Mexico:La Bocana,Puerto Morelos, Mexico | collected 2008-11-13 | reverse complement strand
ATCACGCTAATCCGTCACGCTAATCCGTCACGCTAATCCGTCACGCTAATCCGTCACGCTAATCCGTCAGGAAAACGGAGGGTTTCGAAAACGCTCTTCAAACCGGACGAATTTTGAAAACGGAACTTTTCGAAAACGATTTCGTCACGATTATTCGACGATGATTTAAATCACTGTGATTTCCCTGCCCGAGTTTTCCTCAAACACAAATGCTCGTCGGTCCTACCTAAGGTGAATTAATTGTACAAATCAACAGAACAAACTTTGTGATTTACAGTAAGGGAAGAAGGAACCACATTCAAAATGAAACATTAATTGCCCATAATTACCTTCATCTGCCATGACCAAATGATTGTTCTCTTCATCAATCAAGCAGGCTAACACAAGCAAGCCCTTAGCGCTGAAAAGTGCAACTTCTGCTTTGAGAAGAGGTAAAAGCACATTTACTGCCTGAGAAGCGGCAAAGTTTGTCCTTATCGGCACACGTTTCGACAAGTTATGAAGATTTCCCAAGGTCCTGGAGAGCATTTTGCCTCGTGATGTGTACTTGGAGAGATACTGTGTTTTTGGATTCTGTTTGATTAAAAAAATTCATGTACAGTAAGTTATAATACCACATAACATACTGCACATAACTTGTGTCTTCTAAACATTCCCACTACCGATACAAAGATTTCTCAAGGTTTAGAATGGTAACCAGGGGAGCGAGTTTTCATGCACATTAAAAAGATTGGTAGTTACATGTAGCTTCAGGGTACGTTATATTTCTCTGGTAGTTTTAACAACCCAACTCTTTTGAAAATTCTATTTTTACTTGAGTTCTTACAAATTTGCTGTTAAGCCTCTTCCTGGCTCTCGGTAGTTGGGGACTAGAGAAAAAAAAACAGAGGTTGAGTGAGAGAAAAAGTAGGGGGGTTCAGGTATTCCTCACCTTAGTCCTCCCTTAAGGTTAATTGTGCTGTTCTAGAAAATATCCATACTACCCCAAAACAGAAAGAATTAAAATTTCCTAAGGGTGTTGAAGATTAGATAAGACCAAAAAATTTAAAGAAATGTGTGAAGCTTAACTGGAATTTTCAGAGGATTGGGGACTCCTAAAAAATCTCTTTCATTTGGAGGTAAACACTTCGGGTTTTGGAAAGCTCCATGTACCTCCATGTACATGTACCTCCCAGGTTCTTATTTGTAGCCACACATGATACCTACCACAAATTTCACATGGTATGGAACTGAATCTTGGAGATCTTTAGTCATGCTAACAAACAGCTGTACTATTCCGACTTCACTGCACGCCATGCAGAACTCATCATGAAGGTCCGAAAAATTAAGAAGTGCAGCCAACAGGTGATTAATAAGATCCTGTGACATTTTCAATGTATTTATCTTCTCTTCATCATCCTCAGACAGCTACAAAAATAAGGTTGGAAAATAAACACTTTTTAACTAACAATAACTGCAGAAATTCTTGGACACTAATTGGCTAATTTTGTCTATAAACACACAGACACACATGATTTTATAATCTATATGGTGTTGTAGATATAATTTAAAACATTTGACAAATTGATGCCAATCAGTTTGTCATGCCTCTTTCCTGGTACTTACAAGGAATTTCATCATAACATTGTCAAAGTAGCTGAAGATACCCTCAGCCATCACCTCATGGATCCACAGCAATTTGACAGTGTTTTCATAAAATTCATGATCAATAACAGGACAGACGCATGAAAAACTGAGACGTCAATTTTTTCAATACACCACAAAAAATACACCACATGTGAACACTGCAAGACTTTGGATTCTGTGAAATGGATCATCAAAGATAATCAACTTATTGAAAGACATACATTTTATCCATGGACAGAAACAATCTGCAGAACACACTCACTTGACAGGAAGCCAAGTTTTACTAATAACTGTATCAGAAAAGCACCACTGTGAGCAATAATCCTTATACATGTAATGGGCCAGTGTTGAGATACAGTGTATATGTACAACGTATGTAGTTGAAGCCTAAATACGAAATGCGGAGACTAGTAGAAAATTACATGTATCATGGTGTAATATCAGCTTGTGCGTACCTGATTCTCAGGATTTGGAGAGGTGTCGTCATTCCCTTCTTGCTGAATTCTTTCCTGTACCTGTCCCTCCTCATAGGATGGCTTATCCTGTATATTCACTTCTTGGTTCTATAATGAGAGTCACATCATACATTGTAGAGGTTTAAGGTAAAGTCTACATATAACCCCCCCCCCCCTGCCCCTGGGTTAAAACTCACTGGCCTAACAAGCAGGTGCTCATCCCTATGGTATACGTAGCATGAAGGAGCTAGGCGTAAGTCTACTTCCACATGGATGCATGGGATGCCATCACAGGGTTGCTCCCCAGTATTAAATGTGCTGGTACTCATTTAAAAAATATACCCAGGTGAGAAGATGATGGGGCACTAGGAGAGTAATTAAACTGTCTTAATCAAGAACACCTCTCAGTTCCCCCAGTCAGGGGTCAACTGCAGACCACGCTATCCCTTACATGTACCTTTACTACCACAGGGAGTAAAGATACTAGTTGTCTTACAGATTTAATTTCAGCTGGTTTCTCAAGTCTGGTCAACTAGTGCTATATTTCTTAATTAATGTCATTAAACAAATATTATATATAAAGGCTGAGTGGGAGTTGTTCTATCGAAATCCCTTATATATATCAATAGCCTGTAAGCAAGCGAGGGGGTGAGGGAGCCTGTACACATTCTATTGATGCCGCTGTTCCATGGTACCAAAATCTGGGACATGATATGAAATGGTTAAAATCGCTGATTGTTAACATCTTTGAGATAAATATTTGACAGTTTGACAGTTTGTGACATTTATGCATTTGCCATTCATTTTTTAAATTTTCAGTCTCTCAACCTTTTGTTATTTCACACGTGATTTGAAGGGTAATTTATGCTGTGGTATGAGTAGAAATATTTTTTAATTTTAAATTGTTTACATGCAAAGTGTAGCTGTTTGCTCTTAGCAATTTTCTCTTTCAAAGCTGCATGTATGGTTTCTGGACTTTCTGCTGTTATCTCATGTTATCTGCTTGCCATTTCGCAGAGTTTGACACCTCTATCATTTGCAAGGTGCTTATAATTTCTTCAGGCTCATTTCAGGTAATACGCTCTGGAGGGACAAAGTTTGAAATATTTTGTGAACATGTTGCTTATTCGCACTCTATATTATGACACCAGGCCCAGCTGTTTGATTAGGTTGATAAGAACTGTCTACATGTACAGAAAAAAAAATGTAGCTTTGACTAATTTGCTACAGGCTAATCACAAAGGGCAGATAGGTCCCCAAGGCTCTCCAAAGTCTCCAGGCTCCCCCACAATGCCCTGATTGCTTAGCTCTCCAAATTCTTTCCCTTTCAAGCTCTTTGGCTTGTTTTGCTTGCTTTTTTGTCTGCCCATGAGAGCCTATTCTAGGGACGATGGAGCCGGGGGGCTAAAGCCCCCCCACTTTTGAGAAGGATGACATATTTTTGTTTTTGTTTTAGTATATGGTACGTATAAAGAAATAATTATTTCAAGAAGTATCTCGCGGAGAATGCTGTAAACACGATTTCTAAGCCTCTAGATTTCAAAATTTTCTGGGGGAGGATGCCCCCCCCACCCCCCTACAAACTCGCACCTCCGGCACTCGTTTTCAGCCCCCCCCCCCTCCCACTTAGAAATATGCTCCGCCGTCCCTGTATTCACAGGCTATTATAGCATTTACTCAAGGTGACTGGAGCCTGGTCAAACATCGAGAGATTAATGTAAAACAAAGTCAGATGATGTGCACAAATTAGAAATGCATCAACATTGCTACATTTTTGGGATCATGTGTACTCCATGCATGTGTGATTGAGTGTCAATCACTACCCTCGATCGAGACTTGACTGACATTGTGATTGACACACAGCCACTATCTTGGTCAATAATTGGCCCAAACTAAACTGACACCCGATCGACAACTCAGATGACACTCGATCACTACAGTTGATTGACAGTTAGTAGTTGGCAAAGTGTTGGTTGATTCATACATTAAAATCTACACTTGATGGTGTGTCTGCGAAAATGAGTCAACTCTCAACCTGAGATGTCAATCGAGTGTTGGCCAAGTATCAATCAAGAAGTCTATCAGGTGTCGATCAAGACACTGATTGGATGACGATCAAGGGTCGCCGCGACAGTCGCTAGTAAACGATCTTCGTCTACCTGGTTTTCATCACCCTCTGCCGTATCGTCATTCTCTTCCTCCTGGTTGTCTTGTTCTTTATCCTGTTCTTTACGGGGTTTCCTATCCCAAGTTGTAACCTCCGGGTAATTACTCCTACGATCAACGATTATGTCGTAAACAAGTTTTGAAGTTCCCAAAGCCACCGCAAAATCGGTTACAATAGTCTTATTAGAGCGCTTCTTGCATTTTGAATACACATCAATCAGAGCTTTAGCATGCTCAAGTGCCATCGATGTCATCAGATTATCACTCTCCAATGCGCCTTTCAAAGCGTGATAATGTTTCATGGTTGCTTTCAGTCGTGGTTCGATTTCCGGTCGTTTTTCGCTGAACGAAGTAAGTAACAAAGTTGATTCGATATCAACATCTTCTCCGATGTCTTCGTCCTTTTGAGACCTAGACAAAGCCACCGATTCAACTTTATTTGCATCGGAGTTATTCAACAGAACTTTATCCATCAAGCGTCCGTTTTGAGATTCAGTATTTTTTGAAGATTTTCCTCTGTGTGTCTCACTACTTTCTGTCATGGAAGTCGTGTACTGAATTGTTGCGTGGTTATCGTTTATTCTTTCACTGGCTGTCACTATCTGTGCAGTCCCTTTTGAGCTACCGCTTCCCATCAGTCAAGAGGATGAAGACTTAACAGTATGAATTATACTGCAATTTTCGTTACACTGGCTGCCATCTTCATTCCGTGACAGATCTGTTTACAGACGCCATATTGTTTGGACCCTCACCCTGCGCAACAGCAATTCTCGTCCCCAGGGGCTACTCGGTCAGTGTAAACTGGCGGAGACGCCACTTGTGAATGAATTCCCGGCCGCCCCAACTAACTGCCACTGGGTCTCCGAGGACGGGATGAAATTCAGACAGCAGACTAGATTACGAGCAACCTCTCTTTTCCTCAAAAATCCTTGGGGAAGAACGCAAAACAAGTGATGGTCCGAGGGTGACTGCGCATGCGAGACACAAAGGTTTCATACAACATTTAGGATTTTGAAACGTCACATCAATGACAACTACGCCCCTTTTTGAATATAACACTCCGGTGATTTACGAATATGACACTCAGCTACTAGTGGCTCGCGGTATCACCGTTCGAACGTCACCTCACAGACACGTTCGCACATTTTATCTTTCTCACGGTTTTCGATTAAAAGAGAGACTACTCGCAGTCCAATTATAACTGCAAACAAGAAGTAAAATGAAGACAGCAGACTGCGGAGTTGCGATGAGTTGGGCTCATTTTGGTCGAGATCAAATTCGCAGCCAGCTAGACGTAAGTACGTTTTCACCGTTTGGCCAACCGACCCAGGTCAATGCAAGTTGGGTCACACCTATTCGATGTTATAGCAAGATATTAGCCAGCTAAATAGTTGATATTTTGGTTATATCAGCTAAATGAAAATTGGCCACGGTAACGGGTTGAAAAGCTAACGTTTCGAGCGTTAGCCCTTCGTCAGAGCTCTGACTTTTTGCCACGCCATGAGGCGCATAAGGCTGTAACTTTCTCTCGCCAACTAGCCCTGTCTTGCGCTGCGCCCCAGAATTCCGTCCACCTCTCTTGCCTGGATTCTTTTTCCACCGTTTCGCCATTGCTAATTTGTTCTTGGTAAGTTACCGTTTCGGTAATCTTCTGGATTTTTCGGGGGCAGACGATTTGCCTACCGCCCAACCCCCATAACCTGGTGGGCCAGTGGTTTTCTGTCAGGGTTTTCCTTCCCTTAGGGGGTTTATTTGGCTCCCCAGGCGGTGCTGCTTTAGTCTGGACCCTCACCGCGCAGGCCCATCCGGCATGGTTAGACCTGCCAGGAGCACAAGGCTCCCAACGGCATAGCCCTAGGGGTCGTAAGGACACACAAGCCTCCCCGCCGAGACAAAGCACACCACCCAGGGGAAGTATTAGCGCAGGCTCACCTGGCGGCTAATCATGGCTACATGCGAGTACGTTTAGCAGAGCTTTAGTTTTACAAATCTCAGTACATTGTGTAAATTTCGTTGCAGACCGGCAGTAAGGGAAAAAGAAGATCTAAGCATTTTCCTCTTGTCCTGGGGAGGGGAGACGGTAGAGAACCAAACTGAGGCTGACAAGAGGGGTGGTGAAAAATCATGCGTCCAATTCCGAGAGATTTTTTCCATGCTTTTATATAATCAAATAAACTTTCTCTTACTCATTGTTGCTATATCGTTTTTCTAGGATCAGCAAGGATAGTGTGCAGCTAGTGGCTCTATGGAAATGAAGAACTGGAAAGAGCATAAGTAAACTCGTTATTTAAAAGGGTTGCAGTTTATTACAAACACTGGCATGCACGAGGACAAACAACTGAAGAAATCAAACAATTTCTTCTCAAGCGATACTGTAAAAACCTGCTCGTAAGAATCTACATTTCTTAAGGTCTGCAAAAATAGGTTCTCGTATTTTGGGACAGTTATTGGCAATCTTAGGTTAAAAAGCAGGTTTTTATTAGATTGTTAATTTCTAATACAGCAGTTGATTCAGGCCTGAAAAATAAATAAACTTGGGTTTGGTCCTTAACTATGCGGCACGGGTGTTATTTACTGTATTACGAAAGCCTAACACAAATGATTATACAGGATGATTGTCTTGCTGCCTCTGTAACAGGAGTTCATAATTTAACTGTAACACCCACATATAAGAACCTCCTTGGTCTTTCATGGCTAAACATGCAGATTTTAAAATTTCTTTCAGCATGTCCTTAAACCACTAGGTTCTCACACGCAGTGTTTCATTGTAGATCTTTTGAAAAAGCTTCCAACCTATTTCAAAGAGCTTGTACTTGCTTTTACAAATGCAATAAAACATTATTTATTATCAGACCACTGAATACCCGAATTAGTTATTTTTTCTAAACAGTAAAGTCTAATTCTTCCTTTATCTCTTGTCTTATCTAGGCTACTGGTTAACTCGAACATCTAATACTTCATTTTAGCTTCCAGTGTCACTGAAACAGGATTACAACAGTTACCGTATATATATTAAAAATGTTATGATATTTGTAATATTTATATTTGTGTCCACACTACCCGCTTCGGTTTGAAATAATTTATATTTATATTTACAAGAGACCACGATCTTTCTTTTGATATTTATAAGGCAAAAAAGTAAAAAAGTAAAAGATAATCGAATGTTTTTGACTCGGAAGATGACCAAGCGTAGTGTCGAAAATGTTTGCTGTTTTTACTTTTGAACTTTTATAGCCTTGTAAGTAGAAATTAATATTTAATTATATTTTTCAGTAATGAGAAAATAAACTGATTTTGTTGTTAGGAAAGCTTAACCCCTGGCTCTCTAAACTACGAAATGCGTATAGTAATACAAACAAGATGGAAACTGAATTCCGTTGGAATATCTTATTGTTCAGATACAAGAAAGGATTTCTACCTGCGAAATTAAACAAATTATAACGAAGTAGCCAAACAAATGTTAATGACGTCATCTCTAAGTCTGTCCTCTAATTATTCATAAGCAAGACCCAATCAATAAGGGAGAATAATTTAACTTGTGACGTGCTGTATGGAGCTTTCTCCAGGAAAACGACCAAAAGAGACATATACTGTTGATAGGCGAAATCTGAATTCGAACCAGTCAAAGAACGAACGAAGCTTCCTTGTCAATGGTGACTGAGGGTAGGCGTATCTTCCCCCCCCCCTCCCTCTGTCGTTACTTTTCATTAAGCCACAGCCCTACTCCCTATAGGACACTCCCTTCACCCCTTAAGCCTCCCCTGATTTTGTATCCAAGATGGCGCTCGCCACGAGTTAAAAATCAGTGCTCTTTTCCTAAACTACTCCGGCATTGACAGCTACATTTCTTCTAAGGTTGAACTTCCTCCACAGTATTCCTGTGGTTCAGCTGAATGATGTCGTGAGCTTCTCTGCGTCCTGAAGGTCTTTGGAAAAGTTGACACACAATTTTTCTAAATTCTGCCATCCTTACGGCATACAAAATAGGATTGACTAATGAATTAGCAGTTGTCATCACAGTGAAAGCTGATGAAACGTGCAAATTCCACTCAGCAGAGGACATTTCACGGAAAATTGTGTTAGGATTGTACACAAGAATAAACAAGACCACTCCCGGTAACCATGTTACTAACGAGACAAGTGTGACTACGAGTAAGGTCACAGTCAGCTGTTTTTCTCTGTTGGTTGCGCCATGATGTTGCAGATTAGGTCCACAACGGACTTTGAAATAAATGAGAATATAAGAGACACAAATCACTAGAAGAACTAACAGACATAACGAAGAACGAATGTTATAGAATAGTGACAACGAGTTTTCCTTAAATTCTTCGGCTGCGTATAACATGAGCGGAACGAAATCAACCAATGCAGAAAATGTCCAAATGAAACAAATCACCACAACGTAAATCCAGTTACCAAGAAGACGATGTTTCAGTGGGCAAATTGTTGTGTGCAACCGCTCGAGGGAGATAACAGTGAGATTCAAAATAGAAATAAAATACAAAAATAATACCAACGCACTTCGGGCTAGAGAAGTTGCACATCCGCTAAAAGGGTTCTTCCACTGATAGCAGAATGCATTCATTTTGTCTGCAAGAGTCAGAGGGCCTGATACTGCCCCAACTAAGAAGTCGACAAAGGCCAGATGGATGATCAAGTATGTACTCCGGCGCTGTAATTGGCGCTGCTTCAAAAATACAATAATGGTGATGATGTTAAGGATGACTATAGCCAGGCATTCGGTGATGAGCACAACTATCCAAGCGATGCACTTTGACGTATCAACACTGGGGATCCTTGTGCCATTAAAAATAACACAGTTGGTGGTGTCAGAGGCCATTCAGCTTGTATCTGAATTACCGATGCCAGTGTACCTAAACAGGATTACAGAAAAGTACTTCATGACCACTACAAACTTGTTATATCAGAACTTTCAGTTAAAAGTGAAAAAATGCCAGTCGATAACGACTGGGTATTACGTCCACAGTAATTTTATTTATACTGCTGTCCTATATGTTAATCAGTTTATCGCAGGATTAAGTCTCGTGGTAGGAAAGTATATTCATATCGGTTGCATGGCACATACATACTGCACGATGGACGATCGGCACTCTACCGTAGAAATGACCAGGTAACAGTTATTGAGTGTCAGAATTAGAACGTAAATCCATAAAAATATGCCACTATAAAAAGAGAAAAAATATGACAGCTAGTGTATATGTTGAAGTTAAAAATTCAACTCAGGTAAAAATTAAATTCCTTTGTCTCCTAACCCTATTCATTCATTGATTATGAATAATTAGGGTTAGAAGGCAAAGGAAATTGAGAATCAAACTAGGTTAAAATTATTTTTACCTGAGTTTCATTTTTAACTACAACATATACATGTCACAATGTCCGCGGCCAGGGCTCGAACCCAGACCTCTCGATCCGGAGTCGAGCTCACTCGTAGCTCACACGTATATATACAATAACAATAACTTTATTATTGAGTCGAAAGGCAGTACCTCTAATGATATGGACACCTAATTAATAACCTCATTAAAATCATTTAATTATCTCTGAATTACAAAGAATATTCCTGGGCACTTATATATACAGTCGAACCTCCGGTTGCGACCACCTCTCGTAAGCGACCATCTCTCCTCAGCGACCATCTCTCCTCAGAGCGACCAGTTTTCCAAAATACCAAACGTTTGCAAGTCAAATCACTATATTTAGAACCTCTTGTAATAAGCGACCACCTCTCGTATGCGACCGCGACCACTTTTATAGCTAAAAGTTTGAAATTCTCCTTTGTTTTTAACCTCCCGTAAGTGACCAGTTGACAAATAATGGAGCGAAGAATGGAAAATAAGGTGTGGTAACATTATCGTATTTCTGGCTAGTACAAGAAACGGAAATTACTCAAAAGGAGGTTAAGAATCGGATTTTTTCTCGAAATTGACTTTTACTTTTACATGAATAAAACATTGAGGTTCGACTGCAAATAGAGACCGACCTACGAATATACTAAAATTATATATCTTAAACCATGTTAAAATATTTTTTTTTTGATATTTTTTAGTACAAACATGTGGTTCTCGCTCGGGCGAAAGTAATATTGCCAATACTTAATTTCCAAATCTTTTCTAATGAAAATCACGAAAAGCCCTTTTCGTGTAGTTTTCGTTTATTTTGGGATGCTATGCCTTTCAACTCATCAGAAAAAATAAAATCGGAAGAAGAACTAATCTCATTGTGAGTAGGGTTTGTACAGTAATTTCCCAAATCGAAACGGATGTGTACAGTACTTTATGTCGCGCAGTCTTCAAATTAATGCAAATTATGAAAAGATCTTGTAGTTTTGAGATGCAATGCTAAGTTTCTTTAGGCAGTACTTGTTTCTCTTATTCAAACAATTCTTAAGTGCTCATCTTTGACTGACGTGACCGAGAAATACAGTCCAACATCAGATATAAATGTTGTTCAAACGACATCCATTGCAACACCATGAGGTTACGAATATAATATAAATAAATATCGTGACTTCTGTTCTAGGCTATATCGCTGAGTTTTGTTGATTATCTATAGCTATAACGTCAAAAATTGACTTACGCAGCGAAGTTCAACTCTGTTCTACAAGGAATATGCTCATGTTCGTTTCATAATCATTATTTCGCAATTATTACTCTGCGTTTCTAACACGCTGTATATGAAACTAAAACCTTAAGTAATTAATGAAATATTTCGAACTCTCCTGATCTTCAAGTTTCTTACCTTAAATAACACCTTTCTTTCCTGAGGTGGTGGCTGAGACTGTGGATATTTACTCTTTCGCAAACCAGCCTTTCTAAACTAACAGGACAGGACAGGAGTTTATTTGCGATAACATTTAATTAAAATTAAGTATTAACAGGGCGTTAGGATATCTTATCCAGTTCTTCTGTAATCACTTTCTGCTGGTGTTGTTCATATATATATATTTATATATTGATTTTGTTTTAGGAATATTAAGCGCGGAGTCCATGTATTATAAACACCTTATTCGATGGTTTAACAATAAAAATGAGCGGACACCAATGCGAGCTGCGTGGTATTTTGAGGCAACGAAAAATACGAGAAATGAGCAAACTATCCGCGGTTATAATGTGATAAGCCATCGAATAAGATATATTTATTACTATCATATATGTCATTTTCTAGTATTTCGGCTTTTAGTTTTTCAAATACATACTGCATCATTTGAAAACCGCACCGCGTGCGAATGACGATAACAAAATCGACTCTACAGTGAAATAGTTTTCGCGTTCTCTAGACCTCCTAATACAGGTAAAATGTCGGAATAATAGAATAATAAGTGGTTTTCATTTTCATGGCAAAAATTAGTGTTTAGTGTGGATAGAGCCTTGATAAAGAAACATCAACCCTCGGCAGCTAGGGAAAGCGAAGGAAAAGACATAATTATTTCGATTCGCTGTTACCTTATTTCACGAAATTTTCGGACACGTTTATTTCGTGATTGAGCTGGGCAAATTCCCGCTTTTTGGAAAATTGTGTATTTTGAATCTATTTAACTTCGCGTTTATGAGTAACACACATTTAAATTCCTTGGCAGTGTTATTTTAAAATATTCTTGAATTTTGTAAACTGACTTTATCAAAGGTAGAATAACGCCAAAATTAACAAAAACAACTGACCACAAAATCCATTTCATTACCATTGATAATTCGTTCCTACAGCCTCCGAAAAAAATACATGCCGAAATAAGCTTACTCTTTCTTGATGTTCGCCACATTTTTTATTTTTAAATCGCGAAATTCGCGAAATCAGCGTGCCGCGATAATTCCATGTAATAAGGTAATTAATTGAGGTCACTGTAAAATATGCAATGGATGAAAAAACAACACAGTGCATGAAACAGAACATGGTCAGTTACCGGATTTGCCCAGACTGAAAATACTGTGCAATAATCGTCAGGGCCGGGGCCCGTTTCTCGAAAGCCCTCGAAAGTTAAGGGCGAGGTGTTTACGCATGAAACTTCTTGTATGAAGAGAACTGTTAGGAATATGTGAAAAACAGCTCTGCACGTAATCAAAAGGTAGGTCGGAAAAAACGGGCCCCGGGTGCGAATAAAACGTTGCGAGGGCTTGAATAATTGTAAGACCTTCGCTAATTTTTGTCTCAACAAATTATTTCTTCTATTCAATCATCAGGCGTTCTCACCAGTATTAAAACTCTCTTAAAAGCGACGCATCCTTACTCCGTCGCTGAGGCGATAAAGTTCAGTAAACCTACACTAAAATGAGATAATAATTTGATCAGATCTCAAACTCACCTTAAAGCAGAGTGTCCTCTCTGAGGCTGTAGTAGTCAGGGATTTGCATAACCTTTTCTGCAAAAAAAAGCAGGTGATTCAATAAAAATATTAACTGTTGTGTAATTTAGTGTTAATATGAAGTGCTGTGTCAACGTTTATTTCAATGACAATGCTGAGCGGAAAGACTGGGTAGTTTGTCCATGTTTTCTTCAAGGGAATTTTAAACATAAAAATAGATTCAAAGCGTTGATGTTTAATATTTCTTATCCCACTGAGCAAAATAATCTGCAGAAAGCGAAGTTCTCCTTGACAAACCAAAAATGCATGTCTAACATCGCTGATCTTAGCTACAGTGTACATTTTATCTGTGTCATGAGCTTGTCTTATGCAAATTAGTTAATTTACACACAAAAAAAAAAAAATCAGCGTGATGAAATAAAAAACTCATTTTCTTTTGAAACGGTTTGTGCCAAGATGTAAATAAACCTTAAGTTTTTAGCTCAAAAGAGACCGGACGTTCTTTGCTTTTGACTTCTGACAAGCACTTTTATCGTCCGCCAAATTGATAATGGGATTTTAAGAGTCCCGAAGAATGTGGTCTGCGCAGCATAAAATCAAGCATTGACAATCTTGATTTCAAATTTTCAAATAATCACGTGTATATGAATAATTTATGATGGATTGCAACTCCCCAGAAATTATCACGTGGTCGGTAATGGAAAATAAAGGCGTAAGTTAATAAGATTTATTCGCCGTTGAAGTCGCGAAAGATGCATTAGATAAGTCTCAAATTACAAAACATCGTCAGCATTAATAAATAATTTCAATTAGCTTTTTGTGTGAAAAAAAAGCGCAAAAAGTGCAAGCCATCCACCAAATAAAAATTCATTTTTCCTGGAGATCCTGCTTATAACATTCTGGGAGCATTTTGAAAATACAAGAAAAAATGGGGGTTGCTAGGCCATCCTACCACAAAATCCGCCCCTGAATAATTAATAAAAGAAATTTTACTGAAGGTACTTAGGCACTGACTGTGACAGGAAAAACAAATAAAAGATAGCAAAAGAAAGCCATTAAAGCCGCATATAAGGAAGAGTCAAAAAAACAAATACAAGCCAAGCTGCCATAAATCAATCACAATATCTCAGCTTTGAGCTTTTTTTTATTAGGAATTTCTAACTATTTCTACATTTGACAGTCTAAATTTGCATTATGGATAGATAATTCAGAAACAAAATAGCGGCATTTAATCCAATTTCCCAAATTTTGCTTGGTATTTCTTTCTGGCCGCCTCGTCCATGACAACGGTAGCAACAATATTTCCTTCCTCGTCAGCTGAGGTGTTCTGGACTGTTGTCTCGTGGTAAAGCCAGCTACAATAAAAAAATAAGAGGAAGCACTCGGTCAACAAACTGCTTACAAAGCTTATCAATAAGCCATTTCCGAGTTACCTTGTGGCTCTGTTTCAAAACGAGTCCTCGTGCAAAACTTTAACCTGAACTCGTAGGCGGAACACATTTTCATACGAATCGTTTCGCACGAATACTCGGAAACGGCAAACTCAGAAATGACCTCTTTACGTGCTGAAGGAACACAATATACTGTCATCACCTTACGAGTTGTCACGTGTCGCTGTAGTGTCATGTGGTTATGGCCCAAGGAGAAAATTTCGGTCTGCAACTTACAGTACGGACCTCGAATTCGGTTAGTAAAAGGGAAGTCCGACTGCCAAGTTACGCTGATACTGTAGTCATTCAACAGTTGTGTGTTTGTTTGTCTGTTTGTTTGTTTTTTTGTTTAAGGGGGCGGGGGGGGGGGTAAGTTGTTCTTACAAAAATGACTTAAGAGTTATCCCACAAATCCACTAAAGTGCATTGGAAAATGTAAGGCGTCGGCCGTTGAGCAGAAGAGCGAAGATTAGTCAACTGCTGTCGATCAGCATGGATTCATAGACTTTTTTTTAATCTCACCTGAGCTGTGGTCCATCAGGGGGAAAAACAAGTGTTTTTATCTGCCTTCCCGTGGAGGCTATAATTCCTTGTTCAATCTTACTCCGTAAGTCATTCAGACCTATTTTGTTGACAGAAGAGATGCTCACACGCTTGTCACTCAGCACACCAGATTTTACCTCCAGACTTTTCTCATCACTAGAACGAAAGAGACAGTACGTAAAGCCCTTGAGCAGAAAAGCAAGTTATACACATGATATCCGCTAAGTACGAGTGAAAGCTTTGGCAAATTCTGTGTTTCAGCACAAATTACACTGCGATGCTGGACTACATCTGGTTCAGTAACAATCCCACATAGGCACCTAGGGATGCCATTGCTCACGAGAAGAATCATGAAACTGCACATGACACCTTTAAGTCCCACAAGGAGGTTTGCAACCCAGCTCCAACCACTCTCTGGATGGGATGAATTGAGTCTGAATTGACCTAGCCGCACCTCCACAACAAATTTATGAACATATAGCTAACCGAGGTGGCCTCCC
>OMLO01002425.1_pt1 | contig 15043 bp, 9 predicted proteins | sample 1674811 | NCBI WGS metagenome assembly OMLO01 (sample SAMN06265003, study PRJEB25207) | coral metagenome | isolation source: Coral host | place: Mexico:La Bocana,Puerto Morelos, Mexico | collected 2008-11-13 | reverse complement strand
AACGGCTGAAAAACCATACCCTTTGGGGCCGCACATACCTATATAGCCCATATAAGGGAGTACCCCCCCCCCCGGGGCTATATGGTACCGTGATTGTTTTGCTAGGGCCAATGCACACTAGAGAAGGACCAGAGTTTTTTTCTATATCTGAACTCAGTTGAAATATACAATAATTTGATACATGTGTCTGAAGCTTATAAAGACACATGGGCTTATGATTCACAAGAAAACATTGATAAATATTGCCTTGCTCTATACTTGAATTTAATTATCCTTTGATATATCCTCACAGAACAATTCAACAAATACTTCTTCTCATGTTGTGTGCAACTTAATTTAATCTTACCCTCTTCGTATGAACCTTACAAACATTCTTTGTAACTCTTCTAACCTTCGCATAACGACATAGCCAAGAGGACTTCGGTATGCTTAGACGAATACGTTCATTGCTGACAGATCTGTTACGCTTGGTTTTAATTTAAAGCAAATCGTTTTAATCCAGAACGAAGAATGTCAAACCAAGCATCTTATCTCGCTTACTGTACTGCTGGGCTTTTGCAGATGTTTATTCAAAGTTTTCGAAAACCTCAAACAGTTATCCTATTACAATATGCAGCATCTTATAACATGTTTAAGATCTAATACTCTAATGCTGGAAACCATACCCTATACACATATCTAAAAAAAATAAACCTTTTTCTCATGTCAAATTTTCTAGCTCAGTTGAAAAGTCTCCTGAACTAATTGTGGATACCTAATGAATGACTGTCCTGAGCAGCACATCCTCATTGAGGTGAAATAAGGGAGATACCCCCTTCCCCAGACTAAGTTACTGGCATGTGTCTGGCATGTCAGGTCTGTGGTTAGATATGTAGTGCTTTGAACAACATGAATTATACCTCCATTTTTTCAGTTGTTTATATACATATATCTACAACCCTGCAAAAACTGTTGCAAGAAAGTTTTGTCAAAACCTGGCCATCCCTTTAAGAACACTATATTTGCAATTTAGTCAATATGTCAGGAAAATGAAAATATTTTCTAATTTGGCTAAACCAGTTTTCTCTGGGCTTGGAGCTTGGTTAATGTATTTGGAAGTCTGGAAGTCCTGTTTTAGTCAAAACTGGCAAAACTTTTCAGATGTATTAAATATTCTGTCTAACTAAGTTGTATATATGTTATTTGTTAGGTTTGCTACAAAGATAAAGAAGTCATCAGAATGTCAGAATTATTTAAGGTGTTTGTATATGGAACCTTAAAAAAAGGATATGCAAACCATTACCTCATGCAAAATGGGACAAATGGAGTGGTTACTTTTATAACAGCAGGGCTTACTAAGGAAGCTTTTCCACTTGTTGTGGGAACTGATGCATCAATTCCTTTTCTACTTCCTTTGAAAGGTCAGGGAAAGGTAAATAAAACATTTTATTGTGATGATGTGTACATTACAAAGGAAACCAGGATTAAAATGCAGTGCATACTTTCTTTGGGAATTTAACCTTCAAAGCTACTTATTTTCTTAAGAGTGGGTGAAAAGAAAACTCGGAAAAAATTGGAGAAATTATTGGAATGTTTCAGTCCAATACACTACTGTCACAAGTAAATGTGCAGGTCCAGAAAATATCCATACTCCAGAAGGATTTAAATTTTCTGTGGGTGGGAGCAGGATTCTGTCAGACCAAAAAATTGTAATTAAGAAACATATGAAGGGGGTGGGGGTCTTAGAAGAAATCCCTTTAATGGGAGAGGTATGAATAATTTCTGAAACTACACATTTGAACTAATTTTTAACATACTTCTAAAATTTTTTCTACCAGCAAGTTCATGGTGAGATCTATGAAGTGGACAACAATGTTCTTAGTAAACTAGATGAATTAGAAGGACACCCTACATGGTACAAACGTACAAAATGTGAAATAATCACAGCAGCAACAGCACCAGAAAGTCAAGCTGGAGATGTGTTATCATGCTTTGTCTACTTTTTAACTGATTTTACAGAGACGTTTTTGTCTCTTGAGTTTATCAGTGAATATACTCAGGATTGTCACAAAATGTTCTTGAAAAATAATGATAGGCCTAATATTGATGTTAAAGTCCAGTCACAAGGAGGTAAATGATGGATCATAAATTTGTGCAGTAGGTCATACAGCTGATCAATTATTCTACATCAAAAGTCACTTGCAACCACGGGAGACTATCTAGTGTGAGTGCTGTGGCAAAACATGGCTAATTTGAGCAGTTGTAAAAGAAGTTATAAAAGAAATTCAAGTTTAGTTCAAAACCATAATTATTTTGTAATGAATAACTTCCTGAAACTTTGATGTAGACTTTCAAGTGAGAAAATAAAAACCTGTGGAATGGGCACTTCAATGATATATAGCATTTTGACATTAAACCTTCACTCAGAAGTGGCAAAATAAACTGTAATGATGTTGGTTCAGCATTTGTTTGTAGTGGTGAATGTTCAAACCCTGGAGGAAGAAGAGGTTTATTCTCTCTACAAAGATGAGTTGGAATCATATAGGAATTGACAATAAAGTCATGCTTTAACATGCAAACTCTGATAGGAGAATTGAAGGAGGGAGGGGAAGGGATAAATGGAACCCATCCCCTAGGTTTTCATTGTCCATAGGATCTCAAAGTTTTTGCTGGTCGGACCACATGATGTCAATAAGGTGGAAGGCTGCCATCATGGTCGGCTCAAGTAGGCTTGATTTGCATCACTCTGACAAATCTGTTTTAGTCTTCAGTGGAGTAGCATGGATGGGTGCCTTTTCCTAACAGTGGCAGGTAAATTGAGCCTACCATTGACTCTTTCATCCACGCTTGGATTTCACCATTTACTCAGAAGCTTAAAATGGATGAGATTAATTATTGATGGGAAATTTACATCTTTGAATTACATTTTATTAGTACTAGTCCAAGTCTTTTTTTTTGGGGGGGGGGGGGGGATTTGAGAGGAATATCCTAGCCCTCCTGTAATGTTGGCGCAATGTGCTTGGTATGGATTGATGCATAAGTACAGAAAATGATGTTGATTCTAGAAAGAGCTACAGAAAAGCGTGAGTGGATGAAAAGACACCAGAAGCTTGGCTTTTAAAAAGTTGAAATGCTGGGTAAAATGAAATATTTCTAGATACTGATATTTTCTGCAGTACAGTATTTCCTTAATAACTGTAACTATGTAAGTGCATGGCATGTGTTTTTCAAAAAAAAAATACATTTGTCAGAATAATAGGCAGAAGAAGGGCCACATGCAGCAGGAGATGCTCTTCTAAAATAGGACTCTTTTTTGCAGAAGAACCATTGTTGACACTTTCTAAAAAGAAAAATGACAAGCTTAGTAAAATACATTTTTTTACTACAAGTTCACTGTAACTAATGTAATCTTGTGTCCCAACTCTTTAAAACATTTTACTGAAAAAACCTACACTTACAGGCCCATGGGTAATGTAAATTAACTTCTCTTAGAGATACCTTTGTTGAATACACTGTATGACTTGCCATGAATACCCATGCAGCTTGGATCACACACTGCCACATATTCGATCATAAGAAGTTTCTGTTTTAAAACAAATTGTGCATGCACAGATCTGATTAGGGACTGTTTAATGAAAGTGCATGTATGACTCTCTAGGAACAGTAGGGTGAAGTTGGGCGTGGGGCATTTTTGGCACTAGATACATAACTAAATATAGCTTTTTCAAGAAGTTCAGCTCTCTTTAACTCTTCATCATGCATTTTTCTAATGTCATTTTCTTTGCTTCTTAGCTTTTCATTAAGTTGTTCTAATTCATTGTCTTTTATGGACAAGGCATCCTTGTGTCTCCTTGACATCTCAGACATCTTGCGTTCTAAATCTGAAATTCTGTCTCGCAACTCCGCTTGTGTTTTTCTTTCTGTATCAAGTTCAAGTCTTGATCGATTGACTTCATTTCTATAGTCTGCATCTTTATGTTCCAGTTGCTGCTTCAAACCTTCCACTTGTCTCTTTACCACTTCACTGTCTCTGTTTGCTGTATTTAGTTGTGACTGCAAATCTGTGATTTGTGTTAGCTGTTTTGTGTTCAGAATTTGAAGTTCACTCTGTGTCTGCTGGATCTGAGAAATGTGTTCATCATATTGCCTGGACCTTGCAATTTCGTCTTGTTTTAACCTTGTCTTGGTGTTGCGAAGTTCCTCATCTGATGAAAGCTTGAGAGAAACTAACTGAGATTTCAAATTACTGACTTCCTCTTCAAATGCATTCCTGTCCTCTTCTAACTTTGCTACCTTGTCTTTTGTGGCTTCACGATTTTCAAGAGCTTTCTGCTCTAGATTACTGACTTCTTTTTGAAGGCGGCTCTCAATGTTCAGTAGCTCTTCTTGGAATTTTTTATCACTGGCCTTTCCTTTCTCAGCAAACTGGCTTTCCATACCTTCAATATCTTTTTCTAAACTATGAATCTTGTTTTCAAAGCTCTTATTTCTTCTTTCAAGGGTATTGACCATGTTTTCTAACTCATGATTTTTCTCCATGACTTCATTCATTCTCTTTCTGTGTTGGATATCTGCTGCAGAATTGCTTTCTCTTTCCTCTTGCAATTCAACCGTCAGTTTGTTCATAAGAGCTTTTTGTTCTGAGCACATTTTTCTTGAAAGAAGCAATTCTGATTCTGTGGATGACAGTTTTGCTGATAAAGAATCAAATGCTGACTTCCTTTCTTCCAAAGTCGACTTTAAGTGATCAATCTTAACTTGTGTACTTCTGTTTAGCTGTTCCTGGCTGGATCTCTGTTGATCAATTTCTTCTCTCAGACTTGTGACCTAAGAGGTGCAAAGACGTAATTAAGTAATGAATACAAATTGCTGACAATGGAAAGCTTAGATACCCACTTCTTCTATGGAATTCCACTTGATAGAGGCATATTTGGCTCTTGTAATCTGTTTTTCAGGGGTTGACAAACACTGGCTACATTTTAGTCTCACCATGACAGTAAAATTTTTTGCCAAATCCATGATAATCATCAAAGTTTTACCAGGTCAGTAACAGAAGGTTTAAAAAAAAATAAGGTAAAAAGGTAACTTCTACATTTTCATTCATGTGAACATGTGATTTTGTCACAACTGCTTTGTCAGTTTATATACCCTAGTGTGTAACAAGACCTCTTTGTAGAAAGCCTTGCCTTTCAATCAGTACTTTCTTCCCTTGTAACGAAAAAGTAATCTTTTGACCTGTTGCATTCACATTTTTCTGCCAGGAGTTGTGACATGTACAAGAGCTTAAAAACAACAGCATTAAGTACATAATAGGGTGTTCAGTAACTATAAGGGAAGCCAGTGATCACTTAGAAGTTAGAGAGGCACAAAGAAGAGCTTAACTATACCAGTAATTAAGCAATCATGATCATGATCAGGTTTTGTACTTGTACAAAAGGTGTTTTTAGTCAGGAGGCTTGAGCAACAAGTAGTGATAAGTTGTAAGTATATACCTCTTGATGTTTGAGTTCCTGTACCATTTCTAATTCTCTGGTCAAAGCTTCAGTTTTGATCCGGTGTTCCTCAAAAGTTACTTGTCTGTCACTGTTTTGTTGGATTGCGACAGACAAAGCATGGACAATATCTTGAGGAATGTTATTACCTACACAAGATAAACAAAGATATAATCTATCAACTTAGGTAATATCATTTGTTCCATCTGTTTTAACAACTCCCAAGAGAAGTCAGGATTGTGTAATCAAGTGTAACAGTACTTCTATTGTCTCAAACTGTTAACATTTCAGGACCAAAAACACCGTCATCATGATACCAACCTACTGACTCCTGGATTTTCCCAAAACACTGCCTATTCTTTGCTCTTTTCCCACAAAAATATAGCCACACAGTTCAAACTTCATAAGATAGAAAAATCACTCCCATTCCCAATAATTTATTATGTGTAGTTAGGCTACCTATCAAAGGAAAACTTTGGGGCAAGATAGTTTTGGATCAAAAATGTGAAACCTACATTTTGCTTTAAATTGTTGAATCTTACTAGTTTAAGCCGACAGTATTTTGAATGGTGCTGATTTATGTTCTGCAAGTACAGTGGAACTCCATTTAATAGAGTCATCTTGTTATTATGGCCATTTTCTTTGTCCCAGCATAGCGGCCATACATTTTCTAATATGAAAATCCTGTTAATGCAAAAATAAAAAATCTGCAAATTCTGAACATGTATACCCCATTATCATTTTACCCTGTTTATATGGCCAATCAGTTCATATGCTCCATTTCCATTGTTAATATTGAATGTACTGATTGAAGCCTGCCTTGTGCCCATGTGACCAAAGAACACAAGGTATATGTAGGACATCCCTAAATTTCTGTGTACAACATTTTTGAGTAACTATTCTCTACATTCCTAATGTAAGATTCCTGTGAAAGGTCCAGGAACTAAAACTTGAGGGGATTTTTTGTTTATGAAAGACTGGCAAAAAAACATTGAATTGATGGCAGTTTGTGCTTTGATTTTGGCATAAACACCATAGAAACCTTGGAGACTGAATCATTTGCAATAGGCTGTTTTTAGCATTTTATTTTGTGTCCAAGCCCACTGTTCACACATCTCACTTGAGAAGCTCATGTTAAGTTAGCCAGCTGAGTTTTTCTGTCTACGAGAGTCATGTGATTGAAAGGAATTCTAATAAGATGACTGGGCACTAGTTTAGATCCTATAGATGAGAAGATTAGGTGCTAGGTGCTAGGTGTGAGTGGATTTTCTGCCTCCTTTGTATTGGCTGCTTTTTTGGTGTACTATTTATTGATTTAAAATAAATAAAATATATAACTTGATTCGTGTCAAATGTATTTAGCACTGCTGTGCTAATTGAGGACGCTAAATAAATAAGCAAATATTTCAGATAGAAAACGGTTTAAGCGCCTATGAAATGAAAAATAATTGCTGCTTATTTGAATGGCTTTTCAAAAATATAAGAATGGCATTTTCCTTTGTGGAATTTTTTCATTTTAGAGATATTGACGTTTTATTCAGTTTTATTCAGTTTTATTCAGTATTTTACAATTTTAGTCGCAAACCTTGTGATGTCATCACTTTCCAAATTTGCATAATACAAAAACGTCAATATCTTTAAAACGAAAAAAGATATTCCAGAAAGGAAAATGCCATTCTAATTTTTTGGAAAAGCCTTTTAAATAAGCAGTAATTTGTTTTTCATGTCATGGGCACTTTAAGAATCCCAGCTAGTGGGAGGCTGACCAGTTGGCTATTTACACGACACAGTCGAGGAGTTGAACTCGGGGAGCAGGTAGGAGTAAAGACCAAATCTGCTTACCTGTAAGTTCTAATCCTACAAGTCTTTTGTTGTACTTCAAAGCCTCCAGCAATTCCCTTCCTCCAAGAAGGCCAATGTTATTCCAGCGCAAGTCTAGACCTCTCAAACACTGGTTACGTTTCAGTGCAACGGCGATTTGGCTGGCCCCTTCATGTGTGATCTGATTGTTTCTCAAATCGAGAAATAATAATACTTGATTAAGGGCTAGTCCCTCGCAAACAGCTCTCATTCCATTGTCCCACAAGCCAAGAGAGTTCCACTCGACGAGAAGACTCCGAACACAAGTATTTTTCTTCAGGAACTGACCCAAAACTTCCGCTGCCCCAGAGCGGATGTTGTTTCCTTTTAAGTTCAATCTTTTGACAGCTTTGTTGTCCATCAAGCCTCGAAGAAGAATTTTGCTGGATTCTTCACTAAGCAAACAGTCGGAGAAAGATAACTCTTCAAAGAAGAGATCGTCAGTAAGAGCATCAACGAATGCATTACAGTCTTCTGGAGTCAGGTTATATGAGGAGAGATCCAACTTCGTCATTTCCTCAGAAGACAAATTCCCTTCTGAACACCTTCGAATGTGATTTAGAATAACCTCCAATGGGTACAAATGATGTTCTCGACATATTCTAGTATAGCGTTTATGAAACTCCTCCATCTTCTGCAAATATTTTTCCTTGTACTCAGAGAACAAAGACTACAAAGGGACGCTGCAACAAGTGGTAACGGCAACGCCAGGTCAACTACGTCAAATATGCTACGTTCAGGTGTCCACAGCTAGAGAGCAATGTGGGAGTAATTTGCAGTCCTATTGTCATAGCAACGTACCAACAGTCTAAAGCAAATTTTCATCTTTCTGGCCATCTTTCTGAATACCAAGTAGAGCAAGCATTTGTTTTCTTTTCTGTATTCTGAGATGTAAGTTACTTTGTAATACAGGGTGTAAAACACATATTTAACAACTAATTAGAATTAATTTTCGGGGCGTTCTATTCACCGAAAAATCAACAAGTGGCGTTCTTCACAGGGAGGAAGAATGCAAAAGAACAGTGGATATGACATGTTGCGTTTTAGTTTTCGATCTCAGGGTGAATTCAATGCCACACAAGATTTGCTTCTTTCTCGAAGCGATTGCTTCTTAGAATCAAAGCGGGCGCGTGACAAAGTTCGCAGTGAAGAAGAACTAAAGAAGAAAACTCCATGGGATATTAGACCCCCTGACTTCACCCTTCAAATCTACCAACCAAAGCCGCCGAAACGAAATAGCAGGAAGGCCATGATACCAGGATACAACGAAGAGGAATGGAATAAAAAGGCAAAGGAAAGAAGAAAACAGCGCATTGAGTTCGAGTGTATTCAATTACCAAAAATACTCCAGCCTCCGGTGTCAGACAAAGCACCCTTCAATACACAGTTTCGTAGTCCAGACTCTCACACAGCTAAAATTTCGTACGTCAGGGATGGTACTCACAAGCGCGAGCCATATGTGACACCAGGACCTCATGCCTTCAGAGGAGATGATTTCAGACCAGTAAGTGCTTCTACTGTTAAGCTTATATCTGGATTACGTTATAGTATAAACCACAGTTCAATTGTTAAAAAATTTATTTCAGATAATAAGCTTATACATTATATTAACAATATACAACCTATAACAAAAATGGGAAGAAAAGCTGAACTGTTTTTAGAGTTTCTCACAGCAGTTACATGTGTCTATTTTTTAATTTTTTTTCTTAGTGTTCTAACTTGGAAGTTATTAGGTTTTAAACCCTTGGGAGGGGGGGGGGGGGAACCTCTTTTGGGCGATACTCTACACAGGTTGATGCAAACCATTTCATAGGCTAAATAACAGTCTGGCTAGCCTAAACAGCCCCTTATTATTACTTGTAGAAACATGGTTTTAAACCATTCAGTGTGCATTTTTGCTTTGGTTTCTTTTCTAAAAAGTTATAAACACTTAGGTCAGATGCGTTGGTTGCAGTATTATGTAAAATTGTGGGTAACTCATAATTATTTCTTTTCAGTCAACAAAGCACCACACCTGCTGCTACAATTATGCACAAAACTACTTGTAGAACTGCTGATTTACTTATTTGTAAAAATTGGCAAGTTTGGGGTCCCATATATTTTAATTTATGACTTTGGAAGGGATGCTACACAATGCATATTTACTAAATCATGCATGCATAACAAATCAAGCAGTAAGGTCTATTTTGTTTGATTAGTAATAAAAATCTAAAATGTCTGGCATCAGAAGGTCCATTAACTTGTGACTTTGTGTCCCAAATATGTAGCTGCAGAATCCAAAGAAGTATGGCTTGCCAGAGTTCACCACTAATTATGACCATGACCCTGGTAATCTGAAGTTCCACTCCAGAACATTAAATGTGTTATATGATCGTAAGTATCACCTGCTCTGTATTCCCAAACCCTATCTTAATAATGTTGGACACAGTCTTACTTTGTGAACTCTGAATCAACAAAAATATGACCCAGCTTTTATCATTCCTATCAAGAATAGTACTCCTTGAATTTGAAAAATTGAGCTGTCCTACTCTTCAAAAAACAGTGAAACTTCAGTTCTGTTCTCATGTACTGCTTCACAAGAAAGTCAAAAGACCAGATCCCTAAACAAAGAAAATACAATCATATTTTCCCTTGTGTAGCATTACATAAGGAAGGATACAGCCAAAACTTTAAAACAGGGATGGAAAATATTACCACATATCGAATGTGGCAATTATCTACATGTACACTCTTAGGATCAAAGAAGACAAATTAACAGTAATAAAATTGTTCGCCATAATAATCTGAGCATACAAATAATTTTTAAAAGTTATTTTACATTTCTGTTCAGAATTCTCTCAAGACGTACACAGAAACCACAGTGTGTTTCAGACATAGGGAGCCTGCAATAAGCTCTAAAGCTTTAATCTAGGAGTGAATCAAAGATGACTGACTTACATGGTTAACATCTAGGATATATATACATGCATTGTAGGAAATTAACCTACAGGATATTTATGAACCTTTTTTTACCTCTGTTACAGCCTACAAAGATCAGGAGTTTTTAAATTCCAAAGATGGGTACAGAAAACAGATGATAACATTTAAAGAACAGGAACCAGACTGGGATAGTGCACTTATCTTAGAAAAAGGGGTATGCCTTACCTTAAATGACAAAAAAACATTATTTAGTTATCCTCTTTTGCTATTTCTTTAATACATATTCATTAACATACCTCACAATTGTTTTACATTGTTTCTTTGATTTTAAATTTCATTGCTGATAAATAATGAAGTCTTGTACACGTAACATTTAGATTTATAATTCATTATTTAAACACTTTAAATGATGTATATTTGATATTTTTGACACCATTTCATTAAAATACCAAACAAAATTTTCCTCTCGTCTTAGTTTAATTTTTAGGTCATCAATAAAACCTGGAACATGGAACATTCCAGAACATTGAATAATTATGATATTTATGAGAAAAATATGTAAAATTAAGTCTTCAAAGACTGAAAAGGCCAGCAATTTGGAAGCATTAATGCTGAAATTACATAAATGTTATCATTTTTTGATCTTATTACAAAATGCAATTAAAATCTTTGCTGTGGCTAAATGACCTGCAGCCGGTCAAGGTTTTAAAATCACTAAATGTCCGGCAGTCCCATATTTTGGTCAAAGTTAAGGAATCCAAGAAACTCATCCAATTCAAACTATCAATGTCAATTAACAACTGCCAAGCAATCCAGAGGAGCTGTATAGATCGCAAGTCTAATGCTTGGTTGACACTCGGCTCAGAGTGAGACCATGGTTTGTGACACTTTGAATTTCTTTAGGTTGACTGCTAGTCATGGTTTTCAAATCAGTAAACGACCAGCAGTCCCATATTTTGCTCAAATTTAAGGAATCAAAGGAACCCATCAAATTCAAACTGTCATATGTTGATTAACAACTCCCAAGCGATCCAGCGATCCAGAAGAGCTGTATAGATTGCAAGTCTAACGCTTGGTTGATTGACCAGCTGCCAGTCTTTTAGCCACAGTGAAGATTTTAATTGCATTTTATGATAACATGATAACATTTATGTAGTTTTAGCATTGCCGCTTCCAAATTAATGGTCTTTTCTGTCTTTGAAAATTTAATATTTTACATATTTTTCTCATAATTATCATAATTATTTGATGTTCCATGCTCCTGATTATATCGACCTAATTTTTATGCAAGCATTCCCAGCCCAGGTGTTAAGTGACCTCTAATGCATATGTCTTGTTAAAAATTAAATTCAGGTAAAAATTAAATTACTTTGTCTCATAACCCTACTTATTCACTGATTATGAATAATTAGGGTTAGAAGACAAAGGAAATTGAGAATCCAACTAGGTTAAAATTATTTTTACCTGAATTTAATTTTTAACTACAACACATACACCTACAGACCTTCAACAATTATGGCACTAAATCTATGAATTTATTATTGGATAAATCATTGCCAGTTAGTCAACTAAACATTCTTCTTTGATGTCTTACAAATGCAGCTGTACAAAAAAGGTCGCTCACCAAAAAGTGCTCTTATGGAACGGATAGCTAAACAACTGCCATGGTGTTCAGAACAAGACAAGATTGAACAATTTCAAAGGCCTGATATCTTTGACAACAAAACAGTTGACTGGTTAGCAGTGACAGCACACAGCAAAGAGCTCAATAGGATCTAAAACAACAACATCAAGGACGAACATGCAAGAGTACAAGAAAATCTGGGATGCATTAGGAAAAACACTACCATTCATTAGTATAAATCTACCAGACAAGTGTTCTGTCATGAATTCTCTTCTTTGATAGGTTGTGCTATCTATTCTGATGTAGATAGTGAGTAGCCTGGCAGTGTGCGCTTAATGCTGCTGCTTAGTGTTTTCAAAGTGTCGCTAAAGAGGATTTAGATTAAATTTTTGAATACTAAAACAATTAGATTATTCACTCTTGTTTTCTACATGTGATAGTGGACTCAGATGCTTCCTTGTCCATTATCACGGGATAGAAATCTTGAGCTCATAATTTAATTGTTAATAAGTAGAATTCTACTAGAAGTATACTAATGTAATGTAAGTATACTAACTAGGTTCTTGACTCTAAAAATCTTGAAGTTACCGGTATTGAAAAAAGTGTTGCATGTACACACAACTGAGCAATCTTTCCATGGTGCAAAGTTTAATAATACATGGGTAGTAATATTGGAAACAGTTATTTAAGGACAATTTCAGTTAGAATTCTACTAAAACAATTTTAGATGATTCACTCTCTATTTCTAAGAGGTGATAGTTGATTTGGCCTTTGGTCTCATCAACTATCACCTCAGAAAACTTAAACTCATTTTTTAATTGTTAATTATTAGTACAGCAGATTAGGCAGTATTTTTGTACAATTATCATTTTTCAATTCTGATGGATTAATTCATGATGGGAGGGGTGTTTTAAATTAAAACCTACACTGAGAACACATCAAAGACTAATTACAACACTTAACTTTTGATATTCCGTGAGGAAGGAAACAATATCTTACAAGAGATGAATTACAACACTTTGCATTAAGTATATTTTTTAATATTATGATTTATGCTTTCATTGTTAAATTATCATCAAAATAGTTATGTAGCTTGGTCTTACAATCTTTCAAAGAAAAGTCAAGGTTTTGGTGTGCTAAGAATTATGGGTATGAACCAGTTGCAGCTCTTTTTCCTAGGAGCCTGTTACATTGAACCATTGTCAATTATTTATTTATCTTATGAATGCCATTTGTATTATACATGTATAGAACAGTCAACCTCTTGAAAATATACCTGAAAATATGTCAGACATAGTTGGACCTATGGTGGGTCACTTCTGAGAGGTCCACCCAACTGGAAGTCTAGATTACACTTGAGTCATGCAGAAATCACTGTTCTAAATGCCTAGATCCCCAAATTTTCTGATTCAAACCTAAAAAGTATTCAATCGGATTACACATGACAACAAATTGATGCTCTTCTCTGAATAAGTGGCCAGTCTTCATAAAGAACAGAGTTACCCACAAAATCCATCGAGATTTCATAACAACTTTGCATTTCTTGGTCTATATTTAAGAAATAGAAAACATGCACCGTGTTTCTATTGAGTTTAAGTATAAATCTACTAACATTCTATGATAGTCAGTAGAGTAGCAGTAAGTGCTTGTTAACAAACTGGCAGCCTCTTTGCATTTTCAAAATGTATATGAAGAGGAATAACAGAAGGTTTTGAATGGCTAGTAGATTTCTACTAAATCAATAATAATAATTAGATTATTTGCTCTTGATTTCTTGTGATGACATTTTGAGTTCTCCCAAACTTCCAAGAGTGTTTCTATTTTCTATTTCTTTTTTCCTTTGATATCAAAATTCTCTTTCCTCACACCAACATGACGTTTGGTTCTTTTCTAAAGAGTTATAAACACTACTGTACTACTGCAGTAGTTTTCATGTCCATTAACACTAACTCTCTTCAAGAAATTAAAGATCCTAGAACATTTTGATACAGTCGGGAGCATAACATGCAGTTCACTTGCTTCTACAGAACCCAGAATTCACACATCTAGTTCAGTTTACAATACGGAATATCAAGTCAGTCTGTATTTAAAGGCTTTGGCAGCATTTTGGCAAATTGGGCAACTATTTTCAACTCTGCCGCACATTATACTGTGTACTGTTCTCTCCAAGAGATAAATAAAGGTTAGGGTAGCACATGTTTTCTGCAGGAACTACATGCAAATTCAGGGAAACAGTGTAGTTTATAGTGATCTATTTAATCTATTTTTATATCTTTACATATTTATATTTATTTAATTACTAAAATAACAGGTAACAACTTACGTGAGTCTTGAAAATAAAAACAATGATTGACAACACCAAACTTACTGTTTTCCATCAGCAGTTATATGTACATTTTAGTGAACATTGATTTGTAATACAGATTTAAGTTGAAAGAAAGACCATTACTTTGTGATTATGTATTCCACAATTCCAAAATTTTGAATAGCACCATTGCACTAGTGTAAGAGAGATCATATTCATTAGCCTACAGCTGCACGACTTATGGCAGTGTTGATTTCCAACTTAAACTTAAACTTGATAATAATTGTGAAATTGGAACTAGCTCAAATTATTGAACATACCTCTTGCTAAACTAATGGGACATGCATGTTTCAACTGTGTAACTAGGATAAGGCCTATTTGAGAAGAAATAAAGAAAGGAGGCAGAAAAAAATTTAATTAAAGTCCTGTCCCAAATTTAAAAAGATGATATACCTGGTACAATAAAAGCAGAGCATGCCTTTGGCACGTGAGCAGAGCCCCATACCAAAGAAAATTTTGTAAACCATTGATCTGAAGAATTTTGGTTATTACACAACTGTTCACCAAGTGTCACATGACCATATCGCAGGCTCAGGTTGAAAGCTAATCAAGGTTGCATTTTTTTCAAGCTGACTGCAGACTAGGTATTTGTTTTTCAATGGGGAGAAGGGAGGGGGTACGTGCAATGGCAAAATTTTCGCCCAAATTTACACCTGTATGGTGGCCGAGAACTGCCAATTGAAAAAATTGGGTTTTTAAGGAATAAATTCTTTATTTTTTATATTTTTTCATTTTGATTTGTAATTATTTTTTTTCTCTTCAATTTGTTTTTATTTTCAATTATAAATTAAACTGAAGTGAAAT
>OMLO01002424.1_pt1 | contig 15046 bp, 13 predicted proteins | sample 1674811 | NCBI WGS metagenome assembly OMLO01 (sample SAMN06265003, study PRJEB25207) | coral metagenome | isolation source: Coral host | place: Mexico:La Bocana,Puerto Morelos, Mexico | collected 2008-11-13 | reverse complement strand
TTCCTATTCCTCGGTGAAGGGAATAAGGGAATGGTTTTCGATTGCCACCTTTCTGACAGCACCAGAATCAGTATGCTTTTTCCCTGTGAAATTGTATTCCTTATGCTATCTCAATCCACCGATCGTCAGCGCTTCATCCTCTCGTGTCACAGGCCTTGAAAGAACGCTTGAAGGTGGCGGTGTCCAACGAGTTGCGTGGTAAAGTGCACTACCGTAGGGCCGAGGCCTATGAAGTGGCCGGCGAGGCAGCGGCGCGGTGATGTACATGAATCGTTCATATTGTATCTTTCCGCAGAATCTTTGTCAGAGGATTCCGGGCGTTTCCAGAATTTTGCTGCCATGTCTTTTGAGGTGTCCAAAGCCATTGCTAGTTGCAAGCTCTCTCTGGAGGTGTTGCGCTTGGGCTCACTGCGGATGGCATCGGAAGGGGCCTGGAGTTTCAAGTCGCAATTTTGACCATGCCAGGTTCACCCCGACAACATGGATGTGCGAAAAAAACTGCAGATCCCTCAGTAATCTCATCCTTTCGAGACTTGGCTGGTCTTAACTTGATGCAAGGTCTGCAAGATTCAGCAAACTTGACACTTTCAGGTCACAATTGAAAGCCCAAGAGGCCATGGTCCCAGCAACACTGTTAGCAGATAAGCTGTTTCTCAGCTGATCATATCATGCAGGTTTTGTGTCGCCATTTCAAGGTGGAACAACGCAAGCGTGAGAAGGACTTGTTCTCTGGCCTGCGTGGGCTCTGTGGTGGCCTCGGTGGCGCTAAAATTGGTGGAAGATCAGAGATATGTTGGGAATAACTGAATAGCAATTCTGTTCCCGAAGCAGATTTGCGATCTATGCCAAGCTTAACAAATCAAGAGTCACAAGCTGAACATGCTCCTGCAGAATGAGCATGTGTAGGTTTTAAATACTTTAAAGGGATCCTTGAAGAGAGTTTTCTAGCTGCACCTGATGTTCGTAGCTCATTTGCTCCGTATTCCCAAGGTGGTCGAAGGTCGGAAGGCAACAACGCTCCGGTGCCTCCACCTCCACCGCCTGAACCTGACTCTTCCGATGAGGCACGACCGGCTCGTGGAAGATGCAATGCGTGCAGATGTCCAGTATTTGAGCATATTAAGTTGACTTGGAAAAAGGAATTGGGGGGTATTCAGGTATTGCAACTTAACAACACCTGAAGTAGCATGTGTCCTGACTTTTATTTGATGATTCGATGATGATTTTGATGAAAAACACGGGGGAAATGCACTCCCCTAGACTCGACCACGTGCTTGTGATGCATCACATCAAAGCAAGAATCAGGACGTTCGACCTCCGGAGGATGAGGCCCAACCATCTGGGATAGCAAGTGTTGGTCTTTGCGCTGCTGGGCACGTTGCGTTGGGTTCATTTTGGCCAGGATGACTCGTACGAGCTGAGCGAAGAGCAGCAGAAGATGCTGGAGCGTGGTTTGCCCAGTCCTTAGTACTAGAAGTTATTGGAATGCATATGCTCCACATGTGCTAGTTAGTCGATTTACTGTATGCGCTTCTACAGTTAGTTTTTTTGATTGTATATCTATGTAACTCAAGATGGTAGACATTCATGAGATGCAGATAGAAGTCCTTTTTCATAAAACATCTCTTTCGTTTTGAAGTCAAGAAACTTGCCTTTAAGACACTCGAGGACCGACAGAGATGCCGCCACGCACTTGGTGAACAGTTTGGATCCTAAGAACCCACGGTGATATGCAACAGGCATGACACTGTGGGTGCCACAGAACTCGCACAACTAGTGACCCGATGGCCAAGCATTACAATCTCCAAGGCATTGGCATGGCAAGAGGTGATGTGGACCAATTGTCGCAACCTTCCAACATGACACTTTGGTGGCAACGCTTTGGGGCATGTTGGGGCAAAACTGACGCTACTAGTGCAACCAAAGAGCATTGCTATGCAAAAAAACGTTTCTCCAAGAGGGCACGGTGATCATTTTCAATGCCTTCACCATTGGCCCCCTTACGTTGGCCTTCCCCAAGTTTGCATACTATTTGCATCATCTAAGGACAATGGGACCAGAGGCTCTGGTGTTTACGGTGTGTGTATATATTTATATATTTATATGTATATAAACATTTATCATATATGTATATATATATATAACTCGATGAGGTTTTGCATCCACTTTGCATGCTTGAGAGCTCTGAAGTTGTGTTATGTGATTGCTGCTTTCCAGATGATGCCTGGGAACAAAATTGCTTTCAACTTTTTTGTTTTTTGCACATTTCTCCACCTTTTTCCACCTTTTCAATCCTTTTCAGCGGTCACAGCATCGTCTCTTTAATCCAAATGAGAACTCTTCTTCACTTCCGCATGCCTGCAACTATTGCCCAGTGAATATGATCCTCTGCCAGCACCGTCACCTGGGCCAGATCTTCTGGTCGCCTGACATGTTGAAAGGGACGAATGTACGACAGAGCATGGCATGAAAACAGAACCCACTTCAAAGCAAGTGGGCAGAGTGGCATCAAAAAGTCCTGATGAAAAAGTGTTGCGTGCGCGGTGCTCGGCGCATAGCTTGTCAGGAGCTGCCACATTTTGTGTTAGAAGTTCAAATTGATGGAGTTGGAGTCCCAAGTGAGGATTCCAGTCTCATGGATTGTTTGAGGTCGGGATATTGCAAAAATATACATAGCATAAACAGCACGCACTTCCAAAAAACCGGTATGCCGCTATGCCTTGTGTTTTTTTCCGCTTGAAGCTTTGCTGGCTCACCGAATTGTCAGCATTAACATGTATGAATTTCTTAATGTCCCTCTTCCGGTTTCTAGCAGTTTTAAGTTGTAGTGGATGTAACTTCACTTCACTTTATGCTTATGCATTGAAAGTTGAAAGCGAAGCTACTGCTCAGCTCCTTTTCCACCTTTCCTTCTAATTGCACTTTGTTGCTTTGACGCATGAAAGGCTGTGCCCAAGGACAAAAATCTGCTTCGAGAGGTTTGGCAGCAGATTCACGGTCTTGCAATTGGCCATGCCGCGCATGTCCAGCAGCACCAATCGACCCTTTGCTGCATTCGTTTTGGTTAAGACATGTTTTCGGTGCACTCAAAAAGTGATTTCTCTAATCATATTTGCCCTGTCCTTTGTTTGAAGGAACTCGAGGAAGCAGGACGGCCGCGTTTGACTTCGGCAACTGTGCATGTTTGTAGAGGCAGATGCTTTTCGGAGAGTTCATGAGAGTTCCTTCCTTTTGACTTCACAGCTTTGCTTCAAAATCCAGGACTCAGAAGCGCAAGACTGATGCACGGAAGCATAAGAAGGTGCAAAAGATGACCAAGGTGCCAAGTGTTGATTTACGGGGAGTATTGCTGCATTGCCAAGGTTCTCTTGTCTGAAAGGTGCTTCTGGTTCGTGTGGTAGGTTGATTCTTGTGCAGGTGCCGCGCAACCCCAAACTGGCTCTGAAAATTCGACAGCCGCCACTTAGCTGAGAAAAAGGGGTAAGTCAATGCTGGGGAAGGTGCTTATGGCTTATGGTGTACCCTACAGCCCTCCACACCAACATGGCATATCCCAGAAGGGTTTCGATAATCCTTCTTCGTTTTGAGTGATAGTACTGGTATCTTAGTTGGTGGCAGTGTCATACTGTGGCATCAGATTTGCCATGTTTGCAACGGGCACACGATGACAACCATTGGCCATCAGATGAAACAGTATTGGTTTTATTTTTTGTGAAGCTTTTTTCACTGGTCTCGTATAGCCTAGGAAATATGTACGAAAAGGTAGAAACACATCATCATTCACGGCAGATACTCTAACTTGTGCCCAAGTCGTTGCGGTCAGAAGTGGAATGCTGCGCTGTTGAGGTGGCTGGTTCGGTGCTGAGCCCACTTGTCAGCATCGTCGCATGTGATGCTCTTTGGGTCATGTCAAGCACAAAGATGGGCATGCATATGCATGCATTCCTTACATGGAATCAACATGAAACAAGCCCAAAACGGACCACCAGCAACCAGAGAATCATGTCCTAGAAATGTGCTGCCCTGTTTCTGAGGGTAAAATCTTGTCCAAGCAGAAGACCTGGGAGTTGAGGTTCCTGGAAATGGGATAAACGGGAAACTTCTGACCAGCCTCTATGGCCAAAGCTCCAACTTTAGGGCGACCACAGGTGGCCGGACCAGGTTCTATTCTTATGGGCACTTTGAGCCATTCCGTTCTATGAAGGGACAACTGTTATTGAAGATGTTTGAAGAACCAAAGAACGAAACCTTTCGGGCCAACAGGGGCTTGCCTCGCTCATTTGATTCAGATCAAATGATCATGAATTGATCACTTCAGTTCAGGGTTTCAGGGTAGAGATTATGTAGGTCGAGTTTCCTTGAAGAAAGGATTCGTCAACACGTTTTTTTTGTTGGGGTTCATCCGACCAGGCCCCGCTTCCATGACCGTGTCATGTAGTGTCACAGGAAGAGAAAGACAGGAATTTTCAGTCCTTTCTTGGCCAGGTGATGCTGCCCCCTTGAACCACCCTTTCCCTCCTGCCATCCCCTTGCCACTCTATGCATGTCAGGTCACGTCCAACAAATATCAGAGGTTCTATTGGCTTGATCCAAGTCTCACCGGCACTGGTTGAAAAAAGCTTGATGAGATCGAAAAAGGACAGAGAAGAGAAGAGTTTTTTCTTTTGTGGTTTGGTATCTTGGTTTGGTATCTTGTATTGTATATTTAATTGTGGGGTAGCAAGAGGTTTACGCGATACAGTGGTCCAGAAACGGCAAGAAAGGTGTGCCTCCCAAAAAGGATTTGCAAGGCATTTTGGATATACAGACCTAGAACCAAGGTGTGAAAAAACCTTCCTCCCAAAATAGATGGTTGTAACAATTGTATGATGGGTTGTTTGTTTGTTTTTTCCCATCTTCCTAGAAACAACCAACGCCTGGTTTTCCTCGGTGGCCGGAGCTGAAGCCTGGGTCAACGGCATCGCTTCCGCCAACGGCATCATGGCACTGCTTGGCATACCCACAGCAGGGCCGTTGGCAGGTGCCCTTCAGGGTATCCCATGGTGGTGAGTGGTGATTGTATGTGGAGGGGATGTTACAAGGTTTCCTACCAGGTTGTTGGTTTGTGGGGCACAAGTTTCTGAGGGGAGTGAAATCGCAAGATTTTTACCATTTCCCCCCTGATCTTCACTGTAAGGTTTCCAGGTTTCCAAGTGTCAACCTACCAAGGGCATCTTATTTTAAACCAACCGCCCAAAAACCCATCACCATGAGTCGAGACCTGTTTCGCTCCAGGCCACGGTGCTCACGGCACCGCTGTCCTCCATGGAGCCCCCGGTGCCCTGGCACCATCCGCGCCGCCCCGCGGCACCGCCATGGCCATGGTGACGGCCACCACCCTGACTGCTGCAGTGATGCGGCAGCGACGTGGCAAGGCGAGAAGATGGGGTTGTATGCAATCGAAATGATGATTTTGATATTTTGGATTTCTTGCAGGTTTGCGTTGATGGTAGGGGAAGATGATCACGTTTTCGTTTCTAGCATTTCCAGATCCATCACTCAATCATTGTCTCCCCACAGGAAGGATTGATCAGTCAGCTGCTTCCGTTGTGTCCACTGACTCCACCTTCATGCCTGCATTTTTTGGCAGCCCAAATGTTGAATGAATAGATGGCTCTCTCTCGTTTTGGTGAATGAATGAAGGGATCTTTGCAGGACAACTCTAGGAATGTATCGGGTCGATGTTTCCATTCGATTATATTCCATTGTGGAAGTGTACAGATGTGAGCTAGTAAGAATGGAAACTTCCGAGTAGGATCTGGGTATCCGAGTATCCTTCATTCCTTCTTTCGAACATGAGGCTCCGATCAAGTCATGTCTTTGAATTTCTGTTACCGGATATTAATATGATTACCATATTTTTTGGGTCTGCCACATTTATTTTGGCAGGTCCAGAGAGCAGCCAAGTCCTCTCCAGGACCGGAGCGGGAGTGGCCATAGAGATCCATTTCAGCCAGATGATATGCCTGGTTTCAGCAAAACTAGCTGTACATAGCCAACAAGAACTGAAAATGGGCATCCATGGGGCCTATAGTTTTGAGAGCACGATCTAATCGTTGGTCATGCTTAGGAGTTTTGTCCTTGACCTAACTCCCTCTCAAACCCCTAAACCCCTTAACCTTAAAAACCAACCTAAAACCCTTAAAACCTGAACCCTTAACCCTAAAACCCTAAAACCCTAAACTCTAAAGCCTAAACCCTGTGTGGGCGACACGCGTGTTTTGTGGGCATAATGATTCTGGTCCTAGAGGTCTCCATTCAAGCATGTTGCTTCACAATGCTTCATAGATCTTCATAGTGGATTCACTTACTTTTCCAGTGCATACCTGTTTCTAATTCTAGATCTCATTCGCATAGACAAGGGAGTCTCACCATGTCCAGGCACCTTGCGCTCCCGTTGGGCTTTGGTTGATACCAACGGAGATGGAGCGGAATGCGACAGCATCGGATCGGTGCAGTTCGAGCTCGTTGGACGAGGCGATGATGCGACTGATGTGCTCCTGACACTCGCTTTTCGAACTGCCTTTTTTTGATGCAAAAAGAGAGGTGGGGATGTTTCAAAAGTAAGGATCCTCCTACATTCAACTAGAAAATGCATGGATTTTAGGGACCCATCATTTGGACAGCCATTTCTATACCCCAGGAAGATGAGGTAGCCACTAGCCTTGCAGTGTCGTCACTGCAGATGAAGAGGCTGCTAGGAAATCTGCATCATTTGCGCCATGCATCATAATGCTTGCCATTTCACTCCCCGAAAAGCTCATCAGCCAAATATGTAATCACAACAGAGAAACATAGAGAAACCATGGTAGGTTCTCGTGGTTCCACTTTGCGATGGTGTCCGAGGTATTTGGGTGACATTGACTTTACAGCATCATCAATTCCCAGCTCGCAGTATCCAAACTTGGTGGCTGCAGGTTATGAGTCGGAGCCTCAGAATACTAAGGTTTGAAAACATGTGTTACTGACTCTCGTATCCTTGTTTGGAATTGTTTAGGTGTTTAAAGCAAGCTTTTGCCTGCCATTTGTTTTGAGATAAATAATGAAGTGTCGAGGGTTGAAGTTCGCGCATGTTCAACCGCTGTGTGCAAGGCTTTGGACTTGCTTTCTTCCTGAAGGTGATGTGAAGACCGGCTTTGCTGAGCTGTTGTTTTCCATTGAACGCTGGTTAAAGCGCAAAGGACCACAGCGAGTGGTTCTCCTTGGCGAAGGCTTTGGAGGCCTTTTAGCCTTGGCGCTTGCTTTGCGAATGGGTCGAAGTTTGAAAGGTCTGGCTATGATAAACCCACAAACAGGTTATGTGCAACAACCCTGGAGTCAGCTTCGTCCCTCTTTGCCGGTGGGCCCTTTATCCCAGCTTTTGCTGGCATTGCCTTCGAGCTCCAACGAGCAGGATTTGGCCTCCTTGGTCTCGCGTGGCATCACAGGAAGTTTAGGTGCCCGCGCTGCTGCAGCGGCGGCGCGGGCGGGGACGCTGCAGTTCCGCCTGAAGGCGTGGCTGAGGGATGGCTGGGAGGCTGTCCGGTCGGAGTTGCGACGGCCGGCAGATCGAACCCCACTGCCAGCCACTCTGCTGGCCTTTTCCAAAGATGATGTCCTACTTCCTTCCAAAGACGAAGCTCAAGCACTAACGCCGGCCTTAGAAGATCGGTGCTTCTCCAGCAGGATGGAGGTGAAAGAGTTGGACAGCAACAGTCATGAACCCTTGGCAGGAGACATTGACTTGGTGGATTTGCTCAAGACATCGCCCATTTTCCAAGCACCAAAAGATCCAGTGGCAGACTTTGAGTTTCCCTCAATGGAGGTGCTTGAAGAAGGGTCCAAAGATGTGGAGCAGTTGGCCTCCTTCGTTTCGCCGGTCTTTTGTAGCTTCAACGCCGAGTCACCCTCCCAAAGACTCTTTGGCTTAAACGGTGTGCCAACACCCGAGCAAGTGGGGAATCGACCGGCGGCTTGGCACGAAATCCAGGAAAAACTACAGTAAGATAGATTGCCCAAAGATAACCAATGTCAGACAGTCTGAACTAATCTATCAAATCAAATGTTCCTTGATGTTCACCGTGTTTGGAATTTTGTGGATGGCTTCGTGGTGGATTTTTTAAGGTATTGCTAGTTGGCAATCATCAATTGGTCGGATCTGACCTTGGCCCCTTGGTCCGGGAATTCCTGGTGGATCGCGGAGTGTTGGCCCGTGGCTTGGCTTATCCAGGTGCGATGCGTAGCCGGGAGGGCCGTGGACCTCCGCAGTTTCAACGCTTTGGCGCCGTGCCGGTGTCCCCGCGCAACATTTTCAAGCTCTTACAACGAGGTGTGCCTTGAGAGCGATGAAGTCGGGTGACAATGTTTACAAGACTTTTGACATACTGTAGGACTTTTTGATACTTTTTGCATCTTTTTGCATCACTTCTTGACCGTTGCTATGGTAAAAATGGAAGCGGGTTTACGGTTTCCTTGTGGCGGATGTGGCTTTTTGAAGCTTCTTTATTATGACTCTTCACATTCAAAATCTTTCCCTGTCTGAAAATGTCTTGAACGGGTAGCTGACTCACAGGTGAGATGGTGCTCCTCTTTCCTGGTGGCATTCGAGAGGCCTTGCATGGACCGGGCGAAGACTACCAGCTCTTTTGGCCCAGCAAGACGGATTTCGTCCGAGTGGCAGCGCGCTTTGATGCCGTGGTCGTGCCCTTTGGTGGAATCGGAGCTGATGACAGTGCTCAGGCTCGGGAGTGACGTTGTTGACCAGCGTTCATGGCATCGTTGGGAAATCTGATGTCCGTGTGTGATTTGATTTTCCCCTTGAACTGATGTTGAGGTAGAAGTCATGGCAAGGTCAAGACCGGGCCTGAAATCTTTTTGCAAGGGCAGCATATGAAGATGTGAATTAGAGTAGTTGCATCAAACACTTACCTATTCTGCAGATGATTTGGCTCCCGATGCCCATGCAGGTTTTGGCTAACGTTGGGGAGTTGCGCAAGAAGGCCGAGGAGGTCGTGCCCTTCATGGCACGTAGTGAGAAGCGTTACGGTGGACTGATGCCCGTGTCGGAGTCTTTGGTGCCTTGGCGTTTCCAGGCGTTTCCCGACCTCATGACCAACCTCGGCCGTTGGTGTTGTTCGGAAATCCTCACAAGCACCTTTTAGACATGTTTGAATTGAACCGTCTTTTTTCTGGCCTCAGGTCTGTTGTCTTTCTTCAAGCATGTTCATGGTGTGTCACAGTATCATGTGCATTGCGAGACGCCAAGGTGTTTCTCTTGAATTCATTGCATCCTTTCATAAATAAAGGCCCAACGGGGATTTCACTGAACCACCCCCGAAAGCACTGACTTGCCGAGGAGGGAGGCCTGGGCTTCCCGCTCATCGCCCCAAGACTGGTCCCAGCAACGCAAACCGCGCCGGGCTTTGGGGATCGCTTCTACTTCAGTGCCTTGGAAGAAAAATGGATGGATCACGCATCAACGAAGCATTGCATCCTTGGAACAAAGAAGTTCAACAAGGGCATAAGGTCCAGGAGGTATATGTATATGAATGAAAAACTGTTGGAGTTTCCGAGTGACCTGCAACATCCTGCAACTATGATTACATATGCGCGACTGGAGTTTGACAAGAGTTGCTACGCTTCTATACGATGCTATACGGCTATACTTACTTGCCTTGAATCTCCCGCCCTTTTCTCCCATTACTCAGGCTTTGGAAAGCCAGTGGATCTCAAGGATATCAATCCAAAGGACAGCAGCTGCCAGAATTTCACACGAAATGAACTTAACGCCTGATGGAGAAGAAAACAGAAGAAGATGTTGATGAAGATAAAGATGAACATGAATAAGACAATCCGGAGCAGACAAATTTCCATGCAACCTGAATGTGTCCGGCTGCTGCCAAAGTTATCTGGTACAACATTGCCTGAGGACCGCAGTGCCTGCGCAAAGGCCTACGATGAAATCCGGTCAGCAGTGGAGCAGGACTTGGACCAAAGACAGTCTGTATGTCAGGTTTTGGGCTCAAAATTGAGGCAATTCAATTCTGTCGGAATATGGATGAAGTGCATATTCAGGATTTAATTGTGGTTTCACGAGATTTGACATGACTTGTGGCCCGCTAGTCGGTCTCCAGGAGTTGGTTTGGTTGCAGGAAGCACGGAAACAGGACGACAGCCTTTGCGCAGTTGCTTAACAAAATGTACAGATTGGAAAATGCACTCATTAACAATTGTGCTTTGTATATCTACATTAAGATTCGCACAGATACCTGGATCACATATGATCGCATGGCATCTTGCTCATTTTCTGTTGAAGTGCGAGCGCACTTCCCAAATTCAATCACTGCTCCGTCTTGGCTCAGTGTTTTGACATGTGCCAGGACCCCTATCGGGACTTTGCCAAACGGCAGCTGTACGAGCGCGTGGCGGCTCTGGAGGGTCCATCACGGCGCATTCCTGCTGGTCCATTGAAAGGCTGCAGGGAAGAGACCCGTTACAGCAGTTGGCTTGGACTCATAGATTCGAGACCATTGTCATGTCATAAGATTGGGCGTATCCAAAAACATCAAGTGTCGAGATTATCAATTGAACTTGCCTGGGGTTGTGAAAACTGCGTTAGTCTAGCATAGCAGCATAGCATAACTCATTGTTATGTTTCTGATTGATTTATATTTTTGACCTATGCACTACATTTTTTGCTGTTTGTTCATCCCCAAATAGCGACAAGGTTGAGGTCTTACATGGAGAAGGGGGCTGGGCGACATTGAGCAAGTAATAAGCACGTGAATAATGTCGTGATGATGTTCAATTCCCTTGGGTCCTGTGACAGCATGTGACAAATCCTGTCCAATGCTAGAGTTTGAAACGGCAAGAGGAGAGCTGGTGAAGAGCTATGCCAAACGAGCGCCCTCCTTCGAGATTGATCAACTGGCACCAGCCGAGAGTTTGGACAGGGAAACACCTGAGACCTTGGAGACAAGTTTGGACAGTGAAACCTCCCAGGTTTCAGAAGAGGACAGCATGGCAAAGCCTTGATGATGCTTGGAGAGAACATTTGCCAATTTCTTGTTTCCAATCTCAGAGATATATTGTGAACTCAGTACTTCAAAATTCAAAATCTTGATGTTTTCGGTATATTTATACATCTGCAAAAAATACAATCTATCTCTTAACGTTGGGCACGCCACGCTGATTTGCACAACTTGTGTTGGCTGGAAGGTTTCACTCCGGTAGGTCTCTCCTACCACATTCCCCTCGTTTTCAGCGCTGGTTCATGGAGAAACGCGTGGATACGTATATATATATATATATATACATTATTTATAATAGTATCATAACAATATAAACATTGTGGACTAATGTTTATTGTCATTTTCGCTAAACAAAGCTATCAACAGAATGGTTCGTTTCCTCCCCTGTGAAGCTGATGAGCGCTTCTCCAAGTTCGCCGCGAGTTTGGACTTGTAACTTGTATGCTGGCCTCTCCCTTGTCCAGGTGGAAATCAATGACACCTTGTCCAGCTGCTTGTGGGATTGACTTGTACCGTATAGATCTCCATAGGGATGTTATTGAAACTACTCACCGCGCCTGGGCAGAATCCACATTTGACTGTCGCTGATTGGTTCTTGTCAATCTAACAGCAGCGAAAGTTGTACAGCGGACATGGTGTGACTATGATTTAGTTCTTCCATTTGTCTGGCATGCTAATTTTCAGAGACAGCAGCAAGGACCTGGGCTCGAACCAAAGCGAGTGACGGCAAAAGAGAAATAGACTTCAGACATCTTCAAACTTTAAACCACTTCCAATGAATGAGCTTCTATACCCGGTTCATCATGATGCTTGACCATTGTGAAGTACTATCGTGATAAGTGATATGATTCGGTTCGCTTTCATTTGGTTCGATCCAGTATCCAACAGATACCGTTAAGTATTGAATCGCGAGGCATTGAGCGACATTCATATCACTCACTGGTTACAGCCTCTGCCGCCTCTGGTGCCAGGTAGGTTCGGGCAAGCTGGTTGCAAGAGCGGAACTTGCCACGTGCATTTATATGGGCCACTATTCAAACGGCCGAGACTCGGATTGCATCAAAAAGCCTCGGGAATTAGAACGAGAAATCAGTGGAGAGTCCGGTGCCACAAGGCCCATCAATACTATTCAATTTTTTGTTCATGAGGAATAATTAGCAAGGACACGCCTTTACCATCCTTTACCTGCTTTTCTTGCAGCAGTGCGTGCATGTGTGTTTGTAGACCTTGACCTGTAGTATCTCGCCCAAATCGTCCAAGGATGGATCATGCGCAGCAATGTGCCGAAACGAAGCATTAAGGGATCAGCATCGAAGCATAGATGCAGGGAGCTTAGCTATGGCTGTTTTGGGGGATCTCCGAGAGATTTCTTTGCAAATGGATTGTAACACGATGTAACATGTAACATGGTTCTTGTTTGTTGGTTTGGATAATCTTTCACATCCTGTTATTCATGTTTATCTTACTTATGATGGGTTGGCAGAACGTGTCAACAGAGACGCTAGCCTGACAGTGACTACCACCTGGAAGCCACCTGAGCCTTTGGATTGTCGCCTTCGCCGAGGCACTGCCAAAGATATCAATCAAATTGGCTACACCAAGTCGTTTCCTTGGTGACGTTTCCAGATCCATGGATGTTGCTGGAAAGGGAAGTTGCAAAACGTTAGCTTCTGACCGTCTAGGGGACAGGGCGCGCCTTCAAAGGCAGTTCAATTACCGGCTCAAATTTATTCATTTATCATGACGCTGAATGAATTACAATCAAAGTCAACGCGTAAATCTCCGTTAATCTGAGCGACCTCATAGCCAGACCGCACCTGAAAGCGGTCATTTATTGGGGCATGATCTGATGAGTCTGGTGAAGTTTTTAAAATGACAATCTCAACCTTCACCCAAATGGATCTCATGTCTTCTTATACTGCATAAGACTGACCCGCATATCTTCTTACATTACATTGTACCGTTGCATATAGCAACAGAAAAACATCTCCTCCTCCCTGTATAAATGCACACAGAAATGTATTAATATATATATATATGAACAGATACGCACCTAGACTTATAGACCTACACGCATATACAGTATACACATTTGTTCCAAAATTTGCCTTGAAATGATTGTTGTGCTGTCATCCTGGTGGATCGGCCTTTTCGTAGCATCCCATCTCTACAAGGCTCTATGCCTGGGTCTTGCGGAAGGTGGTGCGGTATCCCAACGCAGCACAAGTGCTGCTGGAATCTATGGAATCTACATGAATCTGTGGGACTTGCGCGGATTTATTGCCATCGTTCGAAATGTGATTCATCCAATTTGCCTCCAGTGGCTTCACGATTTGCAGGGGAAATGTATATGTCCAGTTTCCATGAAGATTCTGTGCGTGTTTCCATGATGGTAAAATCATATGCTCACCTCAACAGGATGGTGATATTCTTGATGCAAGTATCCAGCAGCAATAAAACTAGGTTGGGAAAACCATGGGAAACCTTTAAACACATCAGAACCTGCCAAGGTTTTTTTTCGTGTTTTTTCACGATCTTGAGGTGCCTTACAAGCAACCACGGCATGTTCAGTCAAAGGGTTGACGCCTTAGCGAGATTTGCCAGATTTTCCTGCTGCATGTTGGTGGTGCTCCATTGATAGGACTGGTAGCTGAGGTCAGGGTTGATGATGTCGGATGGAAATCATTCAAAGCCTTGAAATCCATTTTCAAACTGAAACAACCGTACCTGTCCTGAAAACCTTGCGGCTCAAAAGTGTGTAGCTCTTCGGCAGCTCTTAGGTGCGCGCATTCTCTTGCAGGTGATTCTCTTTGGCCTCCGAGAGAGGAGGGCAACGGGATTTTGCCTTTGGACCCGTCACCTAGAGGGTGACTCGGCGTCATGGCGCGCGAGAGTAGCCAAGGCTCCACCACCTCAGAGTGTCGCTTCGAGAAGGCCTTGCGCTTGGCGGAGGCCAATTTGGCCAAGAGAGCCCGGCAGCCAGCCTTCACTTTAGAAGTACAGCTTCAATGTCAAGCTCTAGAAGCCAAACAGGAGGCAAAAGACAGAGCTCGACAGGAGTGGATGGAAAGTTTTACTTTGGAGAAGTTCACTGAGTCTCAGGATCGCACAAAGGCTTCACGTACTCGTCATGAACAGGCACAAAGCTTCAGCAAGAACAAGCAAGAAGGTCTCTTGTCAGCTGCAGCTGCTAAAGCACAGGCGGCTGAGGCTCGTGCAGAGATGATTGCCACTCGACGTGCTGAAGAAGCAGCCCTGAATCGAGAAATTGCTAGTCAACGTGATGCACGGATTTCTAGCACCAAAGCCCGTGCCGTTGAGAGCCTAAAGGAGCGATCTGCATCGCTTCAGCGTTCTCATGAGAGTTTGCATCAGCGTCGTGCCATGGTAACCCAGGAGATTGCCAAGGAAAGGGCCAACTCCTGCGAACGGCGCCGCGCTCGTGACGAAACAATGCAGGAGCGCCTTAGGGCTCATTCTCAGCACTTGGAAGGGCAAAGGAAGGACAAAGAACAGCGCTTTGTGCAGAAATGTGAACAAGCTGACGCTGAGCACCGTCGAAGAGCTGAGATCATGGAGCGCATTCGTCAGTTGCAGCAGCAGAACCACATGAGGGTGGCTCAAATCAAAGAGTTGACATGGAAAGCTTCAGTGACAAACAATGAAGATATCTTGCGGCAAGAGCTCGAGGTGTTAGTACCTCGTTTAAGCTCAGCACCCACTACCCCACGTGGTTCCTTTTGTTCCTCCAAAGGCATGTCACCTGGAACCAACCGCACCGCAGATCGCTTCATTCCTGCCACGTTTCATCCCACCACTCCTCGGCGCTCCGGCCAAACCCCAACCTCGCCCAGTTCGCAGCCACGCTTTAAGGGTGTGGCGGGTGTGGGTGCAGAGGCCACGTCGCCCTGGAGTATGTCTCCGACGAGTTCAAGGAGTTCTACAGCTGCCGCTGTTTCACCCTATCAGCGTCAGAAGGCGCGTTTTGATCCTGTGAA
>OMLO01002423.1_pt1 | contig 15047 bp, 15 predicted proteins | sample 1674811 | NCBI WGS metagenome assembly OMLO01 (sample SAMN06265003, study PRJEB25207) | coral metagenome | isolation source: Coral host | place: Mexico:La Bocana,Puerto Morelos, Mexico | collected 2008-11-13 | reverse complement strand
TGAGGCGTATCTTCATTGGTCGTTACTTACGCGCAAAACATCACAACTCGCCAAGAGCCAATCAGAGAGACTTACACGGACATACGTCACGAGAGGCGCTAGGGGAGTCTTTATTCAAGCGAAAAGTGGTTAGACAAGAAAAAAACAAAAAAAACAAAGAAAAACACAACATCAGCAATACACACAGAAACAAACAAAGAAACTAAAATACCATCATCAACAGTATTGAAGCTGCCCGAGCTCGCTTACTCAGGTAGGGTCCACCAGCCTTAGGCCTGAAGCACGTTTAAAAGCTGTATAATTAAGGTTAGATCTCGGGCCGAGAGTGAAGTAAGTTCGTGTCGGCAAGAAACTGAAAAAACTTACAGTATACGTTGTATAGCAATTGTTACAATTGCGTAAATAAATGTGGAGTGTAAAAGCCTTTGAAAGCGTGGAACTTGAGATTTTGAAGAAAATGATTCCTGTAAACCAGCTACTACTGAAATTGCTTCCAAGGCGAGCGAAGTATCGGACGACTCGCAAATTCACTTATGCCATAGCCTCGGATTCTCCTTTATGTCGAATCACAGCGGTAATATTGTTTTCTCGGTTACTCAGCACTTGCCAACAACCCGGAAATTGTTACATGTGGTTTCGTCATCAGGGCACTGTTACTTTTCTACAATCTCCGGGCTCAAATAAAGACCCAACAACGACACTTCCAACGGGAAAGGAACTTGTGGGAACTTGTTGACGCCTGAACGCCATTTGAAAATAATTGCAGAACCATAAAAAACGTTGTCAAGTTGAATGCTCTGTCTCATTCAGAGCGGAAATGTTCAAATTAGAATATAAAATCTTCCTATAATATGATAAAAAACAGGCCTATAAATTCCCTCCATTACACCGTAGCATTGTGCGTGGGTTTCGCATAATCTATTGTGTCCTCTTCCAAATTATCTTCCGTTTTCTCCAAGCGCTCCGATGTTGCCATTGGTGATCCTAGACTGGGAACCATGGCAACCAGAATGAGTGCCAAACAGTCGGCTACTTGCGAGTTGGGTGCACAAGCGAGGGCGGGATTGTGTCCGTCCTCATCCTCGGCCAGTAAATTGGCTCCTCTTGCTATGAGCTCCTGCACAACAGGTACCAGGCCATTTCTAGCGGCTAAGTGTAATGGCCTGTGGGAACAGCAAATCACACATGTGTATGTTATACGTTGTGCTCTATAAAATGACGTGAAAAAGTTGCACAAGAAGTAAACAAAGCAATACGACACTGCATTTACAATGTACTTTCTTGTCACCTTTTCAACTTATCGTTTGTCACACATGTTCTCCTATTTATCTTTGTTAAAATGTTAGCCACATCGCATTCCAAAACATTAATACAACAGTAAACTTTGACATATTTCAAAACGCAAGAATTTGTACACCCCCTAAGACCATCCCTCAAACAATTTTGATGAATTAATTAACATTGTTGGCTGTTGGCAGTTTGTACTTACGTTTGGAGAGCGGTGTTCGCAAGACTAAGAGCTGAATCTTCCATTTTGTCCAGAATTAAGAGAGCACAGGCAGTGTGACCCTGTAACAAGACAGGAACCCCTGGTTTATATTATTTTTCTCTTTTTGCCTGTTTGTTACACAATGTAAGGGTATCGTAAGGAAAACTAATGTCTCGATCACTTTTGGCAATTAAAGTAACACACAGCCTTTTCAGACGTCTGGGCTTCAAGTCCTGATCAGAAATGTGCGTGTTGTATTCTTCGTAAGACGCTTCACTCTAATCAAAAGATGCGAGACAGGCCATGCAGGTTATATGTGCTCTCGCAGCTGCTTCAAGAGACTAGGGCTTCTCACCTGATGGCACGCTACATGCAAAGCCGTGTTTTTATTTTGATCGGCGCTATCTACGTCAGCTCCGCCATCTCCTACAAGGTATTCTGCGTAATGATAAGCACCAAGTTAGAGTCAATATCAGTTGCGAAGAAAAAACATTGCATTTCAAGGAAGCCCCATTAGAAAACGAACACTGCCGGAAAGAATTAGGTGGCTGTTTTGGGGGTTTCAGCAATACTCTAGGCTATTGGTCCGCGCACGGTCGCGACAAAAGTCACAGGTATTGTGTTGCAGGGAACATTTCTCTTTTGGTGGAAGTTTGAGATTTAGCCTGGAAAGTAATTAAATGCAACAGGAAACCAACACGAGCTAGAAGCTCACCTACTGCGCCCGCATGGCCATTGTCAGCGGCCATTATCAGTGGTGTTCTTCCAGACTGATCCATAGAATCCACTTTTCCTCCTCTTGACAACAGAAGCTGAAGGCATTCCACTTGATCATTAAATGCTGCGGCATGGACAGGAGTCCTGTGATCATAAACAACACAAGTATCTTGAAGATATGATTACACCTAATAAGTGAGCACCCACAAACTTTTCGAGCAACTTGATAAAATATTGGGGATGGGGTGGGGCATCCTCTCAAGGGGCTTCTAATGTTCCTGATGTACCTTTATGGAACAGAGACTCCGACAGGCTGCTGCAGTGGCCACTGGCCTCATAGGTAAATTAAAATTAAGGATAACCTCAACTTATAAATTACACTTTATGACGTAATATTATAGTCCGGATATGTAACAAGCTTCACTGTAGTTTTAATCTCCCAGAATTTCCTGGATCAAAATGTTCAAGAGCTAGCAATAATCGGAAATGGTGAAAACATTTCCAAAGAGTGCAATTTTGTAGCTGTTAGATCACTGTAGCATGATTATAACGAGATGAACAGTGTTGATATATTGAACACCTCCTGCCAACCACGCAGTCAATTATTGAACGTTTAGATTGCTTACCATTTAGCCAAGAAATCGGGAAAATTCGGTTGAAAGTCAAAAGGAACAGTAATTTTCAGGAAAATCATAGACTGCCTTTTATGGTAATCCTCTTTTCCGTTCAGAACAGGACGGCGGAAATGTCCTTTGCTACATTTTCTAGTTTCCAGTCTACATTAGCCAAAAACAATTAGAGTATATCGAAACATAAAAGAGGTATGCGCGCGCATCATTGTTCAACGTTAAACTCAAAAAAGAAAAATCGAAAACATTGCGGGCCAGCAACAGAGGCCCGCAATGCATACATAGTACTACACCTATAAGTCTGCATATACGCGCCTACATGGAGGCATCTTCTGCAATGGCAACCTCACGTCACAGCACATATTGACTTCTTACCTGTCTTTTTTATCGCATAAGTTGACTATCTCGTCACCTAACGTGTCTAGTAACATCTCTGCACAGGATTCATAGTCATTTATACTGCAGAGAAACAAAGAGAAACATTACTACTTTAATATCCAAATCAGAAGAGCTCATTATCCAAACCTTTCCAGATTGAAAACTGACTACTTACACTGCACAGTGCAAAGGTGTAAATTGATTGCCATCAAATACTCTGGAGTGGTCACCCTAGAAGTTAACAGAGAATTTTCACAGCTGTACATTGATTACGTGGCGGATACATTCTTACTGGTTGTAGGAGACGAACATAACTACTTTATACTATGCTATAGGAAATTCAGTGACCATGACAATCAACGCAACATACGCACAGCGCATGGTGGGAAGGTTGGATGTAATGCCGTCGAATACACAACAACTTTTCTGTATTCTGATTGGCTATAATTTTTATGGCATGGTAGAAAAGTCAGTGTAAAAATGGAACGACGGCCATGTATACTGGTGTCCCAAGCCAATCCTACGAGGAGTTCTTATACAAACTCTCTCTTTACTTTGTATAGATTTGGATCGCTCTTGGCCACGTGTGTGGAAACGCTCTTTATTTGCAGAGAATTAAAACAAACACACAAAAGACAAAAAAAGGTCCTACTCCCACCTCTAGCAATATGTCTACACACGTGTCGTGACCTGAAAGAGAAGAGAACACAGCTAACGTCACTATTTAAAACAGGGACAACTTCAACGAGGGCAACCATGTAAAATAACACATGATAGTCCAGAAAATTCAGTGTACGTACCATTAAAGCAAGCCCAGTGAAGCGGCGTGTAGCCGTGATTATCCATGTGAACACCACTACCTACAGCCTGTAAAAGTCCATTCAGAATGCCCACGTGACCACAGGCTGCCGCAAAGTGAAGGGGAGTGCGACCGTTGCAATCTCTGACAAAACAAATTGAAGACGATTGTATCTACGTGACAGTTTGCACACCTTGAAAAGTTTAGCATAGCGTTTTCAAGTTCGTCGTTTGTAACTCGTATTTATCTTCTCCATTGTTAACCATCCTTGTTCCTTTATGGTTTATTATTATCTCTTTGGTGTTTTTCTATTTCAGGTTTCCTTCACTTAAATGGTCAAGTCGAGCTGCAGTGCTGCCTTTCTCAAAGCCACATAAACTGTACTGTTCAACAACACTCCACATATGCATACCTGCAAAGTGCATCTGCCTCTCTGTGCAAAAGTGCCTCGGCGCAATCGTCATGGCCGTTTGCCGCCTTAAAAAAGGGGGGAAAGATTTTTAAAAAACTGACGGTCAAGCAATGCGGGAAACATTTTTCTTCGAAGTTGCTGCACAACATTCTTGAAGAGCAGGTTAAAAAGTGTTAATAACTATAGCACTGTACCATCCATGTTGCAAATTACTGCAACATGTAACACAAAGCAAAACTCCTCTCCACCTCGCGCAACACGTTACCGCAATTTGCAACAGAGGTGGAAAAACGCGCGACAACGCTCTTGAAATTCCAAAACAGCAATGTTGGGCGTCAAGTTGAAAGAAAATATCGCCCGTTTTACGTTACTTGCAAAAAATTTCGGACGATCTTAATTTTGGAGAAAAAACTGTCAGAAAATAACACCGTCCGAAATTTTTAAGCGAAATATTTACAGTACAGTACAAACTTTGAAGTATAGTTTTTAGCTTTCTTTATGCTGGAGACACTTCTTAACATACGTAACGGCTTGATAGATTTTATATTATTTTGTCGTTGGTGTTTTCTTAAAATCTTGATAGTGCAGTAAAACTATCAACTTTTGAGGTTGTTGCAGTCTCAGTTTCAGTTTTGTAGTCGGGAGTATACTTAAGCTGTTTTAGCAAGTGTCCGAAATTTGTGCGAAAAGACTTTTGCAAGTAATGTACTCGCTCTTAACAAACTACTTTTTAAAATAACAAAAGTAACTACAGCTTGGGAGTGATTACTTACAGCTCTATGAAGTGCACTGCGGTGATAAACATCCAACGCTTGAATGTTAGCTCCTTCAGCCAGTAATAGATTGACACAGTCTACAAAACCATTACCTACAGACGCCATCAGAGGTGTCCTGTACAGCAAATAATTACATATATGTTTACATTTCGGATAAATGTGAGACGATTTTCATTTAAATTAGGTAATTTAATATTACTTTGTCCTGGAGAAAATAATAACATTACTGGTAAAAATCTTCGTAACTTGACAAATATTCCACATCGGTCCTCCAGTTAAAAAAAATGTCCCAGTGTTGTTGTTTATAGCTAAGTGATCAGAGCGTTACTTGATCATTTGATCACGATTATTTGTGACATATTTTACCTTGCGTCGGCATCAATGCAATCTAAGGAATTTTCTGTGTTACTGTATTGTAGAAGAAGTCTCAAGCAATCAGTGTGTCCATTGTAAGCTGAAGGCCAGACAACAACAACAACAATAGTTGATTTTGATCATAGAAGACAAACGTGTGTTTGCTCACTTACACGAGTATATAGTAAGTTCTACTGAGAATTCACATGTACTAAAATTGTCACTGTTGACTAATAAATCTAACCCTGAGCTAGACATCAATGCACAATCTACTTAAAAGAGCTACACGTATTTATTACATCCCTCAGTTTGCATGCGCTCTGTGATTAGTCGATTTATCAGACAGTATTCTATTTAATGCAACATTTTGCTAAGTTTTAAAAGGGGGCTGAGCCACCTAAAATTTTCGAAAACGTAAGGTGGCTCTGAACCTCCATTAACAGGATGTAAAATATTGGCTTGGTTGCGGGTTGGGCAGGTTGCAGCCTCCGGGCATCAGAGGCACGTCCCCTCCACTAGCGACTTGGGCGTTAATTGATCGTTAATATTTTGAGCGTGACGCTGAAAAGGAATTTGAGTAATAAGCAGCAATCACCTGCAGCATGGAGAGGACTTCTCTTGGTTATGTTGTCGTAAACTAAAACCTTGGCATTGTGTTCTAAAAGACACTCTACACATTCACTGAAACAAAGAACAGAATCCCAAAGAATTTTCATGAAGTCAATCTAGTCAAGACATTTTTGTAATGTCATTTTTAGTTCCTCTGTTTGCACAAGCATGTGCATTTTTTTTGCTGGTGAATTTTTAAAAGTTATTGACAGGTTCAGGAACTTTCTCCACTTAAGATATCTATGAAAAAAAGGTTTTCTGTGATTTTATAGAGTTCACAAGACATAGATGAAAGTTTATGAAAGCAAGAAATAATATGGAACAAGAACTGCAGATTATGTTTCCACAGGTTTTTTAGGCTCTCCCAAACTTTCATGAACAACTCATAGCTCAATAAAAATCCAAATTTTCTTGTGCCATCTTTACATCAGCAGCTCTTGCTAAAAGTAGTTTTGTGCTTTTAGCATGTGCTTTCTTACGAGGTGTTTTGTAATGACTAAAAAGGATTTTTCCTTAGTTCTACAAAGCCACCATCACAACAGTTTACATGTACCATTTGTCATGTCACCCATTTACACTGTAAATTTACAAATTATACATACGCATGGCCTTGAAAAGCAGCAAGATAAAGTGGAGTATGGCCTGAACAAAAGAGACATTTTACAAGATATCAATATTGTAATTTTGTAAAACGTTTTTAACTAAAGAAAAAAAATAATAGTAGTCATTTAAAAAAAATAAGATTAACTGCACAGGAAAGCAGTGAGGAAATAGCTATTGTCTTTCTTCAATCACCAATCTAGGCTCAAATACCATCTGTTATTTGAGAAAGGAGTCCCAAACATCTCTGTCAGAGAGGAATGATGACCGGACTTTAAAGAGCGGCACAAATCAAGCCTCAGCAATCAAGTAAAAACGACAATGCGAAAAACAATTCTGAGAGTACTTAAGAAACAACAATTATAGCAAAACACTTGCTGGCAACTTACCATTGGCATCTTTAATATCAATGTCAATGAAAGACTCTAACAGCACTTGGAGAGCTGGCAAATGCCCATGATATGCCTAAAGAAGAACAGAGGCACTCCAGGTAATCAGTTAATCATTTTTTATGGTCAATCCTCTTGTAGTAATATGAAATGGTAAGGGATTTTCACAGTAACTTTATTATCTGACCCTATGTCCAAATGCACGCATTGCAGGCCTACATGCATGCCTATAATTCAAGGCCTATTGTTCAATTCAAGGATAAAAACAACTTACCACTAAATGAAGAGGAGTGGTAGCTGGTGAGCCTGAACTCTTATTTAAAAGATCTGTTGCAGCCACATCTAATAACTGACACAACAAAACATACATGTCAATTATATTTTTAATTATTATTAATTTAATAACGGGAAAAGAAAAAAGGAAGGGACAAAAACACAAACAGTCAGTAGAAATTCAATAGGGGATGTGATAAATTGTACCATTTCTAAAGCCAATTTATGTCCTCTCACAGCAGCGTAGTGTACAGGACTGTAACCTTGTTTATCTCTTTTGCTAGCATTGGCTCGATTTCGTAGTAGGTGTTCTACACATCTGCAAAGATTGTAAAAACAAACTATTAGGATTCAAATATTTGCTGATGGCCTAAATGAGCTAAAACAATGATTACATCAAGTGAGGACATTAATAGTCAAAGAGAACTGAGGAGTAGGAGACAAATGAGCTGAAAGATGCAAGAGAACAAATACAAGAATGTCCATTCCCTTCCACAAACATCTTAAGATCTTATTCTTGCCACCCAGAGACACAAACATCTCTCAGTAAATGTATTTATATTATGAATTTTGACTGTTGGTTACAATTTTTAAAGCTCTGTTTCTTCAATTCTTTGCATGTTAATTGCTCTTTCAATTATGAAAAACTTCCATTGTGTAAGATGGGTTTAAAACTACATGTACCTTTAGAAAACAGTCCTAAGAAAATATGCATGCTGAAACACTTGCCTGTGGCTCATGTTTCCACAGCATTTCTCACTCTCTCAAACTTCCACTAGTGTTTCTTTAACTCAATAGAAACACAGTACATGTTTTCTATTTCTTAAATGTTAATTAAGCAAAAAAGTATCAGCTTAATTTCGGATGCTTGTGAACTTATATGAGATAACACCAATAAACTAACTAAATGGCAGTCAAGAGTTATTTTTGGGCTTGTTTTGTTTTTTGAATAAAATACTTTTGTTCAGTTTTTAAATGTTTGACATGTTATGCAATAACACACTAATTAAGCTGGTGATTATTACTTCATGAGTTAGAGATGACTTAAACACTTTATAATCAGTAATAAATGAAAGAAGTTGCTTACTTGGCATCTGAATCTGCGGCAGCTGCGTAGTGAAGAGGAGTGCAGCCTCTTGTGTCCACTTTATTTACATTGCACCCTGATGCCACTAACGACTTCACACACAAGTAATGAACATGACCAGCAGCATAGTGAAGTGCAGTTCTATCCAACATACAATACAGAAAAACAAACCATTGGTCACGTCCTTTTTATGTACCCATGTCTGAACTGAGATGAAATATGAAACAACACAAGCAAAAGTTGCATGTCTACGTACCTTCCTAATCTGTCAACTGCAGTATAATCAGTACCACTATGCAACAGAAGTCCAAGGCATTCTACATTTCTAAACAACATTGAACAAAGAGGATAGAATCAATTTCCCAGCCAACAGTACTGTTATTATATTACTATACAGTTATATATACCAGTTTTTTTTCACTGATGCGTCACTCTCTACTGAGATCATCATCATCATCACATTATTATATTTGTGACATTTTCACCATACATGAGTGATAGACTACATTGTTACATAAGGTTCCTGGAGTCAGCTTGCATGTCTTACCCACTACAGGCAGCAGCATGGACACAGGTATGGTCATTATCATCTTTTGCATTAACATCATTACCTAGTACAGAAACAGTATATTCATAATTTGAGACGTCTTAACAATAATACCAACTGCCCAACATTTCTACAGTTCTTATACAGTTGTTTAATGAGGCCTTCCAAGGGGTTTGAGCGGCAAGAGACATTGCATCAAAATGTGGCGACAATTTGTTACTAAAGTACCGACAGCCGACAGAAGTTGACATGAAAGGGGCGACAATTTGCGAAAAACGACAATCCACTTTTCATTTCGACAAAGGGACAACTGCACTTTTTTTTCTTCGACGGCGACATGACTTTCATGACTTGACGGTTCTTGACATATGAATTTGTACAGAAAAATGACAGCGACAATTTCCTCCGCTGGTTAGGTGACATAGGTACACAGAAGGATGCGACAAGGCGACAAGACTACCCCCCTTGGAAGGCCTCTTTAATGGACAAACTGCTTGACTAGTGAATGGTTTGTGAGACCATGTCGTATTTACGACCACAATGTACCTGTTCAATGGACCTCACTTTCAATAATACATACATGTCATAATTATGATGTCTTCAAATGATGGAATCATACATGTTGATGTTTATAAATGCAGAACAAAAATAAGACACCACTTTCAGTTGTTATCCAACTATTATTTTAGAAATAGCAAAACACGTTTTCAACTCACCATATGATATAAGTTTTCTACAGCAGTCTGTGAAGCCACCCAAGCTTGACATGTGAAGAGGTAACATTCCAAATGAACCACGCCTGAAAAATAGCAAGAACAGGCACCAATAAACAAAATAAATGACTATGTGTATAGGATATGGTATAAACTGAAGGTTATAAGCTTCAAGTATAATTAATAAAAGATAATTCTGTCCTAATCCTACATATCGGAGGAGTCACGCCAGACAGTTCCTTGGCGCTGGCTCTTGGCCCTGGTTCATGTATGTACATGCAGTATGAAGTGTTTACATGTAATTGCTTGCAGGGATCCATTTCAACTTCTGGGTGAAGAGACGCCCATTAAAACAGAGTATCCTGTACAAGAACACAACACAATGAACATACTATCCAGGCACCCTTAGTCGTTGTTCATCCAGTACTCACTTACCTCGCATGGTTTGCCCCACTGGCTAACAGTACACTAAGTAATAATTCCTGGCCATGCAATGCAGTTACATGTAAAGGGGTATTTCCTCTTATATCTGTTGCATCTACATAGCAACCTGAACAAATAGAGAGAGAAATAACTTTACTTGTACCATAATAATGTACATTGACAACCCAACATCCAAGTTTGAATAAGGTAAGGTAAGAAGGTAAAGTCTGCATTATGAGCCTAAGTGGCCCATCAGGCCGGAGCTTATCCTGGTTTCTGTAGCATTAAGTGACTAGGAATATTGCTACTCTCCCCTGGATGGGATGCTAGTCCATCGCAGGGTTACCTCCAGCATTAAATTCGCCAGTACCCATTTATACACCTGGGTGGAGAGAGGCACTGTGAGAGTAAAGTGTCTTGCCCAAGAACTCAATGTGATGTCCCCGGCCAGGTCTTGAACCCGGACCACTCAATCCGGAGTCGAGTGCACTAACCATGAGGCCACCATGCCTCCCTATCCAAGTTTGAATAAGACCTAAAAGTTCAAGTCAGCTTCTTACAGTAATTTTTGCTTCAACTTTAAGGTACCATATATGTCAACTGTTGCACTGACAATAATTTGTTATAGCATAGTCACAAATGGAATGTTTTCAAGGTAAATGTGGCATAAATTGAGTAATGCTAAAAAGATACTGTACAAGATAGATAATCTGTATACACATTTGGATTTGATCATTACCATTTTGAAGAAGAGTTTGAGCCCTTGAGCAGCGTCCATACAAAGCAGCATAATGAAGTGGTGTCCTTCCATTCTTGCACTGAAAGTGAAGACCCACATCAGTGCTACAAATAACAGTTGGTGACCAGACATTGGCTTGTGTCCAAAGAAACCCCAACTGTGGTCAAACATGATATCTGGACAATATTTTTTTATCAAAAGTCATGTTATGACAAGGTTGAAGAAAAATCTACCATGAGTATTAGAACTTCGTTTTTTTGGGTGATGTCTTACCACAGTTCATTTTGTTTGACTGAGATTGTCTCTCTGTAGGACATAATTATATCCTTTCAAGAGAAAAAAATTATTTGCAGCCCTGCATAGACAAACTTGTTTCTTGTAGATCACCAAAATGGTCACCTTACTATGTGAAATGCATTGTGAAATAAAAATAAAAAAAGAAATGATAACCTTTAGATACTTAAAGTAATGCCACCAACATAACTTTCCTTGTTCCTCACCTGCAAGTTGGGACTTGCACCATCGTTCAACAACAGTTCAAGACACACATCACCCTGCCCTGACACTGCAGCATAATGCAATGGTGTCTAAGAAGATAAAGAAACAATGACTTGCAGGAGCTTGCACAACATGCTACAGAAGGGACCTGCCTCCCACTGAACACTGCCAGTAGCTCTAAGCTGTGTTCTTAGTGTGCACAGAAAGTTATGTCTGATGGCCCAGGGCTAGTGGGTTTCACAGTCAGTTGAGTGGATTCTGCCTGTTGCTAGTCTGACAAACAACTTGAGATTTTTTGGGGAAATGTTTTTAGGGAATTCAAATTACAGATTAAGTACAGCATGGTACGTAGTACATAAAATCACTCTAATTTTATTCATTTTATTAATTTAATCAATCATGCTAGTGAGCAATTTTTGAGGGGCTAGTGAGAATCACTCTTGGACCATACACTGTAGTTACAACTCGGAAATTAAATAATATTCTTTGCACTCTATTTCTTCAATTATACATCCAAAAGCCTGTGATGTCAAACATTTCACAAGTGGCAGCTGCAGGAATGCAGGTAGATGTACACATAATGTCTCATGCCTTGTTGCAAGGACTTTCCAAGGTGTCCTATAAAAGCTTCAATTTCCCTACTATATGTACAGTGTATGTGTACCCCACTGCCCCACCCTCGAACTCAACTTTAAACCAATGACAATATTCTGGAATTACCAGTACAATGTAGTACCTTTCTGCCACGATGTACGGAACTGAGGGAGCAAAACTCAATTGTATGTTTTGTAGGACCTGGCTGAGAAAACTTGTTTTACATGGTTCATACATTTTACAATATAACTTGAAAAAAGAAAAAATACAGGCAGATTGTTGTTAATCATATAAGAACAATGCTTTCCTACATAGTTGTCTACTGTTAAAGAGGTGTTATGCCAAAGATCTATGAAATAATGTACATGTATGCATGGCGAGTTAAGCACCTTCATCTACCATGAAATAATTTAAGGAAACATACCATGCCTTTCTTGTTGGTGGCATTGACAGACGCACCGAAGCTCATGAGCTCACTGATGACTATGTCCTGTCCATTGAGACACGCTATGTGAAGGGGCGTGTTACCATTTAAATTCTGACCATCCACCTGCACCGAAACTATAATTATTATTATATCATTATATACCATTGTTATGCAATATGCAATAATATTTTTAAAATTTAAAAGCTCCAAAAATAGAGGATGTGTCCATAGAAATGAAGCAAAACTGATTGATCAAGAAAAAAAATTGAGAGTGTTAAGTGATAGTTTGGGGTTAAATGCTCCAGAACCCCAGGAGAGCAAGCTACTTGTATGTAAATCGCTATAATAAATTATGGAATGTCCATGAACTTTACACACAGACACCTACTGGATTAATTTGAACAAGTATGTTCAATTGGTTTTCTGGAAAATTAGAACATTTGACTTCAACCACTTGACTACAACTGAATGGTGCGTAAGTCCTAAGTGACTTTTGGAAAATTTTGAGGCAGCCAGGATTAAAAATACCCACCAGCAATTTTCACAATTTACTGAGGTTTTAGTTGTTGTCTCAATAGTGCTAGGTCCTTTTAGACAATAATGAAGACAATCACAGTAAACTGTATAAATTGCTGGGAGGAATTTCAATACTGGTAACCTCAACATCTTCCAAAAGACACTTATAGCTTAATTCCATTCACCCCTTTTATTATATACCACCCGCTGGCAAACACCTTAGTTTGAAGGGTTTGACAGAAAAAGGGTGTTAGAGATTTTTGGCTAAAATTGAACATTGCCAAATCAGCTTCAAATTCCATGTGCTGGTTTGTTTAGGTGTATTAAATCTTGCTTCGTTTTCAAGCTATAACATCTGCAAAAACACATCAGTTTTGCTAGTGGCATCTGTTCGTCGAATGCAAAACAACGGGAATGTTTTGTTTCATTGAACAATGGAACCAATGAAGCATTTTAAAACGGTTCTTTTGTTTCATGTTCAAATAACAGATGCCGCAGGGAAAACTGGCACTTTTTGCATATGTTATATCTCGAAATTGATGCAAAATCTAGCAGAAGAAAAGACAGGCCATTGCTTAACACACCTAAACAAATCAGCATGCGTAATTTGGAGCTGTTTTGGCAACATTCAATTTTATCCAAAAATCTCTAACACCCTTTTTCCACCAAACCCTTCAGTTGCTCATTAGCCACATTCATAGCATTACATGTTCATGTATCCCCAGCAATAAGAAATGTACAGAAAGTAAATGGAGTCTTACTGATGCACCACGTCCCAACAGCTGCTTCAGTGTTGTCAACTGTCCACCAGCGGCTGCGGCATGGAGAGGAGTGTAATGCTGCAAAAACAAAAAAAAAACATACTACAAGTAAGTTAAGACGCTTTACATTAATTTGAATGGCTACTTACATGCAGTTCAAAGGACTTAACCAACTGAGGATTTAAGAAGTTGTAATATGACTCAAAGTTTGGTAATTGGCAGAACAAAATATTTGAAACAGTAATTCCATATGAAGTCATGCTAATCTTCATCGGAAGCTCTATTTGTTAAATTACGGTATCTGTGTAAAATGTAGCCCTAGTTACATAGCTGTACAGTTGAACCCTGCTATTTCAAACTCTCAAAGGGAACGAAAAGAGTTTCAAATAGCAGCTACATCAACGTAACTGATAGCAAACGACTGATCAGAAGTGGAATTGAAAATAACCAAGTCTGAATTAGCAGGGTTCAGTTGTATTAGTATATTAAGAGAAGGAAAGATGTGCATGTTCACATGATTTCATCCAGAGATACTCATACCTTTTTGTCTTTGCAGTTGATCTCAGCTCCAGCTTTAAACAAGGCTTCTAAGCACTCGATGCGACCTAAAAGATCAACAATTGTCACAAGACACTAAGTAGTATTAAAAACAATGAATTCCCATGTACAGACACCTAATTTCACATGTTTTCACAAAAGTAAATTAAATAGGTAATGATAAGCAGTACTGATCATAAGGCTGGCCATCATGTCTCCTGGCTGAGCAAGAGGACTCACCCATATATGCAGCCCAGTGGATAGGTTTCCTTTCTTTCTTGTCAGCAGCATTTACATGAGCTCCTTTGGTTAAAAGAAGCTGTGCCATCTACAAGCAAGAAGTAATTAATCCAATTGATGTAAGTTCATTATTAAAAATATTTATAATAATGACAAAATATACCTTGCACACTGTCATTTCAGCACTGTGACATTATGAAGTTTTTAAATTGCAATGAACACGACCCTCAGCAAAAAAAGATTGTAATTTCATACAGTTTGTTTCACTGCACAAGTGGAGTGCTAGGTGTGTGCAGTACACATATCATGTACCTCAACATGGCCATTGAACGCAGCATGGTGTAAGCTTGTCCTTCCTGCTCTGTCAGTGACGTTCACATTTGCCAGGTGAGGGATAAGAACATCTACAAATATAGAATTGGGTTACTAAATGAAAACACACATGATTTAGTAACCCAATTCATTTACTACCCTTTGCGTTCAACCGTGAAGCGTGACGAATTTTGCACGTATGTTTACTTTTTGAACGTTACACTTTTG
>OMLO01002422.1_pt1 | contig 15051 bp, 10 predicted proteins | sample 1674811 | NCBI WGS metagenome assembly OMLO01 (sample SAMN06265003, study PRJEB25207) | coral metagenome | isolation source: Coral host | place: Mexico:La Bocana,Puerto Morelos, Mexico | collected 2008-11-13 | reverse complement strand
TATTTTATCAATTAATAGTTTAAGTCGTCGTAGAAAAGGCTGTACTGTATTTCATCCCATGCAGATTCGCCTATCGTTAAGTCCACTTGAGATTCTGACAATAGTCTGTCCATGACAGATCCTCTCTTTTGCTCGTATTAAGCCAGTGCGTAGGATATGGCCCAGTCAAAACGCAAGAGGGAGGGGTTGGGGAATAAAAATTGGATAGAATATTGTGATATAACCTGTCAGTATCTTTGATACAAGCAAAGTTCCCAAGTTCGTTTACCAATTTCACTGATTACAATTACCTCCTAATCTGCTCACGGCGTCACGATGATCCTAATCTATAAGCATTACGTTCTGTTGGGATAAATATTAGGGTCAATATTAAATAAATATTAGGGTCAATATCACTAAGGATACATTGTCGATAAAACATATGGCAGTAGGATACTCAATCATTCGGTCATAAAAAGCTAATGACAAACCACAGCAAATTAAACTCAGGCTTCAAATGCGAATATTCCATCTCGCGACTGTCAGTATTATTAAAAGGTTATTGGCACTGACCCCAAGAAAATATTGCATATTTTCAACAATCGTGGAATGAAGCATAAGAGGCTTATAGTTATTGAGTCGATATAGTTATTGAGAAATAACCTCCTCGTTGGATTTGACCCAGGTCGTGCATCGTACTAAGATTCTTGAAAAAGTATATCTTCAGTCTGACTGTTGTGAGCTTTATGCTTACGCAATGTAAGCCGGTTAACTCTAACTTGAACTTGCACGTGAGAAACAGGTCATATTGGAATCAAACCGTGGAAAAAGTTCGAGATTCAAAAGATAGAGCAACTATTCGTAGTATTTGGTAAAACCAACATATGCGTCAGGCACATGTATCACAATTGTTAGACTGCATATGTTATAACAGTTGGCGACGTAATTTTAGATGGTTTATATCTAATATTATAATATTAAAAGTTGCAGCGAAGGAGAAGTGCTTTCAAGGAGCCCTCTGGTTGAGTAGGAAGACGCTAAAATTCGCTTTCCGTGCCACAGTATGAAGCCGCCGATAAAGACCTTGCTATTCTCCCCTATCTGCTAGAGTGCTACACAATTACAGGTTACCCTCTGGGAGGGTGGGGGGAGACAGCTCGGTATTTTTGAAAACATTGGTTGCTATGGGTAAGTGACCGTTACGTTCACACTTCGACGAAAAAAAATTGAAAACGCAGCTTTATTTCTACCGCTGGGCCTACCGTCAACACCGATCCGTCGCAGGAACAGAACTTTTCAAAAGGAATATTAGTTGTACTATAACTCACTTATCATCACTCAGGGGAACATAAAACGCTAACGTTACGATAATCGTGTGATTTCCATGCCCGCAATTTCTTCACACAATACAAATCAGAAATGTCCGCTGGTTGTCTCGCGTGAATTTCGCCTAGTGTAGACGGAAAGAATTGATGCGTTTTCGGACTGAATTAAACCGTTTTCGGCAATGTTCTCCGATGTAAGTGTGGACGGGAACTAAAATTTGAAAAATCTCAAATCTTAGATCATAATCTGCGCTTTATTAGCTTTTATTGTTTCGAATAGAGTTCATTACCACCCTTTTTTCTTTCGGTTTTCGCTTTTGAGACTGGAACAGTAGACCGTTAATCCAATGTTGTGGTTTCTTCAGGCCCGAAAGGGGAGGCTATATCCAGAACCAAATAGCTCCTAAGCAACCTACAGGGGAATGTTTCGGGGAAACGTAAAGCAAAATATTCCTAACCGTGGGACTAGCGATTGAGGCCAGCCTCAGATTTAATTTTATCCTAATGTATGTTTTATTTTCTCCCCATCTTTTTTTTTTTTACCTTTCATTCAATTTAATTCAGTTTCCTTTTGTTCAAATTCATCTTACTTTGATCTAACCTTTTCTCCACTGATTTCAACTGAATTATATATCACATAGCCGACTAGTTATGTCTTTGTTATGGTCCTGCACTAACGCTTTTCGTCTCGAGTACCCAACAATAAATTTGAATCGAGCATTTACACAACATCTCCTTTCAGTCCTATTTTTTTACTCGCCTTTTTAATTGAATGGTCGGGTTAGCACTGCGCAAATAAGTTAGTTAATATTATGATATGGTCAGGCATGGAATACACTGAACGCACGAAATTATGATTATCTGCTTTGATAACGTCAGTATCACTCGACACTGATGTTGTGTGTATGTCCTCTACGAAAACCCTCAACACGCTCTTCCAGTATTACTTAATTGCACAAAGCTATTTTACACGAGATTTGATTGCCCTACCCAGACTTTTTACGTAAAGATTTCCTCACACAATAGCACAATTTTGCGTTTTTACTACGAAAGGTTAGATTGTTGTTTCTGAGAGCGTTTGGCTCGCTCTCTGTTAATTCAAACATTGAATTGTTTTCGTTTAAACATGTTACTGACGTAGCAGTGGTTTCGGCGAGCAGGTGATTTACTTTTATGATTACTATGAGTTTTAACGGTGACAATGGATAACATTTAAACAACTGCGGTTTACCGCGCTGCGTAATAACAATAAAACCTTCGCTTTCCAAGTAGATACCCCGCTCGCCTGCAGTTTCATTGGCTAATGCGGTGTGAAGCGAAAACAGTTTTTGCATGCATCAAATTATCATTATTTAATCTTTTGGTTTATGGTGGACTCCTTTACGAATCTTCTTCGCAGGTCATGATGTCGGCAAGTAAAGCTTGTGTTTGAATTCTGAACAAAATTTTCCATCATGGCTGGACCGAAGTCATCGCTGACTTTTTCATCTCTACAAAAATACACCCGGAGACGCCAGCTATTCGCAAAGAATGGATTTTACCTCGCGATTAATTCAACTGGTGAAGTGACAGGAACGAGCGACGAAACCTGTTTGTACGGTAAGAAAATTTTCTTGTCATTTGTCTGCATTTTTTTTCGATCTCGACTGTGCCAACCTTAAGATTGTTTCCAGCCACGAATATTTCGGCTTTAGTAGGATAAACTGGGTCGCGTATGCGCTTATTGCTTTTTAAAGCCACATTCCACAATGACTCAAATATTACAAACTCCCGAGAGTTACTGAGAAATTTCCATGTCAAAAAAAGCTATGCAGAGAAAAAATTATATTGGTAAGAATCGCCCCTTTTTTTCAGTAGAGCATATTATTTGTTGGCTTTAGAACCAAGCGAATAATATTTAACTGCTCTTTAAGATCCTACCTCAGCTTTGTTTTAAATGGAACTGCTCGTTTTACAGTATAGGAGAGCAGTGGAAAATTGTACATCTATATTGCTTGAGTGCCGTTTATGACCGAAAATCAATATATAACGAATACAGTCTAACTCATTTCTCACTCCACGTCGCTCACTACGAGAAAGTAATAATTAATTCACACTTAAATCTCTTTCCTCCGAGTCTTTCGTGTTAACGTATTTGCATACAAAACGTATTTACTTAAAAATGCTATACTATTTGAATAATGGAAACTGGGTATTATATTTCTTTTGATATGAGATTTGTTTTCCCTTTTTTCCCCTTTGTGATTTTTTTACTTATTTACAATATACGAATGTTGTTATTATTTTGGCATTCTCATTTTGGCTAGCCATTCAGTGTAGTCTGTTTTAAGCAACCCTTAAGGAAACTGCAGCTTTGTAGTTAATAGTTTGGATGTGTTTTAATTATACTACATCGTCACATTTATTTCATAAGTGGAACATTTTGCGACAGAAATGTAAAATAGTATCACAGCCTCCGTCCTCGCTCAGATCTTCTTAGTCACCAAACACTTTGCAAGTTAAATACAACTCGGACTAAAACAGCAATTAACCTATGGCGAAACCATTGACAGCAGCTCGCTAACAATTAATACTGAATGCTGTGCCCTCCTTCAGTTGCTATTTTCATGGTTTGTCAAACAAACGAGTCACTATGGCAACTTTCTTTGTCAAACAGATACTGTATTTTGTATCTAGAGGTAGTTGAACTGAGATAAGTGCAATTTGGTTTGAATTTACAAGTATGATTTCAGACCAAATTTTCACTTTATTACATTCATTTTCAAGTCACACAATTTCATAGCCTAAATACAAGAGCTACAAGATTTTTCTCATTCGCTGAGAAAGAGATGCGATAGTGCGATTTGTGAATAAATCGCACGGCTGAGAGCCAATCAGATCGTAAGGATAACCAGACATTTCAAAATGGGCTTAATAAATCAAATAATTGTGGCACAGGCGGATCACGGTCGTGAGTGCCAGAAAAAAACTGTGTTGTTAAATCCCCAAGTTCAAGTATATAAGTTTTGCTAATTAAAAGACTAGAAACTTGTCATATCAGATTTATCTTAGCGTTGTAAAAGTACTACTCTATTACTGTTTTTGGTTTAACATCAGTAAGTTAGATTCCAAGTTTAAGGGTGAGGTCACCTACTTTTGCTGCGTCTTTAGTCTTACAAATTCCAAAACCAAAGTTAAATATTTTCGCTACAATTGTCGGTAGGTCTACTTAGTCCGGCACCATCGAACTATTTGTGGGTCTCGGAGGTTAACTGTAGAATGGCCATAAGCTACACAATTTGAGCTTACATTGTTTTTGTCCAGAACTGCATTGCCGCATTTCAGAAATTCCTACAAAACAAACTCTACTGAAGGTGGTTGTTGTTGTGGAGTTTGAATGCAACAGAATAACAAAGATGGTGTAACCTAGCCACCGTGTTTATGCAATTTACTTCATTTTAATTTATCGGGTTTGTTCTTTGTATTTAATTCTTAGCGGTTTTGCAGTTTCTTTCTATTGGCCCAGATCTTATTGCCATTTGGGGCCTTAAAGCAAAAAAGTATCTGGCGGTAGACAACAAAGGAAAAATCTTCGCCACGGTAAGTTTTTCTGGTGACCTTCAGGCGAGACTTATGTTTTTAGATGACAATTAAAAAAATATATCTTGTGGGTTTGATAATGATAATTTTCTCAGAAATAAACAACTAGACCTTTACCTTTACCTTTGTTTTATTATTTATGGATAATTATTTGTCACTGTTGTTATGGCTCTTGTTGTTGTGGTTGTTGCTGTTGCTGTTGCTGCTGCTGTTATTTTTGTTGTTGTTGTGCGTATCCTCGTTCTTCATATTATTTTTCTGCATTTCTTTTTATTTTACTATGTAAATTCTTAAAATAAATCTCAAGAGGGCGTTTGAGATTCGCGGTAGAGTGCTCTTCTTTTCGTATTTTTGCCAAATATTTTAATAGTTCTTTTAATTTCTGTCTCTGTTTCCAAAGGAGGCTGAAAGAAAGGAGTGTGTATTTCGTGAGTTTTTTGGAAAGAACTTTTACAACATTTTTCGTACGTGCCATTCCGATACGGACGGCAAAGGGTGGTACCTGTCAGTGGACGAAAATGGAAAAGTAAGCGCTGAGAAAGTATCTTACAGTGACGAGCCCAGACTTCATTTCATTGTTAAAACCCTAAAGGATCATGAGACGGACGATGGCGAAAAAAGTGAAACAACTTCAAACACATTAAAAGAAAACAACAAGAGACGTGATAAGAAAACTAAGAAGGACTTTGGACTTCCTTCCTCTGAAGTCGTGTGGATCTTGCAGGATTCTTTCCATTGTGATGGATGCATGTCTGAGATAATGTCAAGTACACCTAGTCCTCCCAGTTCTTCTTGTATTTCTGGCAGTTCTGCATCTACTGGTGAATGGACTGGATCTGGTGATAATTCGACCTCGGTGTAGAGACCGAACATAATATGGACTTTGTCGAACTGAATCACTTACGGATAAGGGGCCATAGCACAGATTATAGACATGCACGGTTTGGAGTCTTATAAACGTGCTTTGAAGGGAGCATGATTCCAAGTGTTGGATTCTTCAATAGATTTCCAGGTTGTACCTGTTGTGTCACAAATCAAAAGAACTCGGCAATTTGCCGTAATCATCTTTTCCGTAAGTGAACTTAGACTTTCACTTTAGATCTAAGACCCATGTAACAGTGGGTCGTGGTCAACTCCTGCTTTAAGTAATTTGTGGGATGGACCTTCGCATTATTTATTGAAATTATAATCTTTAATGTCAAATTGTCGATAAGAATATGAAAGAAAAATGCACATTGACTTTAAGTCCCAGCAACGTGGACCAAAAAAAGGCAGGCGAACCCAAAGCGATAAAATAATAGTTAAAACTTTTTACTTTTAGAAAAAAAATTACTCTATCTGGAAAGGAAAATAATTTCTCTCTTCTTTCCAAAAAAAATCCAAATCTTATTCCCTCGTGCCTTTAGTTTGTTATATAGGCCTATTTTAAAACCGACAAGTGACAAGTGTTACTGAATCATGACGAGGAAAAAAATATCAAAGGCAAAGGCGGAAAAGGATGTGGCAAACGAATTTCAGAGGTAGACACTAAAGAATGTGAATGAATATCGAAAAGTTTCCAAATCAATATGTTTTAGAAAGCTTGAGACAACAAGCGGTGAAATCCCGTTATAAGTTAGTGGCAATAGGTTAAGCCCAATTGACTAGAATCAAGACCCCAAAACGTGCATTCTGTTGTTCCAGATGTACTACACTTTAGAAACTATGAACCCCCCCCAAAAAAAAAACAAGCGTCTGCAGTTCGATCCGTTCTCAATAGTCTATGAGCAGTCTCACTGCTCCCTTTGTCCGTCCAGCAAGAATAGAAAAAGAATTGAGAGCACACTAGCCGCATAAACATGTGAGCGCGTTTTGTCTGCTCGTGTTTTAGCAGCGCCAGCTATTTTTGCCCTCGCTTCCTGTTCGACTGAAAACAGGTTGACTGTTCCGGTTTTCGCCTTCTTAGTTGAAAAGCTTGTGTCTTAATATATCTTCTTACTATATGGCTGTGTCTCGCCGGAAGGACTGAAAACTCACGAATTTACGAATTTAACTTGCTGAAATCGATATTAAACGCGGTCTAGATTTTCCCATCCGAGATCGGTTACCGTTTGCGGTAAAATACAAAAATATTGACTATCATCTTCCAAAAATAGTTCCATGGAAGTGCCAAAAAGCATGATATGAAAGAAGTAAAGAGGCACCAAATGCAAGCGATTTATCGTTTGCTCCGAGCGATTTATTGCATCCATCAAGCGATTTCTCGTTTGAACAGAGCGATATACCGTTTTCACCCGACGAAATAGCGATTTATCGTTTTTGTCCAGCGAATTATCATTCAGTAAGTTCGCCAACACGTGAAGTCGATTCGCCAATGTCCTGAATCAGGTCACCAACGCTTTTATGTTACTCCGCCAACTTCCAAAATAATTTTTTTGAAAAGATCTGAAATGTATTTACAAATTACCAGAGGAATAAAATGTCATCTTTGATGTACTATGATATAGGTGTTGTAGGCTTGTGTCGATTTTACTCTCCCATTATATTCTCTCTTGTTGATTATATGCTAGGTTCATCGCGATCGATGGCCGATCATGACTGTCAAACTTAGAAAACCATCCGCGGCTTTTTACCCTGCAGAATACGAACCGCCCGTAAAACCTTTTTATTAAACATTGGCCGTTGAATGAACAGTTTACTGCTGTCAAATAGAACAGGGGATAGACGCCTCGACAATTCTATCTTTACGGAGCAAACACAACCGACAAATACCATTTTTCGACAGAAAGTAAACTCGGTTCAAGCAAGCGACTTGCCGACGCATGCCGAAACACAGAACTTTTCCTTGAACTGAAAATAAATTTATAATCGTTAATCGAGTGGTGCGCACAAGAAACTTTGATAAACAATTCTTTGGTTTGTGATCAATCAAAACATTTTATTATTTTAAACACTGACAACTCTGATCTCCATTTTAATGCTATTATCAGTTTTTACTACAGTTTCAAAAGACGAATTAACTAGTCAAAATCTGGAATTTTGACTGGTTCCGACTTGCGTATTCCCGACGTGATCAGCGAGCGATTGCCAAGTAATCCACAATAAATCAACATGGCGGCTGAATTTACTTACCGGTTTATTCGGGAGACATCACTTCAAGTCCAGTACACTCAAAGCACTCAGATTTAGAAAAACGATTTGCGGAAAACTTAGATCGACATACCATCAAGAAATGATTTTGGAGGCATTTATCCGTGGATCAGTATTTTACCAGCCATGTACGAATGTGAAAAGTGAAATGACCAATTTTGCGTTGTCTGGAAAACGTGAACCACAACGGCTAATTTTCTATTTCAAGTTTCAGATTTAGTTTTGTGCTAGTTTCGACACTGAGAAACAAAAAACGCGAGTTGTGATAATGAAAGGGCAGCTCTTGCCTTCTAATTTAGCGGGTGAACTAATTCCATCAAATTTTGCTGAGATCATTATTTACCTCTGTGTCAGTCGAATTACTTTATGTCATTCGGCTCTGTACACAATCCGGCCTCTTCCAGGCATTCACTTGTTCAGGGAGAAGCACAAACAATGACAAGGGTGGAAAGACCAGGGCTCTCCTCTTCTGGTCTTCATCCTTTTAAACTCGCCATTCTACGCGCTGTTACTCAGCAAACCGAAAGACTGGCACAGCCTTTCTTTAATGGACATGAAACACTTAATGACTGGTCCTGAGAGGAATATTCGCAAGCAACAGTGAAATGTTACGACATAGATTTTGTAATCCTGCCTACTCAGAGACTTTTTTGCGGAAAACAATTTTTATTGTTAAATGTCATGTGATCACGAAGCGGCCAATGAGAATGCGCGTTCTTGGGAAAAATTGCTGTCATATAAAAAAAAATTGTGTTTTTTTTAGTGTTTTATGGCAAGATTAAAGACCCAATTGTGCGCCTCTCAGTACAATGGCCATTGTAACTAACTAAAATTCCTACGAATTTCCCTAAAAACAAGGATATGGTTACTTATGAACGTTCAAGGACACGCACACGGGTGATTTCTCTACAGCTCTTAGTCCTAATGGCAGCTTCATTACATAATTTAGGAGCATTTACATTGTGTGGTCGTAAAAAGATTCTTCATAAAGAATTGTCCAAAATACAGTTGATCCACGTGTTTTAGCATGTCTTGCATCGACGTCGACATTTTGATCGAACAAACGCACTTGTCTTGCAACTTCCTTGTCTTGCCCAGGTTTTACACATCACATGACTATCAGAGCACCTGTGGACTTTGCACAGAAACAAAAGTAGATTGTTATTCTTAAAAGTGAGATCACAGATTAGTGTCCCTCTCTTATGATTGCCACGATGCTCAAGGTGAAGTCATGTGAAATATGTGGACTTCGCTGCTCAATAGCCTGAAACAGTTCTTTAATTGGGAACACCAAAGGAACGTTCGAACAAGCGTCAATAAACTAACAGGTAAGGTCCAAAACGCCATCTGGATAAGTTATTATGCAAAAATGTTGAACTTTGTCAAATGATATAATATAACTCCATATAGTAAACTTTGGTACTTTAGCCTTCTTAATAATAACAGTCAAACGAGTTGCATTATCAGATGTGCTTATGCAGTAATTTGGTTTTTGCAAAAAAAAAAAAAGCACGTACATCTAATCGTTTTCAACACAAACCTGTTTTTAGGATGCATTCCTTCAGAAAACACTGTCGCAAATCAGTGGGTTTTGTTTTACCAGTACATGACGTAGCATCTAAAGGTTTATTGTCGCTCCTGGAACAAAATACTCCTCTTATCTGGTGCCCAGAACCACAGGTTTTCGAACATTTACTCCAAGAGCTCACCTATAAAGATATTTAAAATAACATGCACATGCAAATGATCGCCTCCTTCATGTTTCTATCCCTATTCATCACCATGCATCAGTTACTAATTTCCGTGTCAGTTGCTGTTTTTGTTAACGTTTTTGTTGTTCTTACTTCTGGTTGTTTATACGTTTATGTTGTTGTTGTTATTGTTGTTGTTGCATGTTGATGAGATGAACGCTTGCGCGCTATTTACAACACATATACTTGCAACACGCTGGTACTCCCTGTCAACCGAAATTAATACATTGAAGCTTAAGCGTTAGACCGTGTTTTCCTCAATTACGACAGAAGCCTGCAAGACGTCTGCAAAGTGCAAAATTGTTTCCATCACTCTTACCTGAAATACCATGTAAATCATTTCTTGAAACTTTAAATTTATTTTCAAACAGTTCACCTGTTGGTATCAAGGAATGGGCTGACGTTGCCAACAGTGTGGAGGCGATGTGTTTTTATTTCCACTCATGTCCACTCACTTCTTGGGAGATTGAATAAGAACAAAGAGATTGAATTTACATTCACATGCACTCACCTTCCAGACGGGTGATGATGGTACTGGAATTTTCTTTCTTGGACAAGGCTCAGTGTTGCACCTATGTTGACATAAAATTCCGTCGTCACTGAGCGATACTAGCACTGTTCGTGTTTGTTTGTTTTTCTTTTGTAAAATTGTAACGAAATTTATCTTATTTTCACGCTTATCAGGTAAAAACGATTTTCTTTCTTACTTTTGTTCGGTAACTGGCGCTTTGTCTTTGCACAATTTCCAAGAGGTAGATATCATATCTTTTCCAGCGCACATCTTTGTTCGGCGTTTGGTTCCACCTCCACAAGTCCTGCTGCAGTCTTGCCAGTCTCCCACGTGCCATTTATATTCAGAGGGGCATGGGTTCAGGTTACATTTTTGCCATGCTGCCGGTGGAGGATCTACGTGACAGAAAAACCCACGTTTGCAGCAACCCTTCCACAGTCTTGCTTTGTCGCGAATAAGGAAACGATAATGGAATACTCTTATAGAGGTTATTTCACATTAAAGTAATTATTTCAAAGAGAAATAACGTAGCAATACCTTCGCATAAAGAGTCTTCCACCTCTTTCTTTTCGTCATTAGCGCAAAATGTTTTCCTCCTTCTTTGGCCTCCACCACAAGAAACCGAACACTCGTCCCAATCTTCTGCATACCACTTGTAGCCCTCTTTCGTTTCCGTCTTAATCTTGACTTCACTTCGCTTGTAAGTCTTCAGCTCTATAAAATAAGGTAGGCTTTTATTTATTTTGAGATTGGATAGACGTGGATTTAGCTGCTGATTTTGCCATAACATTTTATTGGTGAAAGAGCCAGTAATTGGTGAAAGAGCCAGTTACGTGCAAGAGTGTTAGACTCGAAAAGTTCTAGCGCCAATGGTAGCAATTTTGATGCATAATTTAAGTTTCTGTTTAGTATCAGCAACTATAAAGAAATCGGCGATGCTATACAACTACTCAACATACTTTTATCCTTGTACTGTTAATCCAAACTGACATAGCACCTTTCAAAAAGAAGACAGTCACGTACTTTCAAACTGTAATAACCCACCCTTCTTGCAAATATAGCTTCGTTCCATGTCACATCTATCTGTGCCCCAGCCTTTTCTGTTCATCATTAGAGAACAGTCCATTCCAAATCGAGGCTCTCCTGGATTCCATGCGTTGTAAACAACTTCCGTATTATCAGGCCACGCAAAATTACCTTTACTTGGGCTATACTTGGCACCTAGAAGTAGCACATTTACCGTGTTAAGAGAAAGAAACAGCTTGCTCTCTTTGTTTTCTCTTTTATGGGTCAATCAAAGTGCTTCTGGTTTCTGTTTGTGTCTGTTAAAGTCGGTGTACGATTTACGATTTACGATGTACGGTATACGAGCCGTTAAGCACTTTTTGAAACTTTCGAAACAAGTAATAAGCTGAGATTTTTGCATTTTTCCAGCAGAAAAGAATAGAAAATCTAACCCTTCATGATTGAACAAGTCATAAAGTAACGTCAATGTGAATTTTGAGTGTCACCTTGTTTCCTCTTCTCTTAGCTTCATTGTATCCTATATGTCATGATCGTTTTAACGTCCGTGTCAGCCTAAAAAACCTTTAGAATCTTAAAAAAAAACGTTTTTAAATACTGATTGGCATTGTTGCTGAAAGAGACTTTATTCATCATGATTTAAAAGCAAAATATCCATACCAAGCCAGTAAAACAGATTGTTCAGATTGTCCTTCTCCAGTTCTCCTCGCAGGAAGGTTTCCTCCTCGCTGCTCCTCAGAGTTAATATTCCTGCCCCATTGTTGAGGCACGAATCGGTCGCATCCTGGATATTTTTCTTGTCTAAGTTCACTTGATAACAAGCGTTGTTGAATAAAAGCCAGTCCCGCGGACAGGTTTCTATGCGAAAGACGGATATATAGCAATATCTCAATAGTTTTGACAGACTAGCAATTAGAAACCTGACAGATTTAGAATAACCTGTTGTATAATGGAGTCAATGACTCCGGCACTGATGGATAGTGTTGATAAAAACCGTCAAGTTTCCTATAAGGCATATCCCTTCCAATCCGAGTGCATTTGTGCTTGCTTGGAGCGTATGGCCCAATGGATATAAATGGCAGTTGACTGATATATAGAATTAACAAGATTTACTTAGCGCCCTGCAAACACAGATTGAGTCTGATAATAACCCAGTATACTTTACCGCATTGCTTTCCATAGCATTTACGAGATTGCGTTGGTAGCTTGGTCTTGCTGCAATATTTCGAAGACACTTTTTCTCCTTCGGTTTTCGCACAGTAGACGTCTCGTGTCTGTTTCCCTGAACCACATGGAGTCGAGCAATCATTCCAAGGTTCGGTGTGCCACATGTGTGGATAATCTGTGTATAAAAACAAGTTATGTGGAGATACTGGCTGTTTACCGTTTGCTAGAATAGACCCGGCCGGTTGAGATGACCGTTCAATAATAGTAAGGGTGTTTTTTCCAAATTCAGCAAGCTAACCCAACCCCAGCTTAGCATTTACAATTCGATTTCTCGTAATTGTCTTTGGCCAATGAGACTTGAAACTGAGAATTTAGCAATTACCGCCGTTCCTTTGAGAACGGAAAGAGAGGACTATCCCTGAGATAGTCTTTAATTTCCGAACGGATTTTGCGAAAAATTACTGTTCCATTTGACTCCAACCGAAATGTTCTGATTCTTTGGCTCATTCCGGATTCTTTGGCACTCATTATATGCATGCAACTAAGATTTATGGCATGAATTTTTGTGGGGTCTTCGGCACTGGCGTAACGGAAGTTATAACTGAGATTATTGGTTGCTGCAAAACGCTTCATAAAACCGTTATGAGACCGCTTCATTGAAGTATTCATCAATCCACAGTCCACCGTAGCAAACTTTACCAACTGCCACGAGGACATTGTGTAATCTAAATTACGCGAAAAATCAAATGATATCGAGATCACCTCACAATGTTGATACATTAAACTCTTTTGTAAATCTCCTGTCTTACTGTGCATCGTGTATACATTTTTCTTTTAGCTTGTCAAAAGGCTACCAAACCACGGTTACAGCAAGAATAATAGTATCAAAGCTTGTATTACCTGGGCATCCATACATGGTATTTATCATCAGGATATCATTAGGTGTCAAGTATCGTCGTTGGCCAATTCGATTCTGATACTTTGGGTCTTTGGTCTTGATTGTCATCAGATAATGCCTTCGGTCTGAATCTAGTTTTGCAAAGTAGTCTTTCCCGTAATGCATAATGCTCATGTAGTCGTATTTGATTTTAAGTGAGTCTCCACTGCCGCGGTAGTATTTCTTGAACTGATCTGATTTACCTGTAAGGAGGAGATGGCCTTAAACTTTTAGGTGATTGGTAAAAAATCTAGTATGCGTTCGGAGGGGGTGAAGGTATAATGTAGGATGCAGATGACTTTCGCACAATTAACGGTACGATTCTTAAGTCAAAACATCCATTCCAGTCGGATTTCCTGAACGAGCAGTGCCACACAATTAAACATTCTTCTAAAAAAGTGCTTTCCTCCGCACAGGTGTTTAAATGATTACTCGACGACGCTACTACGCTACTAAGCAATTCAAATAAACGCTCTGCTGTTATTTCTGCCTACAATGCGAATATCTTTACTTTAATTTAGAAAACCAAACTAAGCACTAAGTTAAATTAAGTTGAAAATGTAAATTGGCCACCGTAACGAGTTATAAAGCTGACGTTTTGAGCGTTAGCCCTTCGTCATTCGCTCTGATGAAGGGCTAACGCTCGAAACGTCAGCTTTATAACTCGTTACGGTGGCCAATTTACATTTTCAACTTAGTTGATATAACCAAATCACCTTGTTACCCCCACCGACGCAGCACCACAGTTTCTTTAGAAACTTTCACCCTTTAAGCACTAAGCTGTTTCGTTTCGAGATATGGTTATGCTTGTCACAAGCAAGCCATTGTCTCCAATTATGAATTCACAAGTCTCTTTGTGATGAGTTTCTTATTTTAAATGCATCCAAAACTGAACAAGTACCTGGCAGTATATTGTCCCAGAGTATCTGTATGTATTTGTCCCTGTCCGGTCGAGACTGTGTGTGCCATAAGCCTAGCGAATGCCCCACCTCATGAATGACGCTGCCAGGAGGACAATGATCACCAAGTTTGATTGGTTGATAGCCACCAATTCGACCAATCGAAGAAGCGCATCTAAAAACAAGATAAAGTATATAGAAATCAAGAAAGTACTTACAGTGATGTAGCAATGCCAGAACACCATAAGCTTAACGTTGCAGAGACACGTGTCGTTAACGGGTTATCTGTGCCATTGAGTGTTCTATTAGTCTTCCGATTCACTCAAAATTTGAAAAAAAAGGGGGGGGGTGTTAAAAAGCTGACAAGCCACGCAAAAATAAAAGTAACAACCGTGGCAACGATTTCACCACTGAAATCTGTTCTATTCCACGTAAGCCGTAAAAGACAGTTACCAGTTAAAAATACTTTTGAGTCAAGATATTCTTTTGGTATTGCTGTGTGCTAATTTATACTCAATTTCGATCATTATATATTTTTTTATATAATTTTTATATAATTTTATAGTGAATACCGCTTTTGTGTACACTTACAATGACCTGGACTCTGTAGTCTACAAGCTACTCAAATACATGCATCAGGAGTTCCGGACTTCCTGTTGGATCGCACGGCATTGTGGGTAGGCGGGCTCAGAAAAGTGGGCATCAATTTGCAGTCTCGCCATATTGGATTACATCGAGTGGCTTGGTTTCA
>OMLO01002420.1_pt1 | contig 15058 bp, 7 predicted proteins | sample 1674811 | NCBI WGS metagenome assembly OMLO01 (sample SAMN06265003, study PRJEB25207) | coral metagenome | isolation source: Coral host | place: Mexico:La Bocana,Puerto Morelos, Mexico | collected 2008-11-13 | reverse complement strand
GTAAGTCATTATCTCTCCACAGTAGAAGTTTAAAAAAAATCTATCGAGTAGAAAATTTTCGCGCGAACGTCCTTAAAGGGGCACAGAAAGCCTCTGTGAAGCGATGCTACGTTGAGATCTCAGTCTGGTCACAGTGCCAGTGTTATTCTGGCTCTCTCAATCAAGGGTACAAAATGGTAACGAGAACCTAGACTGCTTGCATTTTGTTTCTTCCTCGAAATCAGGAACTCATACGGAGTATGGGTCGAGACCCTTTAGGCGAGAAGGGCTTGGAACGAGACAAGGGCGGGGCATCCACTGACTCACTCCCAATCCATTCTCGTCCACACCGCCTGCTCGAGAATATAACTGAGAGGCCCGGCCGCAGCAGAATTAAGACAAACCAGGGTAGAAGAATTTTTTCGGTGGGGGGGGGGGGGGCATTTTTCTACAAGCACACTATCAGGGGCAAACAAGGTTATTGATTTGCCATTTAAACAGAACAGGAAATGGGGTTGCAATTTATCTGAACTCAGTAACACTGCTTTTTATTACTTATCGTCGTCTGTAGGCGCTCAAAAGAATGGAAGACGCCACGAATAAGACCGCAAGACTACAAGAATCCATCTACCAAGGAAAGTCCAGACTGGAAGATCTGAAAGTGAAGGAAGAAGGAGCTTACGAGAGAGAGGACGAAAGCGACAAGAAGTCGATCTTCCTCGCAAAAGAAGTACATGAAAGGGTGTGCGAAGCGGAGGAGAAAGAGCGAGAAGTCGCTAACCTGGAGAGGTACAAGGAAGAGATAAACGCCGAGTTAAACAGTGTACAATGTAAGGTCAAAGACGTATATGATGAGATGTACAAAATCCATGATTGTATCGATGATTTCTAATAAAATTCTAGTGTAATAACAAAGCTCTCTCCTCTGTAGAGGTTCAAAATGTTCATTTTAGGAATTCGCTGGTCTAGTTGAATGCAAGCGCCCTCGCGTAATCCAGCGCCTGCATTGACATCGTTCAGCGGATTCTCCCCATCCGAGAAAAGTCTTTTTGAGCTTCTGCAGAGAGATGAAAAAGAGATGAAATTGGGGAGAGCGCAAATTAGTTGGCCCTCTAAACCATCTGCTCACTGCGACTCTTGCATAAGCTAAAAATCGTCACTCAGTCGTTTGGTTTTTGGTACGTTAAGTAGTATTACCGGCTTTGTGAAGCCGATAGCATTTGCAAAAGGAACACACAGGTTGAAAGAAATCGGTAAATTTGCAACCACTGTTGGTTACTGAGTATTATTCTAGATCTGCTGAACTAGTATTGCTTTCGCCTTATGTGCTCTTGTTGTAAAATTAGAAATTATATTTTAGTGAGTCGCTAATATGAGAGGGTTTTACATTAACGAAACAGACACTGTTTTTTTTTATTCACTTCATTTAAATTCAATAAAGGTCGGCGACGTCTTGCTGCTGGCCGTGCTTTCAACACTAACTGAATGATTGATAACACAACTTATTCAGGTAACATGAAAATGGCCTGCAAGCGCCCAAACCTAGACACACAAAACCCAAGCAATGCTTACATGGTAAGAAAATATAAGCTGGTTATAGGCTTTTTAAATTCGAATTCTCATCACTCTGGATTTTTTTCACTCTTGAATGTCAAGAAGACGTTCATTACGGTTGCTTTTGTTATTGTGCGATTTCTTGCCTCGTCCCAGGCGTTCGCGGCCGACATATTCAAGGTCACGTGATTAATGGAAACACCGGCTCTGTTATCCATCCTCAACAACAACGGCTGGGTCACATGACCGTCGATGAGACGGGTGCAGGTCAAAATTGACAGATGTGGGAGCTAGTTCGTTCTTAAATAACGATGGACATTCGACTCGTCGAAGGGTTCCGATAAGGACGATTTCACTGTGTCACTTCTGATTTATTTACCAGCGTTGCTTTTCCATTTCTGGTATTTGTTAACGCTCGACGTCAATCCTTAGCTACTTGCCACCTCGTAAAGCTCATGGTCGCTAATTGCCTAGAGCCTCACGACTGTAGCTTTTCCTGTAAATCGCGCTCTTAAGCGGTCTATCATCACTCTAGTCAATTAGTTACTCGTAAAACTAGAAAAACGGCAACTGATATACCCGGGCAAAACTCTCGGTATCGCAGACTCAAACGTCTTGCGCCCACTTGTGTCAAGACCGTTCTCTACTGCAAGCGTTTATGACGTTAGTGTCGCCATAAAAGCAGCGTGAATCATGAAGATGCTGCGCGCTTAACAGTTGACAAGCGCGCGCGAAATCATTTAATCTTGTGCGCACCATTTAGCAGTTGAGTGACAATCTTTTGTATTACATTTTGCGCTTTACAACTGTGGATTCACGTTCCAAAGAATTAACCTAATGTTCCGTGCGCGTTCACAGATCAAGAAAGTAAAGGCATCCTTCTGTTTTTCAAAATAACCGTTACCGGGCTATCCACCGGATAAATCGCTATCCAGTGGATAAGTGTTGGTAAAACAAACTGCACTATCCGCTGGATAGTGATGTATCCGGTGGATAGTGCTTTTCACCGTTTGAACAACTGGGGCCAGGAGTGTTATGTTTGCTTGATCTACTAGTGCGAAGTTTCTACCGGTTCTTTACATTTATGGAATACGCCCTGGGTAGCTCAATCAGGTGCAAACATATGTCACTGCACTCTTCCCGCACTTTCCACATGATGCATGTTTAGCCCAGAGCTGATTGGTTAATGCCCTTTTCGTCGCTGCTGTTTTAATTAATTTAGCGTTAAGGGGCTCTGACTGACTCAATGGTTTCCATTCTTTTTCAATAATTTATACTTAGCTAACTAGGTCTTTCAGGTGGTTTCTCACTAAAACAAGAGCTCAGCCTTCAAGAATTTGAAGCCGACTGCCGCACAAACGCGACCAAGTATTTAATGTCGTTTCGTTGCATAAAATATCTGCTCTGGTATATCTTTCGTTAATATGAAATTTTATCTTTAAACAATTTTAACAAAATAGTTAAAGGAACATATCACGTCAAGGAACGTTTTCTCGATTGCAATTTACTCAGGACAAGTGACTAGTTCGCAAAATAATCTAGAGTATTACCTTCAAACAAGCATGCATCACAAACTATTCACCAGAAGATGCGAACAAGATTAAACCCGGGTCTCGTGATTAATATTTTCTCTCGACAGAAAAAGGGAGAACCACCCACTAGAAAACGTACCTCGCCATTTTGCGAGCACATCTTCACGAGTACAGCCGTGAGAAGCACCTTTCAGACGCGTTCGAATATACTCGTACAACTAGTTGGTGTTTTTGATAACGAAAGTTCATCGTACACCCTATGAAAAGTGGATGTTCTGGCGTCGGAAGAAATGTTCCCCTCCCTTAAAACTCGGTTATTTGTAGTTTACCTTTGTTGAAGTGTTTACCCGTCTACTGATCCCTCTATCATGGAAAATTTCAAGCCACCCTTTTCTTTACCCTGAGGCCAAAGATTTCAAACTCTTGAGACCTAAACAACTGACACAATGTCGTTCTGTGGGCCTGCAATCCGTCAGGTACCACCAGACTCGTACCAGTCTTCTGCCTCGACCGAGCTCTAAAAGGACTGTGTAACATTTTACGATGTCATGCAGGCTAGCGTTAATTATCTTTTATCAGTTGATGCGCCAGTGCCAACTGCCCTGTCTTTAACAGACATAAAGTTTACAATCATAGAAGAAAACTTAGAAATGGCACTGGAGTTCTCTCAACATATTCAATGGAACCTGTTCTCCTAACGAAAACAGCAATATAAACGTCTCGACTTCAGTTAAATTTTACACAGACTGGGCAAAATTGTTCAACTTTAAGCACGTCATAAGGCAGTTTCATCTTCAAAAACAGTTACCTTCGTGTTTTTTTACCCTCACAAAACACAAAAACTGTGTAGGCAACTCGAGGGAAAAACACAGAACAAAGTCGCCATGGATAGAAAATGCGCCAATAGGCACCACGGCTCGTACAACGTTAGTCACTTTTTCATGTATGTATCCTACAAAAGGATACAGAAATAAACCGTTTTCTTCTGAACGGTGAAGCTTTACTTTTGGGCCTTTCGAGCGAATATCCCTCAGACTAACCAGGGTGGGGAAGGGCCTCTTTCTTACTCTATACAGAGCTGTTTAGTAAAAGCCGTATCCTTGCTGCCAGTATTCATCCTCGTCTCGATCACGTCGACCCCTTCCCCCACGTCCTCCCCCTCGTCCTCTTCCTCGTCCACCCCCTCGTCCACCTTCTCGCCTGTCCCCGCCTCCCTCTGGACATTCGCGAGCAAAATGGCCGCTGCCACCACAATTGTAGCAACCATCGCCTCCACCTAAAAAGAAAACAAATGTTTTATTTTTGTGACTCAGCAATCAAAGTAGATGAACAATAAATAACTGTAACGGAAAACAGAACGGCCAGAGGATAAAGTCTTCTATGAAACAGGATTCATTCTTTCGGGGAGAAAAAACTACGAAGCTAAGTGGGTGACGATCAAAAAAACTTGTTTTATTTCCTGAACAAGTTCGACACACAACTGAATTTCAATGAATTAAGATCAATTTCAAACAGGATTGTATGAGCTTTAAATGGTGCCGAGGCAGCTCCTATTCTAGGTGACAAAGTAGCATTGTTTACTTCTTCAAACATGGAACGAAATTTTTTTGGGAAAAAAATTTATGTAGCCCTACCTCCTCCTCTCCTGTCTCCCCTGTCTCCCCTGTCATTGTTGTAACCGTTCCGTTCCCGGAACTCCTCGTAGCGCTGTGCCATGTCCGCTAACTCATCGGGTACGACCTAAGAACCGAGTGCAGTGAATAAGTTAGCACCGAAAAGGAACAAACAGAACGATCCTAAAGGGCTTAAGGGCGTCGCGCGAAAATTTTCTACTCGATAGAATTTTTTCTACTGCGGACAGATAATGATTTACATGTACTTCTTTCAGATATGAAACAAAAATTGGGGGACACCGGCTTCGTTTCAGAGATAAGGCGTGTGGAAAACTAGTCTGATTTTGATAAATTAGTGCGCGTAATTCAGCATGGTCTCCAGGGTTTTTAGGTTAAAATATCAAAGATAAGTCAACAGAGGCAAACTATCCTATTAATATTTAATAATTTCAAATATTGCCATTATTTTAAGAAACCTTTATCCTTAAAGAGGCATTTGAAACTGACGCACAGCTAAACGAAAAGGTCAAATGAACGGAATTCGATGGAAAGTTTTGCAAAAAATTCAAACTTCTACTCAATAGATTTTCTTCATTTTTTTTCGCAAAACGTAGAAAATCGGTAGAGAAAATGACCCATCGAAAGAAAAATAGGAAAGAAAAATTAGGGTAACCGAACATCCAAGATCTTACAGCAATGGCCATTTGCCCTATTATTGTTCACTTTACTACTTAGCGCGCGCGCTCGGTGCATGACGTGGTGTGTGAATTTCGTGCGCAGTAAGGATGAGTTCTTGCTTGATATTTGTGTCTTTGTTGGGTAACCCGAGGAACAAAAGCATTATTTTCCTGTCAAATTTGGTGCAAAGGCAATATGAACAATCCGACTCCCCTTTGGCGACTTTTTATCGCGCTTGCTACAAGTCGCATTTTTACTGCTTTTCACTCGTCGAAGTTACGTGTTTCATGTTAGCCACGGTCGCGGCCGCCATCTACTTGTTTCTCTTAATTAAATAACAACTTGAAATTCTACATGTTTTAATCATCATTTACCTGATTAGCCTCAACCATAATGTTTATGAGTTTATGAGCCTGTCTCCAGTCCTCGCGCGTCACAAAGGTTAGGGAAGTGCCTTTCCTCCTGGGGAAATTAAAGATAATAAATCGCGTAAGGGAAATGCTGTCCCAACTCACGGCAGGACGAAAAGGACACGCTGTCTTCACCGCAGTCGTTATTATTCGTCACGCAACTCTTCTCCACACTAGGAAGCAAAGCGTTGCGTGACGACTCTGCGAAGGAGACTTAATAGTGAGCTACTTGTTATCTCTTAGTCTCGCATGACAAAACAAACGAGACTCCGGGGTCCAGACTCCATGTCATGTCCACGCCGACTACCAAGCAAGGCCTTGAGATTCAAGAAGTAAAATTCAGTCCTGTCTTACAAAGTGCTCTCTAAAAAAACCCGCACCGCGTCTGTGATTGATCAACAACCAATCAAACGGGAGATACCACTATATCTGCTCCCATCTCAATTTCCTTTCTCGGAAGTGAAGGAATAACGTGAGAAAACTGCCGAGTTCTGTCAATGTCAAAAGAAGCTTAAGCTATTCGTTTTGGTGTTCGAAAGATAACAACACACACCGAACTGCATGAGAAAACCACAAGTTGAGTGGTTAGACTGTACAGCTATACTCACCCTGCTCTTCCTGTGCGACCAATTCGATGAACGTAATCTTCGATGTTTCGCGGGAAATCAAAATTGAGCACGCACCTGAAAAACAAAGAACATATCAGTACGAAATTAAGGAAATGAGCTGAACTTATTTGAAATAAAAACTTGAGTGAACTGAAGACACGAAGGAAGGTTCTTGTTTCGTCGTTTTTTGTTTAAAATGAGCAAGTATTGAAAACGCTATTCTCGCTTTTCAACCTTCTCTCTACTGTAACTATTTCCATCCTTGCAGCATCAACACGAGTTACTCTCATTTTCTACCGTTTTCCTGAAGACGAACAGTGGGTAACAAAATCAAATTGTTACTGGCGAATTTCCTAGGTCTAGGGAGCTTCTTGAATTATGCTTAACGTTTATGAAAGAGTTCCGCTAATTTTCGGGCTAATATTTTCCACTCTCTGCTCTTTTCTACCCCTTGTTTGTAATACGGGGATCCCCATCTACATTTTATGTTTTCTGTCCGACCTGTTTCCCAAAATTTCAGATCGAACCATGCCGAAGACTCACGTGACATCACGAATATCCAATCCCCTCGATGCTACGTCAGTTGCTATAAGTATCCTGGCTACGCCTGTTTTGAAATCGTCCAGCGCTTGTTCACGGTCAACCTGTTCTCTGCAAATATGACATTAAATAGTATATTAGCATTCCATCACGAAAACCTTTATCTTATGGCTTAAACTAATTGAATTTAACAATTTTATTATTCGCGTTTGATTTCTATACGTGACAGAAATCTCGAGCTCTTAATTAATCTAATCGTTAAATAGATGAGAAACATCAACGATTAGGCAAATGTTACCACGCCAAACGAACTGCAGGGACAAGATTTTTGTAGAAGAACATATCAACAAAGTAAACAACGAATCATCAGCAGTACATGGACCATGACCTCAATATATGAGTAGTTTCCGTACAACAACAACAACAACAACAACAACAACAACAACAACAACAACAACAACGGGAAGCTAATGCAATTGACGGATTACAAAGAAAAAGAGATTTCTGTGATTGACAGAAAGACTATTCACCTTCAAAGTTCTAGTAACAATAATGGCCCGTTGAGACTACGCCGGTGGAATGTGAAAACGGAGGTTTCACTCTGAAAACGCATGTTTTCGTAACCGCTACTCCGGAAGAATTTTAAAATGCAACAATCACCGATCATTTAGGATTTCTATTTGAGAAAGTAAATCTCGGGTAGGGAAATCACATGATTAACGTGAGGGCAACGTTTTCTAAAAGTTCCGTTTTCAAAACCCAAAGCCGTCGTTTTCAAATTTCTCTGGTTTTCGGGGCTGATATAGTGTGGACGGCAAGCGTAACCGTAGAAACAAAGCCGAGTTTTCAAATGTCACTTTTAGTAAGGAGAATTACCATTTTAAGCTAGGCAATCTGGCTTACCTGTCTCCATGAATGCATTGGACACCACTCACTCCACTTAACATGAAGTCACTTGCAATGTCGTCAGCTCTGAGAACAGTCCAACAATGTTCATTTAGAAAACTTAAAAATGTACTGAGTCAAACACACAAAAGTGACTTCACACGTCATTTAGCAATTAGGCTTGACTGCATCTTAAATTAATAAAGGGGAAGGAAATCTCTTCATGACCATAAGCTATATTAAACTATCTTACTTGATTTTCTTGCCGACGAAAATGAGTACTTTGTCATTTTCACTCATTCCTGAAATAAATTGAAGAGTCTGAAGGGATATAAAGACAAAAAAATAGTGTTAAAACCTTTCAACGAGGAATAAATACTTGTTGAGATTTATGCGACCCGACCCTGTTCCCTCCTTACAACGAATTTCTTTCACGCACTTGAATTTTTCGCGCGCGTAAAGTGTTACGCGAGGATTGCACGAGCGTGTATTACTGGAAAGCACGTAGGAGGTACCGTGAACATCGACAGACACACTATCTTACCCGTTCTTTCTTGTCAGCAGGATCCACTACCTCAACTAGTTGAGTGACATTATGGCATGCCTGCAAAGCCAAATCACAAGTTTATCTTAGAGTTCTTATGAAACATAACTCATGCAAACACAACAACATTGTCTGAGGATAACTTCCATTTGGATTTCTAAACTCAGTCAACAACAATGGTTCTTGTCATAGCAACCTTCACCCGGACCATCTAGATAAAGATCTGATATTCTTGGATTCAAACAATTTTCTTAATAAGTCCAGTAGTATAAAACGTTCACATTAGCCGGTTGTTGACAGCTGTTCGAAACAGTTCACTACAGCGCCTACGTGTTACTAATACGAGTTCAGCAACTTGTCAGCTTTGCCAAACGATTTACTAGAGTGCCTACATGTATTTATACGAATTCCCGCGTGAAAAAAGACACTGAGAAAAAAAGGCCCTGGTCCAAAAACCAAAGACAAGAGCCAGGTCTGTCATGTGCAGTGTACTTACATTCAAATCCAATGACCCCACAAACACTCTCACCGGATCTTTCATGTACTGATCGGCCATCCGCTGAACTCCCTTAGGCCAGGTTGCGCTGTGAAAAAATAAGACAGGTAGCAATCGTAACATGTTAATCGTTACAGATTATCCAGTAGGTTGATTTAAAAGACATTTAAATGTCATGAAAGTACTTGTATAAACACTACGAATGAGAACAAACCGCGTTTTCAACTCGCTGAGATCATTATCTTTACTCTTTCATAGTTCTGTCTACAAGTTTCTCTAGTTTTTCTGCATGTTTCTCTAGTTTTTCTAACTTAAAATTTGTTTTTGAAGAAACTACTCATTAGGAAGTTCTGTATTCGTGATGTAAAAAATAATTTTCAAGAAAAACAAGGATGGATATGACTGTAGAAGTTAGATAACATGACAACAAAATAAGAAACTTGAAAAAAATCCAAGAAACCTCAGAAAACGTTTTCTTTTCCAAGAAACTGCATAATCAAAGGAATAAAACTACTGTTCATAACAACAGGCGTCCTAAGTGGATTTCTGTAAGGCTTAGGCTCGACTGCATCATAAATGCGGATAAGGGTGTATACATATAGGCTTGCATCAGATATTTCACCAAATGTTTAGAAAACGGAAAATTAATGTCAAACGGAATTTCAAACTTGAGCATTCATGTACAGAATGTAGGATGAACAGTCTACCTGGTCATCAATGTCTGCCGGTCAGGTCTGATATCAAGTAAAATTTTTCTGATTTCTGGCTCAAATCCCATATCCAGCATACGATCTGCCTCGTCAAGAACCTTTAACAAGGCAAAGAATGAAACCACACACATTAGCCAGGGTGAAACGTGCATCACAGAGCCAAAGCGGAAGCTGAAAAAATCAAGTAGCGGTTTCATCTCACCAAATAGGTAACACTTCTGACATCCATGATTTCATTCATCAGCAGATCATTCAATCGACCAGGGGTAGCTGATAAAGAAAAAAATGTTACAAAACAACAAAATCTGTCAGTAATTCAACATTAATTACTTTGCATGATCTCGAAAATGGAGATTCACCTTATATGTACCACCAAGGAGAGAAGGCCCTATCAGATAGCACAGGGTTAGAGGATTTTGTGGACTAATGGATTCTGTCCATTACTTGCCAAAGGGCAGGTGAAGCTTATTGGAAACACTTTGAGGAAATTCAAATTACAGAAGAACTGTAAGAGACAAATGAATCATTTTTGGGCTAACACATTACAGTTGGAGCTTGTCTTATGGGGTCCAAAACTGAGTTTTTTTGCACCCTGTGAAAATGTTCGTGTCCAAGTATTCTTCTCCAACTCTGGTGACTCATCCAGGGGATGACTATGTATTGAGTTATGTAGCATTAATAGTTTGTCAGCATCTCTTCTTCCTGTCTACTCAACGGTCTCAGCAGCAAGTGTTCGTCTACACCCAAACAGCCAGAGACAGGACTACATTTTTTGAACACTTCACGCTAGGCAAGGTTGTGTTAAAGAACCTTGTGTGATTGAATACATTTGATAGAGGGCAGAGTAACTTGCAGTAATGTAATTACCTATCACAATCTCCACTCCTTTTTGAACGACTTGAATCTGTCCTTTGCGGCTCCCTCCACCATAGACACAGACACTGGAAAAAAACAGCTTTGGTTTAATTAAACAACATGGTATGATAAAGCAATATATGAGGGGATCACACTTGAAATAGAGTAAAACGAATTAACCCTTACTAACAGATAACCTATGTTAAAGTTCTAGCAATAATTCACTAGAATTTTGTTTTATACAAATGAAGATTCATAACCACTCCAGTTCAGAAGCAATGGGACCTAAACTGAGAACAGGGCTTGGCAAAATCCTGGATTCCAGCTTGCCCTCCAGACAAGCAGCTCTCAAATTTTGTAGTCATAGTTTTCTATTTTTGCGACTTTGTCGGCATATGACTGGCCTAGACCCTTGCCCATTGTGCAAGTGAAAATGAAAAGTACTTTGGTACAGAGTCAATTTTTTCCTGACAACCGGACCTAGACCAGTGCACAGCAATTGTTTTAGCCCTATGCAAAAAAGACATTCCAGTATGGAATGTACACAGATTCCCCTGATAATGGCAACTGATTTTACTTCAACTACTGCAGCCAAACTGAAGCTGAACAAACTCAACACACCATGAACTGTAATTCCTAGCTTCTAAGAAAACTCCACCAACCTTTTTATTCCCCTGTAATGAAATTTCTTGACTTCTGCCTCAATTTGCAAAGCAAGTTCTCGAGTAGGAGACAAGATCAAGACTGATGGGCCACCTCTTCTCTCACGAGGTCTGAAACAGCAACAAAAAATGCAAAATTAATAAATACTGTATACAATACATATAGAAAATAGCCTCTATTTGATGCAAACATATGCTCAGTTAATGTCTGTCCAGGGATATTACGTGTTCCAAGAAGCAAACAGTTTTCCAAGAGCAAAGCACATGTAAAACTGCGAGCTTCAAATGAGGAGCGAATATTGTCCAAGGACAAGTATTTTTCGCAACACATGCAGTCTTGAAAACTGGAAAACACCGGTATTGTAAACTGCCGCTTATAAACCCCAAATCCCTCACCTTCACCTAACTTTACTTATAGGCCCATCAACCAATAAACCAAGAAAATGCATTCCTTTATAAGCCCCCTCCCTGGATATACCTTTCCTTGTTTTGAATTTATTTCTACAGCTGTTTTATAGTGTAACATATAAATATTTAGAAGAACATGTGCAGCTATAGCTTGTTTTGATATGTTTTTATTCCGGGTTGTGAGCACCCTTGAATACATGCAAGCTTCTGTTTACAAGCTATATGAAAGCCTGTATAGAGTTGTATTCATGTATACAATGTATGTGCTTATAAGCCCAGGGCTTATAAGCAGCAGTTTACGGTAACACTTGGATGTTCCCCAGTTTTTACATGTACATATGCCTTTAGACCAGTGGCATGCAAACTAAAACATTCAAGATGGATTGTAAGTAGCACAAATACACAAAGCCAAGTTATTAATAATTTTATAAATTATGTTTTAAATAAATTATGTGAGCTGGTATATTTAGTACGTTTCTTGTCCGTCAATGTGAAGGAATGCAGGAAGAAGGAAAGCCAATGTCTTCCCTGTGCCTGTCTGTTGAAAGAAAAATAAGATGACAAAATAGCATAAACAAAACATTGCTCAAAGACATACTATTGTTTCATTGGGACAAAAAATATTATGACTGCGAAGGAATTGCTGAAACAGTACTTAACACTAAAAAAACAACAATTCAATGGAAAGTCACTACCAATAAAGTGCTGTGCAAAAAATAAGATCTTCTCACTTTTACGGTATATTGTCCTAAAAACAATTATACTTCAATCAAACAGTCTCTAACCTATGACTGAATGAGAATTTCACCTTACTTTCACTATTGAGACACTTTCTAACTGATACAGCTACACTTTACCCAGTTTTAGTTGTTCAAATGATGAATAACTGTCCACCAGATAAATTACCATCCAGTGGATAAGTGCTGAAAGGCGCAAAACATACTGCACTAACCACTGGGTACATGTCAGCAGCAATGTATCTGATGGATAGTGTTATCCAAACCTTTGAGCAACCAGGGCCTGAAAATGCAATAATAGTACTATTGGAATTTCAGTAGAACCCTGCCTTAAGAACGTTTGTCCAAAAATGTTCCACTTGATAGATTCTCTTCAAACTTCCACTGCAGACAGATAATGAATTACTTGTTTAAGAAATAAAAAAAAAAAAAACCAAAAAAAAACGGGTGTCACAGTCACTTCTTACCTGTGCAATTCCTATCAAGTCCATTCCAGACATGACAATTGGCCATGCCTGACACTGTTAAAATAAGAAAAATGACCCACAGATCAAAAAGTGACCTTAATGGATTAATTCCTATGGCTGTTGCTGCATTTTGGGTGCTTAAACAAAAAAATGAAGCCTTTCGATCCTAAGTGGACCATAGCTGCCGGAGCTTATTCCTGGTTTCTGTAGCATGAAGCGGCTAGGAGCATTTCTACTCCGCCTAGACAGGATGCTAGTCCATCGCAGGTCATTTCCCCACAATTTGTTAGGTTTCCCCAACAATTTACCGGTACCCATTTATACACCTGGGTGGAGAGAGGCACTGTGAGAGTTAAGTGTCTTGCCCAAGAACACAACACAATGTCCCCGGCCTGGGCTCGAACCCAGACCACTCGCTCCGAGATAAGATAAAATTAATCACATTTGCACACATGTACGTTTTTGTTTTAGAGATTTGGAGGGGTTCTTATGTCTTAGTTTTTCAGATTAAGAGGGGGGGGGGGCTTAGGTCTTAGATCTTTGGTATTGCATGTAGTTTTGGAGATGTGTGAGCAAATTGTTATGAGTTAGTTTCAAAGCAGTTTTTCCAACTTTTTTTCATTTTGATATCACAACTTTTTGAATGTAAAACATATTATAGCCGACCGAACATTAAACTTCCATACAAATAACATTTAACAGTAATTTTTAACAAACGTAAATCATTAACATCAATGAAATGAAAATATCAATGAAAATGTGTCTTTTGGAAGCTATTGTAATGATTCTAGCAATTCATTACACTTTGCTAAGAAATGCAATGCACTAGTTCAAAAGTGAATCGTTTGGGAGGCAAATTAACATGTACAGTTGACTAACCTGGATTGGGGATGGTCGTGTGAATCCTGCTTTATTAATTTCTGCCATGATTTCAGCTGCAACAACAAAACTGTACAAACTTAATAGATACTTTTAACTAGAAAATGTGTGTATTAAATAGAACCAAAGGACACCTCAGTTACTACAATACTGGAAGATGCTCACCCACCATGATTTTAAAATCTTCTAATGTGCATGTGCATTTGGTGACAGATATACATGTAAAAACAGATCACAAATCTGCTGTGCATCTTGAATGAAGCCATCACCTTTATAGCTTGAGCTCCTTCCCTCAAATGTCTCAGAGAGGAACTTTTGAGAACCAGAACTGAGAAAACCACAAAAATTGGGCCTACCATTACCACTTTCAAGCTAGATCTATGAATATAACTAAAATCCTATCAGATAAGTGAAGTGCATATAGGCAGTCTCTCTTCCAAAGAACACCTCATCATGTAGATAAATGCAAAACCCTAAAGTGGAAAGGGCATATCGATGCTGGCTCTCTACAACTGTGAGGATTTCCATGGGTGTTCCTAGGGTTGACTTTCACAAATGAAAGAAACTTACGGTAATCAGCATATGCTTCACCAAATGTTCTGACAGGATTGGGAATAGGTCTGTCTTGAACAGTCTCTCCATAATTTTCGACAGTGATTTTATTGTTATCAGATCTAAAAAAAAGAAAAAGTAAAATTGGTCAATACTTGCCAGGGCAAGAGAATCAGCAGAGCTGTTCACCCATAGGCAAGAAGTCCCAATATCAAGATTTTTCAAGTTCTATGTAGACTCAGCAGTGAACCATTAAAAAAAGCTAGTAACTACACTGCTAGTATTTACCAGTAAATACACATGACACCATACACACCTATCAACCTTCATCTAGAGTTTATCATGTGTATGGGAATTTTACAAGGTGGATCAAGTCTCTGATTCTCTGATTGGCACACTAGTCTAACCTATGAGAGCTACATGTACTTAGTGGTGAGTATGTGTACATTGTGCTTTCAGGCACTCTTTTCTTAATTTCTTCCCGCGTATGCACGTACATTGCATTGTCTTCTTAGGCCAGACACTTTGATAGTGCCTCTCTCCACCTAGGTGTATAAATGGGTACTGGTGACCTATAATGCTGGGGGTAACCCTGTAATGGATTAGCATCCCTTCCAGGCAGGAGTAGAAATACTGCTAGTCTCTTCATGCTACAAAAACCAGGAAAAGCTCCACCCCCTTGGCTCATATACCGTATTTACACAGTTTTCACCTCACCAAGTAAACAATTTTACAAAATGAGTTGATTCAACCTTGGCAGTCTTTAAGAGCACATTTACTTACGCACAGTGTATGTCAAGAGCACACATACTGGATTACCTAAATTTCTCCACTTCTTCCTCATCCATGTTTGCGACTGAAGGATGCTCACGATAAAAAACCTTCTTGATGGGTGGGAGGCCTAGACATTTTCAAAAATATCATAATAAAATAAATTATGTAAATTCAG
>OMLO01002419.1_pt1 | contig 15061 bp, 1 predicted proteins | sample 1674811 | NCBI WGS metagenome assembly OMLO01 (sample SAMN06265003, study PRJEB25207) | coral metagenome | isolation source: Coral host | place: Mexico:La Bocana,Puerto Morelos, Mexico | collected 2008-11-13 | reverse complement strand
AGGGAACGTAAAATAAAACATTAAGGAAACATTATGCTAAGCCAGCTTTAAAGAGAAACACTCAAGAAATGTTCCTTGCTTTTAAGCATTTAAACTTGAATGGTTGCAACTAAACGAGGAATTCCGCAGTAACACGAGTCAGAGTTGCAGACGAGTGTTTCCACAGCCTTTTCAAGTTCTCTTAAACTTTCACGAATGTTTTAATAACTAGATTAATAAAAACACTAAAAAAACGCTTTCTACTTTGTCTAGAAAACACTACAAGACGAAACAAAGAAAATCGCTTGCTCGATTATCAAAACTTAAACTCTCTTTGCTCGCTTAACTGGTAAACATGCTCGCACTAGTCCCCGGCGTGTTTCTATCGTCCGCTCTTTCCTGTGGGCTGGAACTAATTTGTAATTTTAACCCCGACACGATTAAATTTATTATCGTTGAAATATTAACAAATATTGAAAATAATACTTACTTCATTGCACTGAATGAATATATATATATAAATGTCGGATTTATACAAACAATGTCATTGAAAATATTGCCCTGCTCAAGCGGATTTTCTGGCCATATACTTCCTCCACAGTAGGCCTATATAAATATAAAAAAATTCTGAGGAATGTTAATTGTTTTTCTCGTCATTCTACCATCTTTCTTTTTGTACTTGGAATTAAGCTTTAAGGAGTCGGAAAATCAAAGTGTCTAGCTCTCTTGATGCAAAAAGTTCTTCTTTAACACGGTTTTCATAAATCCAGCCACTTCAATACTATGAGAATTTACGGCACTATAAAATGCTTTAAAATTTTATCGTGTTAAAAAATTAAGAAGTTGCAATGCTCAGTCTCATTAAAAAGGCGGCTTAAACGACAAAAAAACTTTCACAATTGCTCAATAGGTTTCAGCTCAGACGAAAACCATCAAGACGAAGTGATTCACATTTTCGCATGTCATTTTTCAGTCATTAATTCACTTGTTGCCTAGCTCAGTCGTCATCAAGGACAACAACATGAGCTGCACCAGAAACCTTTGCTAGTTTATTCTCCAGCTCTGTTTGTATCCTGTACAGATATTTCTTCTTCCACTCCACGTTCTCTTGTGCTCTTCTCTGCTGTGTGGCTTGAATTTTTGCCACCAGCTCGGCACGCAGTGCACCGTTGGAAATCTTTCCCGTCTCTTGTTCCACCGCACTCTTGTCATCAACATGAAGCAAAGTGTTAGGCGTGGAATATCGTTTGGGAGGTGTGCTAATTACTTCGACATCATTACTGTCATCAGTGTCCGTTTCTTGATCATCCAATGACTCGGTAACCTCTGCAATGCCTCGTACTGGTGCCTCATTAGTAGATCTCTGCTGATCATTGATGAGCGCGGGCACGGACTCTCTTTGGGCGGTTAGACGACTTCTTTGTACAGCTTTATTTAATGAATTGTTGGCGAGACACTTATTTACCTTTGCTTCATATCCTGGAGGCCTTTTTGTGGTACGAAACTGCTGTCCACAACAGACTAGATAGGATCTTCCATAGAGAGATGTATGACCACTGTGGTAATCACTCGAAGACCTTGATGTCTTTATTTCTGGCACACTGCTGGTAACATGATGATCATCTTGGGTAACTGTGTTCTCACTAGGACACTGGTGATAGGTATATCCCGACCTAGATTCGTCGTCAGTGCGTGAATCCGAAGACGTCGTGTCGAGCCAGTACAAAGAATGTCGCTGCTCAGCTTGGAGTGTAGCCGCCTTCTTTCTGCACAGTTCACTTTCACAATTTATCCAGCAGTCCATCGCGCCCTGAGCCGTTAGTGGCGCTGGCCTATTTGCAGCTTGACTGGATTCTGCTGTTCTCTTCCTTGACGAGGATTTTAATCCATCATTATTGCGGCTAGCATCAGGTTTGACATTATATGACCCTACCAATAGGCGCATAAGTCGTTGACATTGCTGAAGTGGAGGTAACTCTTCGTGTCTTCTGGTCGATGCTTTTGTGGCTCTGTTGCTCAACGGATCTTCCATGGTCCTAGTGGAAGTCTGTCTTTCGACTTCAGATCGTCTGCTTGGCGGCTGTAGGAGCCCATCCTGGGCTCCTGGTGGCTGATTATATTCTGAGGCATTGTTCGTTGACGAGGATTGTTCTGCTTTTGAAGCCAAACGACGAGCGATGTAATTCATTAACTTTATTCTCTCCGGATTTCTGTTCCTACTCGTCTGATTCGTCGATCTGTCACTTTTGGCAAAGTTCCCGCAATTTTCTTCAACAATAGTTTCTTCAATGTGGTAAGGTTGATGACAAGTTCCGACTGCAGGGTTCCCGTTGCATGTACTCTGCACTGAAGTACAAATGCATTCTTTACGACTGTATACATTCCGTTTAGCGTTCCCTTGATTTCTGTCCACATGATTTGGATTTACGTTGAATTGTTGATTGTCGCAACGGTTCCACATGGCATGCGTAGTTCCACTGGGATTGGAGCCTGCGTTGATGGGAATAGCACTTCCTTGGGGTCTGTCTTGGCTAACTTGAGAAGAAGATTGCTGCTGACTAGCAGGTACGCTTTGTGGACAAGGTGTGTCCAGAGGCTTCCCTTTCTGACGGGATGCTCCTGCTCTTATACCATTCAGTAATTGTTTTAGCAGCTGTCTTCTTTCTGGATTTAAAGTGCCACTTCTTGAAAAAGATACTGGTCTAACATTATCTCTTTGTGTCCGCATACCATACATGGCTTGACGTTGAGATAAAGCTTTATTCACATCTGCCAATGTTGTTTGTTTCTGCATGCCTTGACCGCCCGTTAGCCTAGAAATTCCATCTAGAATTGATTGCTGACCAGCCATTGCTTGGGCTTTGTCTCTGGAGGTCTCTTCGCTAAACGTCTGCAGTGCTGTAACGCTAAGAGATGTCTCAATAGGATACTGTGGAGTAAGCCTCTGGCAAGATGGACGCCTTGATTGCTTGGAACCGCTGGCTCTGTTAGACGGAAACTGCTGACCACTGCTTGATCTTGTGTCGTGTTGCAACCTCAACTTTTCATCCTCTGGAAGTTTGGCCAAAATCGAACTCTTGCCCTTTTTATCGGTGTGAATCAAATAAGACACTCCTTTATAGTCCAACCGTTTTACGGCAAACACTTCGTCGTTTACCACGAGAAACAAGTCGTTTTTGCCACCTGCTTTCGTAAAGGAAAACAAGAGGTCACATGGCTTTTCTGGCGCGGAATCTGGAGGAGAATGGACGGAAGCGCTTTTCACTTGATTCTTACGCGACGAGGCACCGGCAGCCATTCTATAAATGTTGACCATTTCCTGCTTGTTGACTGATTTGAGCCTTTTGGAAGATTTTTTAGAAGTTTGCTTACTTGAATACATCAGGTCGTGAGTTGTTGGGCTAACTGGAGAGTGGAGTGGAGACACGTTGGACGTACTATCCACCGCATCATGTCCTTTATTGTCTTGAGCCTGCGCATGCTCAACAGCTGTTGCATCAGTGGATTTACACATGCTAGCTACAGCTTGCGCTGATCTTGTTTCCTGTTCCTTTTGATTAAACACGTTACCGTTTAACCGTAGATGTGAATCAGCTCTTTCTGGTGAAAAATCACTCGGCAGATCTCCACGAGTGTTTGCGGGCACTGCCCTTGATGCATTCTGCGCACGAACCCTTGAATCTTCGAGCAAATCACGTTTGTATAAATTGGTGTTGCAAGTCGTTGCATTTTGAGTCCGTGACAGCAATGGCGTTACATGTGACATGACCTGGCCAGTATTCTTGGAAATTGCGTGACCCTTGTCATCTTTACAGTGGCCAAGAAAGTTTCGATTTGAAGCAGCTGTCATAGTTTTCTCGGTGTTTTGCAGAGGGGAAGACGTTCTATCCCTTGTTTCTTGATTTTGTATAAGTTTCTTGAGCAGTGGTGCATATGTTGTTTGTTGGCAGCCACGATGCGATTCTAGCTCCGGTATGCTTGACGTTGGTGTTAAAGCTGAGTGAACCCCGACAAGTTTAGGAAAGAAGTTATGATCAAATGCATAACCCTCGCTTAGTCCGGAATCAAGACTCTTTAGCGGTCTTCGAACTGGCTTCGCTGTTTCAGGGTGAACGTTTTCAGCAATTGGGGAAACCAAGCGTTCCTCTTCGTGGCGATCGATGGACGGCGCTATTGCTTCAACATTTTCATCCTCAGCTGTACCTTCGTTCGCACTCGGAACCATTTGGATTGAACTTTCAAATTGTCTTCTCCTTCGTTTCAAAGCCATTGTGTTATCTTCACCAGGCAGAATCCTGTTGGAGCTCTCAAAGCCCTGAAACGATGCACAAGTGCTGCTTTCAAATGAATCAGCCACTTCAGTGACGACATTCTGCAAGCTCGACTTATTTGAGAGTAAACGTCTCTCCTTATTCGCCCAGAATGATGGATCGTCGCATTCTTGTTTGATGCGTTTTGAACTAGGCGTGGCCACGTCACGATGGCTGTCAACCAAGGGGCGTTTGACACGAGAATCGAACGTGGGTGATGCAAGTTGACAAACATCATTAATCAATGCGTTTTCTTGTTTCACTGCGCAAATAGAAGGGATTCCTTTATTTTTAGCCGCGCTGCTCAGAAAAAGATGCTTCTCTTTATTACGTTGTGTTTCCATGTTGATGAAGTTCTGAAGGGATGAATATCTACACGAAAAGAGATTGTATGCCCTTCTCTTTGAGGCGAAGGTAACTGAGCTTGAGCCAAAGTACTGCACAGTCACTGAGGTTGCAGTCAGGCCTGGTCCCTGTTGAAAGAAATGAGAAAATGCTTTGACCGATTGGGAAATAATTTCACATATCCCTACCTTTATGACATAAAGTCTGAAGTGGAAAACACAAGAAACATTATGCACAGTGATCTCGACACACCCGGCCAGTTTGACGTGTTTCATCTTCAGAGGCATGATAATACCGAATACGGTCATTCTACAAAATCAGAAGCCTCAATATTTTGTATTTCGATTCTTTGTCTTCTGTGTTGTTTTTCGGGACTAAATTGTGATGTATTCCTTGCTGTACTGTGTTCTGTTTGCTCTGTGATTGAACTGACGAAAGCGAATTTTTGCGCCATTCATCATAAATTAAGTTGTAGCACCCAATGGAAGCATTTAAAAATGCAGGTAAAATTAAAATGTTTTAATATCTCGACCAATTAAAAGCGATACGATTAAATTTTTAAGTTAAGTGCACAAGGCAGGAGTTTCTCCTGACTCCGGCGGCTTTTTATTTATCGTCAATTCTTGACCGACAAAAATCTTTTCCTCGAACAAAGAGTTCTAAACTGATAAAAAATTCTCAAAAGGTAAAAAACATATGTATATATGTCTATTCATTAAATGTAGTTCAGGACTTCAGGAGTGATTCATCGTTTTATTGCTACAGACCTGTTTCGTATGGACAACGAGTGACCACACTCATCAGGCAACATCAACGAATGACCGGTAAATTTATATATATATTTATACATATGTCTAGATATAAAGATGAGTATCTGGAGTCGGACTAGATATACAGATGTACGTGACTGCTCTCTGGTATGGCTTTCCATAAACATTTGTACGGTTCAATTAGTTAAGTGCACTGGTCTTCCGTTATATGACTTTTGGCTGTCGGTTCTGAATAAATGAGATATCTGATAAACAAGAGATCTCCTTCCATGGGCACGAATAAATTGGCAATATTTAAATACTGAAAGTAATGACTTTAAGACGAGTAGTAATTTTTTTAACATTTTTTAAACTAAATACCAACAAGAAAGACAATAAGGCACGTTTCCGACCAACTATTCTCTCTTCAAAGTGGAAGCCTTTCACCTCACCTTTTAAATCGGTTGCGAGTCCTATGAAGAAGCTGCAATCTTTACAACACTGTTATGGCTTCCTATTTCCTTGAGGAGCCGTGTTCAAATGCTTAACAAGAGTTTTTTCTCATAATTTATCCCAAGGAGGTCCAAGGAGGTCTAAATACCTCATATTACTTCCACAGTGTATCGATTGCGTCTGACAGCTTACTTTGCTGAAACGAGGCCATTTAATTTTAGCGAGTTATCGCTTCCTTGGTTGCACACAAGATAAGGCGTTTTCACGAGGAGCTTTCTAGTATTTGTATCTCTTAAAACCGATCGTAAATATTGCCATAGAAAGTCGTATAATCTCGCCATGCCGCTTAGCACACAAGTTGATCTAAGCAAGACGATAATCGCTCACAGCTTGAGCTTGGGTAACCTGTGGTTTTATCATTCATCGTGATCACTTCCAAAACGTGTCGCCGTTCGTTATCGATCCATTATTTCCTCAATGCAGTTGACCCCGTCTCAGGGCTGAATGATTACCTTATGAAATTACCGACAAAAACTCTTTTATGACAAATTCTCGATTCAAAATATTCTCGTTTCGGATTATTAAGTCAGTCTCTGAAGTGTGATCTCGACAGACCATATTGTCAAAATGGCGACTGACTGCAAAGAATCTTAAGAACATTTTTGTCTCGCCAGTTGGAGCGACATCTATTTTATTTGTCGCAAAACTGAACCATGGTGTAATGTAATAATTTTAGGGACCAAGAGCGAGCAGGGACTCCGTGCACATCCTTATTTTAGTAAACGATGAAAATGTAATGAAAAGGTCAAATCTTAGTGTTCTAGTTTTCTGATATTTTTTTTCGACCCTACCTTGGAGATCTAAATAAACTGGTCGATGTTAGCCAAGGGGAACAAAAATAAGTTGAAAATGGCAAATACTAACTTCGAAATATGATTCGAAATAGCCGTCTATGGTAACTGGAAAAAAACAAGGGAATGAACGCTTTGATTTGAGTTCGAATTAATTAGCGTGTTCCAACTATACTTTCTAGTTTGTGGTTACCACGACAACTACTCTATGCTTGGTCAAAACGTTGTAAGTAAATTGCCAACGTAGTTCAGCGCTAGTGAACAATTCGTCTGCTGGGATAATTGGAGTATATTATAGCTAGGACTTCGTACATATAAAATAGCAATTAGTTTTTCCGATTTTGAAGTAATGGATTGTTGATCAACAAAAGTAAACTTTGCTGCTTCAAAAATCAACAACAGCAGTTATAACGAATAGTAATATTCTAGCATTTCTTTGTTAACAAAATACAAATCAGCAGAGCCGAAAACAATAATTAACTGTTCTTAACGTTTCTGACCAAGAGAAAATGAGGGTTCAATCTTTCTCTAAACAAGCTGGGACCTTTTTAAGAGTCGACTATTAATTCAATTAGAACTTTATGTTTTCAAGAAAAGATAATCCACTGTCGTTTTTGTATTTCTCTCGTTCGCTGTGATAATTTAAGAAGTAAGAAGGTCTTGTCGTTCGACGTCTTTACTTCTATTGGTCTTTAGCCTCGTCTCAGGACTGAATGACTATGCTATTACATCATGTTATCCGGCCTATTAGCTGGTGACGCAGCTTGCTTGTTGACGTCTTCGCCGAGTATTTCATCATGTCGCCAAAAAACGCAGACGGTATACTTATGTGGCGTGAAACGGGAGGCAAAAACCAGCAGCTAGCCTTCAGGCTAACGAACAACCCCTACCGAACATTTTTGTTTTTAAATGTATTGTTCCCGCAGGAGTTTATAATTTACTGACCGCGGTATAATTGTAATCAGTAAAACGACGCTAAAACAGGTACTCACCGTGGACGGTACCTCTCTCTTCACCAGCTTAAACGAACAGTTACACCACGGTATTACAAAGTCTGGAAAGTCCTAAGTATAATTCTTTTTGCTGACCTTTCTGTGTTCTCCGTTTGATCGCTGTTTACAGAGTTACCGCATTCTTTTAATCCAAAGCAACCTGGTGCCAAACAAGATCGACAGTGTCCGCCTAATGATAATTGACTTCTAGGTCGTAGAAAGTCTGTTAGACAAGGTTGTGAGTTTTCCCCGCGACGCGTGAAATGTTCTACCGATGTGAGTAATCCGTGCCTAGGCGCTTTTGTGGTTTACAGTTCAAAGCGTGACATGATATTCTTGTCGCTTGATGGAAAGCGACCAGTTATTGCTTACATGAATACAATTATCTCTGTTTACTTTTTGAAAGCGTTTGCAGCCAATACAAATCGGCACGGTGAAAACAAATGATCGACGTCATAGAAATCTCGCTTCCTTGTTCTCTGTAGGCCAGTTTTCTTTCCTGAACACGTCTGCTCACGTGACAAATTGCTTGATATTAAAAGCGGACACATTCAACTTGGTTACTGAAAAACTGTATGATATTAACAAAAACATCAAAACTGCCGACACATGCACCAACAATGAAAGAGCTAAAAGACGCTTGAGAGAACAAGTTCTTCATAGCAAAGTAAATTGAAAACAAAAAAGTAAAATAGCCTTGAAAGAATAAGTGAATGTCAAGAGTTTATAGTTTCCGATGTGCCACTAGTTCTCAGTCGCGTCACTGAAACTGAAAGAAAGATATATTTCAAGTAAACATAAACATATTGCCCTGGCGACAGACGGTTTGGCTCTGTACAAGGAAATTAACGCAGCCTTTAGTTAACTGTTTATAAAAAGCTATTATTAGCATTACTTCAGTTTCAGCGATGCAGCGCAAGCGGAAGGCCATTCCGTCATGCTTTCTACAAAACGTGATTTAAAACCCGAAATAAATTAGAAATACATGATACATAAACGTTCTGGTCTGAAGATCATTTTGAAAATCCATCGATGAAATATAAAATGAAATAAAATTAAAAAGTTATATCCGGTGAAAGTTTTTTATAGTAGGGGTGCTTAAAACGGCCCCCACTGAATCTTTTCCTTACTTTCGCTTATCATTGTCGTAGAAGTATTATCCTTCAATTCATCGCCTTAGTCGTTTGCTGATACATCAATATTTAATTCTAAATCGCAAATCACGGACGTGATCTTTTCATTCGCTATCCTCATTTGTTTATGATACGCCACTGAGGGTGTTAATTGAAGGCTACAAAGGACACTAAATTACAAAAATCGAAACCAAGTTGTAAAATATTTTAGCTGCGTTTTTATGAAAACGCTACGGTTTTGAAACCGGTTATACCAAGAAGACGTCATCCTAAAACGCTTCAGTCTACGGCGGAAGCGAAGAACTAAAAAGTGAAACAACCGTTTGTTTTCACTTTCCACTAACCCTTTAACGTTGCAATCAGCGCATATTTCAATGTGCCCGGATCGTTATTTCGGTTTCAATTTATTTCACGGCGTCATTTACGCGAGGAAACAAAATTACCGAACTAGTTTCGAAAACGCTAAAGCGGTTAAACTGGCGAATAAATGTTGTTCCGCAATTCCAGCAGAAGTCATATTGAAAATTTGGCCGAACGTTTTCAACGTCGTCTATTCTCTCTTTCGAATTCCCATTGATCCTCTTAGTTATTATTCCCTTTTGGTGTTTTTTTTAACTTACGGGAGAATATTATTATGATTTTCCTCCGATCGCATGACGATAGTTTTGATTGTGCAAACAAAATGTAATCGTCGAACGTGCAAAACAAAAACTCTTATGGAAATACTACAAACGTAATTGTCAGAATACTTCTGAATGTATGAATATGCATCCCGCATGCCGCCTTATTACAAACCAATTACAAGTGTTATCAAAGCCCATCTTGTAGGTATTCAAGTGGCTACATTGACCGAGCCATACTTATATGGGCTCAGCGCGGCCTGTTCGGCTGGTTAAGGTGGCCCTAACGATATACATTCAAGCGAAGCACACCATGTGTATCGCTGGAATGTGTGTTTAAATCTCTGTGGTGAGACCATATAGGTTAGTCGCCCAATATTATTACTAGGGAATGCAATCACTGATCGTACTTACCACGTTGTACGTCTTGTTAGCTGTAACTTGTAGAGACTCGTTCTGACGAAACTGAAGTAGAAGACATCATTAAACCATTTTATTTCCGAAATCGAAAACTAGTTATGTGTCACTTTTTTAAAAAAAATCGACCTTTCGTGAATCAGGCGAATGAAACTGAAATAAACACGACAATAATCAGACCGCATAATTTGCTACGTAAGAACTGTTTCAGTATGCCTCTCTAATGGTCAGATTTTTCACTTTTTTGTTCCTTGAACAATTTCTGCTTCTTCGATAATTTTTCTCTTCCCGTTAAAATCTGTGCTGGTAACTAGTCCTCCCTACCCGTACCCCGACCCCCCCCCAAAAAAAAACAAAAAACAAACAAAACAAACAAAAAAAAAAACCCAAAACAAGTGAAAATTAAAACCACGACAGCTTTCCGAGAGTTATAAGAAAGTGAAATGTTTACTCTACATTGTGTTACAATTTTATTTCAAACCCAAAACCATTACCTTAATTCAAACGATGTTTTGTTTCCCATGATAGTTAAATAAAAAATAGCGCGGCCCAACCATTAAAAATTTGACACGAAGTGAAACTCACCCACTTAGGTCTTTCTCGGCCAGTGATGAAAAGGCTCTGACAAGAATGTCGCTGATCTCAGAGGCGGTGTTGTTCTTTGTGAACGAGATTTCTGTAACACGCGTGGATAAATTGGATAAATCGCACACACACAGCTACCGTCGGCAATCTCTTTGTGACTTCGATAACACGAAAGCCGCACACTGAAGGGCACGCTGTTCTAATTCGTACCCGTGTAGAGATTGATTCAAGCGCACCAAGAGGACAAGATGCCACTATTAATCACTTATGTGCTACGAAAGAATACTGAACATTAATTGGTTATTTGGCTGACACTTACACTTTGCACCTTGATTTAGGAAACACAAATTATCCTCCAGGGAAATGAGTCACTTCCCCCTTCCTAGAATTTGCCCTAATCTCACTCTAGAGTATATAGATCGCTCCCTGTGAAGAACGAGAAATAGTCAGTGTTTGTACTTTATAGCATAGTTTTTTTTTAATTGTGACCTAAGACCGTGCTACTGCCGTCGGTGCAGAACTCAAAACATGTCAAGAAACCCGGCAGTGGCATGACATTAAAAGGGCTTCAAACTTCGAACAAGGCCTGCCGTGCAATGTTGTCTTGCCCAGCTCAATTCAGCCCGCCGAACTGTGTGACGTGCTACTGCCGTGCTTATATCGCATTTAATTCTAGAATTAAATTAAATTGCCTTACGTTTAATTTGAAAAAAGCCCGATCAACGTCAGTTCTCGTGTGGGGTTGGGGGTGTGTTCACTATGCAGCAGAGTGACAGGTCCCCAGCAGGGGACAAGGAACTGCGAGCAGTCTCTTACTTTTCCGAGCGTGCGACGCCAACACGTACAGTAATCGGCGAAGACAAAGTAGGAAGATGGAGCGACGAGAAGCTCGGCGTAGAAGACGGAAAAGCAAATAACGCGAGGGAATTTTTGAATTCGCCAGTACTTCTGTATCGCGAAAAAGCCTGTAGAACACTGATGATACATGTCTCGCCCCATTCCTTTTCGTTACCTTCCTTAATGCCCATAATTTCCTCTATAATGTTTACTTTTCAAATCGCGTGGAGGATCGTGATTGTTCATACCGCCACAACAGTGTCGGCTGAGACTTCAGTGTATTACCGAAATTTCATAGGGTCCGTACGCACTAAGCTGAGAAAAATTGTTTGGCTCTATCAAATCTCGACAAAAACTTATGTTTGTTCAACTTTTGATTTGCTAAGGTGGCTAATCGCGGCGCCCTGACAAAAAAATATTTGTTTACGACAAGGTATCTATCAATAATATACAAGGTAAATATAAAAGATCAAAGCGACATCAACTTTCCCGTTGGACGTTTTCATTCAGGATCTGACGCGTAATTTGACAAATCTGTCAATTTATACCCCTGACAAAAATACTTCCTGCTTTGAAGTAGTACCCCTGCGTCTTTAAGCTTGATATCGAGGCTTATCAAAATTTTGTAGAAAAAATCACCGCCCGTACTTGTCTCCTGCTACTATTGACAGATTTTTTTCGCAAGATAAACAAAATTTGTGCCTAATGCCTACGGGCCCATATATAGTAAATTTTCCATTGTAAACTTAAATGTCACTCAAAAATAGAAATTCAACAGAAAAGAAAAGAAACCTTTGATACTGAAATTCCGTTTGTAAATAACAATAGTCTCCATTTAGAGCGAGGAGCCGTCAACTCCCCAGCCACGCCCAACTTCTCCCCCCGCCCTTACCATCTGTTGAGAGAAAGGTGTGACATGAAATATGCTCCATTATTTGTACATGGACTTTATCTGTTCCGAGAAGCTCACAGTTTCTCACAGTAAACCCCGAGTTAGGGAGATTTATTAAACTTTGTTGACGCATTTAGTCATCCGCAGCAAGATCATGCGATGAGGCTGCAAAATAATCACAGCGAATGAAAGAATGAATACACAGGCTCTGTGCGGCACAAATAGTCCACGGAGAAAGAGACGAAAACTATATATTAGCGCTATAAAAGTTTTAGGAATAGGAAGGAAAAGGTTGTCGGTGAAAGGAATGAGTGAGTAATATTAAAGCGTGACCTTTCAGCCATGAAGCCACTAACCCCAGGGTGTGGCCATTACGGTTGCCAGGATTGTCTAGCAACACTGGTAGCCGTGGAATCCAAACCACAATGCCCGATCAGTGCAACAAGGATATTCCAAGAGACACCGCACTGAATGTAAACATTGTGCTTCACGGTATCACTGCCAAGCCGGACATTCATTGCACCAATAGTGGCTGCGAATGGAAAGGAACATATGAAGACCACATGGAACATTCCAATAAGTGTGAGAAACTGCCGATGAAATGTCGAATTAGGATGCGGGGAAACAATAACCAGAGACGAAATTGCAATCCATTACGGTCAGGGCAAAGGAGCTCCTTTGGTCAGGGCGAGAAACAAGAGATATCTTGCCAAGACTGCGGGAAAGGCGTGGCAAGAGATTTAATGGGAAACTACGATTCTTTGTGCTGGCACAAAAGAATCTCTTGTCTGCTTACCTGCGGAATAAAACTGTCGCGGTATGTTTTTGCATATCTCATATAAGATATTTCTTATTTTGCTTTCTGGTGTTAATTTTCTTTGGTAACACTTTCTATGGATAAAGAGCGACACTTTCGGCGGTTTTCATTTAAGCATGTTTTTCATGCTTTTTTTTTAGCCATAAGCGCACATAGCCTATTGAATTGCGTTTCTCCGAAAGTAACTTCCAACATAAAGAAAATTTCCGAAAGTAACGACCCTCCTGACTTGCTAAATTAGCAGCCTTTGGGGCTCATTTCTTTCGGCGATCGTTCCTTTCGATGATTCATTCGCACGTTATACGTAAAAGTGTTTCATCCAAATTTATAGAGCTTTGTATGGAGATACTATGTTGGTGTCCTTCGGAGGGACACCAACATGGAGGCCGTAAAGTAAGAAAGTAACGGAAACATTTGTCATTGAATTTTGCTCTGGAAAAGAAATTGCATAACTCTAGAGCTCCAGCTCCAGCATATTAAAATTAATACTTCTTCTAGAGCAAAGAACTCTTTAGGTTGCAAAAACCTGAGCACTAACTCATCTTTTGGCCTACTCGAAAGCCTTATCATACCGCCATTTTAATGTCACGCAACGCACAAACTTAGAAATTCAAACGTGCTCTATTACAAAATGAGGAACCCTGTGGAGTTTAAACGTTGCAAAACGTCAAGTTATTAGAGAGTCTTACATCTGATGAAACTAAAACTACAGAAGTATTGATAATTTTTTATTTTGGAAAATGATGACGTCACATGAAAACCAAGGATACAGTCTCTACTTCATATAAAGTTGTGTTTGTGTGCCCAGGGTGTATGCCGACTGTTAACTTTGGCTTTTAACTTCTCAGTTTTCACAGATGTCATGTGACTTTTAAGCGAGTACCAAGAAAAGGCTCTAAAATGCACGGTTAGGGTCTGTGATGGCATTTTTAAAAGGAAAAACGAGCAAGATCACGCCCTGAACGCTGCCTCGACCCACACAGTATTTCACGAAGGGGAAGTCCAAAGACTACGGAGCTTGCTGTATTTCAAGTTTAGATAAAATACTTATTCATAGTTTCAAATCTATATATCAAAAAGGCTACTAAAAAGCAGAACCATACACGGGAAACGTAGAGCAACCGCAACATGTTCATCAGAGAGAAATTAAGGTGAAACTGAGGTGTGTAAAGACCAAACGTCAAACAAACTCAACTAACAAACAAAAATGATATTGCCTGAACCATTTTTACGATAGTATTATTTTGTTGTTTTTTTTTCACAGAGAGCCACACCAACCTGGACACTTCAAGAAGAGAGGGTGTTCTCGTTCTGCTGGAAAGCAAGCGCCATCAAGAATTTAGTCGAATCAGTCAGTAGCACCTGTTTCCGTTTGGTAATCGATACTCGGTCGAGAGGACTATTAAATGATGAGTTTTAGAGGACTGGGTGAAATCACGACTGCAAAAACGGATTTTAAAATATAACACTTGCGCGCGCAACACCGTAAATGATTACCCTATGGAGTCACCATAAGCTTATGTTTACATAAGCGCGTTCTCACTTGACATAAGCATAACTGACAAACACAACAACAAGAACAAATGCGTTCGTTTTGATAGTGCCTGTGCTTATTCTTGTGTTGAGCACGTTCTGACTACCGTTATTATTCTGCTTGTGCTTGTGCTTATGTCGCAGCGTTAATACATTCTTTTTCTTCAGATATATTGTTACATATGGACTGAAGAATTAATGATCGTAGGATTGTCTCAGTGGCATCGTAACAATACCCATAAATGGCTCAGGTCGTACACATTTATTGATTTTTTTGTTTTATAGTTCGTTTTTCAAGAGAATCGAAAACAGTGTGTAAGTCACATGTTTCAATTTTATGTGAGTACAGTTTAAAACGTTGCAAGATTCTGTTGTATTTTATTTTCTATCAATTAGTAATTTCTAGTAATTTTCAGCACATTTCAGTTAAAAATTTTGCTAAATGAATCAGCAAGTCTTAAGGTGGCTCGATAGTCAAGGAATTATATAAGAATCTGAAGATTTTGTTTAAAACTTGAGAGGGGGGGGGGTATTTTAAACACTCCTTT
>OMLO01002418.1_pt1 | contig 15063 bp, 6 predicted proteins | sample 1674811 | NCBI WGS metagenome assembly OMLO01 (sample SAMN06265003, study PRJEB25207) | coral metagenome | isolation source: Coral host | place: Mexico:La Bocana,Puerto Morelos, Mexico | collected 2008-11-13 | reverse complement strand
GACATAACTTTTGAAAAACGAACAGCATCAACGTAGCATCCACGCTTTTGTAATTGTGATTTATCGTTTCCCCTGGGTACTTTCATCCAGGTAGGCGAGGGAAGCAAAATAACATCTTTGTAGTACTCAGCTGCTGGAGAACAGCTGGCATTGGTGACGGTACATGATGTACGCCTCGAGCCTCCCTATGAGTAAGGAAGAGTTCTCTGGCGACGTGGTCTTCGCCGGTTCATTCTTCCACATATATATATATATTGCACTTTGGATATATATAATGTAATTTGGACATAAATATGGCAACTCGGTACATAAATATCACTCTTCGACATTTTGATCCTGTTTGACAAGCATACAGTAGCTCTTAAGTGTATGTACATCGTCACTATGGCGAAACCTCTTCGCTAAAATTGCGACGGCTGCGTATTTTTCCCGTTCAGGATTCCTCTGTTACTATAGGAAAATCCTCGCCCGTTTCATCCCAAAGAAACACATCCTAAAGCTTTCACCTTGAATGAATTTTTTCGCTTGACGATCATTAGTTCACACAAGTTACTTTAGAAAATAAACGGACTGAAGCTTTTCCTGTTTTTTTTCCCTTTTAGCGTGAAAAACAGCAGAAGCTGAACGAGTTGGACGTGGTAGTCGTGCTGCGATATCATCAGATTCAGTACTTGTTGAACAGTGCCCTACCACGGGATCTGTCACAATCTTTAATGTTTAACAGTCCAGAGCTCGTCATAACGCAGAATTAAAGCGACTTTACAGGTAATCTCCAAGTGTCATTTGTGATTGTGTTTACAAAGATCTTTAGCTCTTCTTGGCTCTGCAAACCCAAGATAGAGGCTGTTCCGTCCGGAGTAGTCGTGGAATGTAATGCCAGTTGCCGAGTCAACTGCGCGATTAGTTTTCAGTATTATATGAGCAGAACTGGGGCTGGAGTAATAAAACAATATTAACTTTTTTGGAAAGAAAATGCCGGAAATCGTGTGATGCCTTGGCATAATGTCATCAAGAGATGCACTTCTATAACGAAGTGTCTTTCCAGAGATCATCGTCAAACTCACATACAGCTTATCCGGGACAAGAAAGTCCAGGAAGCGAGGGTAAGGATTCTGTGATCTCTGTGTTTACTAAACCGCTGGACTCCCAACACTACCCCTTACTTGGGTCAAACAGTGATATTTTTAAAAAAGACTAAATTGTAACTGTACTAAATGGTTTATTGGCCATTTTGTATAGTGACATCACAATCGTAACAACGCCTAAAATGATTTCTTTGTAGATTGGCGAATTAGAAGAGAAAGTCCGTAAAAAGTTAATGCTGAAGTTCGGTCGGTTGGTGGATTTGGAAAAACTTGAGACTGTCACAGAGAGCTCCGCGGAGATTGCTAAATGGAATGTAAGCAACACTTCATTGTCCAGCACGAAAAGAATTGAAATTTGTTTTTGGTACGGTTGAAGCTTCATTTAGGCTAAGCAAGTTTAAAACCCATCGCGTTCAGCCCAAACCATCCGTCAATTGCACCATTATTTGGAGAGTTTGAGCACAGTCCTCTCTTATTTTCCTATTTCGCAATTAACACAGACAGAAAACATTAGTTTCAAAGAGCTGCCCGAGAACGTAAGGTCTCACAAAGCCGTGACCCTAGTTGAGCATGAGCCTCTTGAAAACCTCACACAGAAAAATCATGATTTCGAACTCGATAACTGACACTTGGAATGCCAACTTCAAAGATTATTGAGAAAATTTTCTGTACAACGCACGCATTTATAAATCACATGTAAGACCCGAATGTTCATGAAATTTAAACCCATCGGATTTGATTATTTTGAGTGAGCCCTAGCCGAGGAGGCCTGGAAGTCAACGAGCGGCCACGGGACATCCCAGGTTGAAAGTCGCTTGATGGTCCTTGCCTTCCAGGGAATCTGGGGACAACAGTTAAGGATAAAGTCTCAACGCCTATTTCTTACGAAAAACTTGACGTTGCATAGAAAGAACGTTTAACTGTGCTAGATAAACAGCTTGCCTCGAAATTTGCGGTTCTCAACTGAGTGACGTAAAACCAAAACCAATTGCCTAATTTGTTTCGACACTCAATTGAACACCGCTCTAATCACAAAGGTCACAGACAATCCCGTGAACCAATCAAAACTCAAGTTATAATTTATTACATGTAGCTGACGCAAAGCGCGGGAAAACGTGTTTTGGTCCTACTTCTGATTGGATAAAAAGAGTGGCGCGAGGTTTTTTAGCCAATCGTGTGTCGATACTCAGTTAAAAGCCTCTCTTAAAGCACTAATCAAATAAAAAGCTTGTACTTTCTAGAGCACAAAGAAAGGATACGACATAGCTCTCTCCTCCAGTCCCCTCGAATTGTTCACCTGCAGACCCGCTTCGCGTCGAAAGTTGCGCAGCCATTCCGCGTGAGACTGCAATCGCTCAGCGGTACTTAATTCCCTCTCCGAGGTCCAGTCCCTTACGTTTGGCGGCTCCCTAGAGGAGAAAATATAATTTCAGTGCTACCATTGAGCAAAAATAAACAATTTTCAATTTTCTCTACCTTGCCGGCGGTAAGGTCATTGTGGGTCCGAGTGAAAGCGAGGCTGGCGAGTCACGTGCTTGATCTGAAAGAAGAAAATAAATTTATGTTGGTCCAATTAAGGAACAAAGTGGCAGTTACCACCTCATATATACATCTGTATAACCTCTTTGTGACGATGGACATAACCTTTGCAAGCTGCGAGAATCATACGACTGTACCTCCAAAATATGATCTCCACTTTCTTTCTAGTTGTGATTCCGTACTCTCTTGGTTTCTGTACGAAGCCTGGAGCTGAGGTGGGACACTGCCCAAAGGATTGCTGCAATAGCAAAAGACATCACTGATCTGGCCGCTTTCTTCACGTATGTTTCAATTGGGATAAAAGACAGCTTAAGTTTTATCATTTAAAGTTGGATATCTTGACACGTATTCACTCATGCATTTGGCGCTTTTACACAACACAATAACTTGTTCAATGTATATGACGCGTGGCAATAAAAGTTGACAAAATTACTTCAGGTGGCTCAAAATAGTTTTTATTTCTATTAGACTTTTTGAACTGGGTGCGATTTGTCAGGCTTAGAACTGAACTTTCCACTGTATTTTTCATTGTCTGTAAGTCAGAAATTAAGGATAATTATGGCTAGCCTTACATACGTATGTTCCATCCCTGCCAAGCATCAAAATGATGGTGGCAATCTGGCCTTATATCACATAAGGAATCCCAATTGCGTAATATGCCTTTCACAGTGAATGACGAAACATACGTATGCAAGGCTAGCCATAATTATCTGTTGTAAAATTCTTGCACTTTTTTCAAGAAATTAAGGAAAGAAATAAATTACATTTGCCCTGTTCTTTTGCATAGCACCAAACTTGACTCACTTCACATCATCAATTGCATCTATCTCAAAAACAAAGTCGGTGACTCTATGTTTATTTTCTAAATATCTTTGTATTTGCCACTGGAGAAGAAAGAGGGAAGATTTCAAACAATTCAGTGGAGTAGATTTTGCTTAAATAAAAAAAGGAAGTTAACAAGTTGGAGGAATTAAACTTCCCGCTTGTTTTTTGCAATTACGCACAAGCATTCCGCTTTTGCTGCTGAAAATTGTTTTGCAGAAAAAAAGTAGGGTCATTCGATCAGTTTTTGAGATATTAGCTCCGTGGCTAAGGAATTTTTCGCAAATTAAAATCTCGACTCTGGAAGATTGCACTTTGCACATGCGTGACGGCGGTCCGCTGATCAGTAAAGTCCGAAATTCCACGCAAATACCCGCGAACAGTGTTTTGTTTTGCGCTGTTGTCGATAGCTGCGTAAGAGAAAAAAGAAGGGGTACATGAATACCAGAAGGCCAGAAGGCCCAGTAAAAAGAACGAAAAAAAACCTGAGGAGTAGTTTTCCCTGCTGTTTTTTAGATTCCTAGCCGGCCGGGCATAATTGATCGCAACATCAACATCAAATTTTCGTTTACATACCAGCACAGCAGTTTAAAAGAGTATTTTTTTCATTTGAAATTGCCTGGAGGATGAAAGTTTTTTAAGGTAAAACTAATATCGCGAACAGCTCACTAAACTTAGCGGAAACAAAAGTTTACGATGTTTGAGGGCCACAAATTTATTAGCTATTTACTGTTGCCCCCACTAAACACTTAAGTGTTTAATTACTTACTTAGGCATCGTGACGCCAGGTTTGTTGTAAGTTTTAAAAACCTTAAATCTCGCGCGCTATCTTTCGACCCCTCGGGTGATCCCGTGATGCCTCGCGGAAATATTAATGTTTTCATCCATCTTAAATACTATACACTAATTCGATAGCAGGAGATCAAATACCGTCACAACATAAACAAACATCGCCCAAGTGTCACTTCACTGATCAAGAACTGCACGGATCTCTCTCAATTCGTCTTCTAATCACTCCTAGTTTACTTTTAAGTTAGCTAAATATCATCACTTACAAATAAGTACAGTTATCATTTGATGCATTTTTCCCTTCCTCTTCATTGGCCGAGAGCCCACCACGTGACCTGCAAATAACTGCCTACAGATAATGGTCTGCCCATGCGTAGTACCGACTAAATGTGTTTTGCCCCTAATAATGTTTTTTTGTTCTTGAAACCACGTCGTTGCATGAATACTGGAATAACGCTTCTCTGAGCTGTCAGAGAGTGATTTAATAACAGTAACTGTTAAATACGCTAAATAATACTTACAAACTCGGAGTTTGTCCTTGCCGGCCGGGTAACACAGGACCTCCAGCAGGTACCACAGGCACCCCAGCACCTCTTAACTGATAAGGTTGTGCCAGAGGACCAGGCTGATAAGCACCCTGACTCTGAATGTTATGACTTGCGTCAGGATAAACAGACGTGACACGAGACCCACTGAGAGCATCCGGAAACGGTTGCGTGACTTGCTCAGCCCTCAAGGGAGTTTGTGTGACGGTTGGGTACGTGAACGCCGACGTCCTTGTCCGGAGTAACGTCAAAATCCGCGCCAAATCCGTGTTGATCTGTTGTAGTGAATATTGAACTGCTTCCGAGCTTTCTTCGCCAGTCGAAGGTTTCCTCAGACTCTTGGGAATGGTCACCTTCGGCTGCCTACCTCCCATTTTGACGTCACTTCTTCTTACGTTTCCGCTGATAACATCACCATAATCGCTGCTGCTGATTCCGCTGCTGTCGTCGTCGTCAACCGTCTTACGTGGCGTTTTTCGTGGGCGGTGCCTGTCGGCCGAGCGTGACGGACGAGCATGTCTAGTGTTTCTAAGAATGGTGTCCTCTGAGTCGGATGCAGTTGACTAAAGGACAGAAAGGAAATTTAGAAGTGGAACGAAAGAAGGCTAAATTCTCTTTGCTGGTTGTTGCGCATATCTGAATTGTACATGTACGTCGTTTACTCACGGAAAATATATTTTAAATTAAGTTAAAAGAAGTTTACATTTGCACCAAGACAACATCCGCGACAACTTACCAGTCCCCCAAGCATAGCGTTCTCCAAAACTTTCAGCCTGTCTTCTTTCTGTCTCAACAGTTCTTGGCCAGCGCTCATGTTATCCATCACCACGCCGAGTTCCGCCTCTTCCTGCAACACGTAAATCAACCGAGCCGTCTGTCATGCGTGCGTTACAACGTATAAGAATGGAGATTATACTGATTTTACGTCACTGACCTCGTCTAAACGTGTTCTGACATCTTCCAAGAGATGAGCGTTACGACTGGACAGCGGCTGCAAGAAAGGGAGGAAAGATACTTGGGTGAGGCTTACATGAGGATCGTTCTACAACCACAATTAAGTCTACAAAAATATTACAGCAATGTTGCTGCCGAGCGGTTACCGCAGATCATCTTTGAAATGGAATACGAACAGACACTTTGAATCGTGTCGGTGATTTAATGTACTACTAAGTCTTGACAAAACGTTCATACAATACTCACTCATCACTTACTCAGTTCTAAAACTCTTGGTGAATATTTTGTATCTATAGTGTTTAAACACTTACAACGCTTGTTGGGACATACCATTCCTGTTGCAAAGTTTTGTGACATATCATTTGTCCATTCCTTCCGAGCATCTTCTAGTGCTGCCTGGCAAGAAAAGTTTAATCGACAAATTATCCTTCGGTTTTTAATTGCCACTTAAATTTTTCTATATCCGAATGCCATAAACTGAAAATACTAGTTATCACTTACAATGTATCGCACGAGCTGGCTGTTCAAAACGAACCACTACAGAATTTTCCTGTCGTGAAACCAAATTTCCTTCCATGCCGGATAAACAAAAACTTAAGAGAATTCCCGGAATTTAAAAACCATTTCTTTCCTTCATGACGTCTTTTTTATGGCCGGTAGCACTTCTGCAATCTAGTCAGCCGAACTGTTATTTCGCTAGTTCTCCACAAAGGTAAAGATCGGTAATTGAAACAAAGAGGAGAATTGAATAACGCTTTGGCGACGATCTTGAAAAGGCGATACTCAAAATACCTTTTCCAGGGACCTGCCGTTATCCGTGCTGAGAAAATACAGCTCAATACTAACTTGAGTGTGACACTTACTTGTCGTCGCTGAACAGAACGTCTTTGTCGTCGTAGGAATTCTTTAGCTCGAGTAATTGCATCTCCTTCTACAGCAATTCGCTTCTTCAAGTCACTGAAAAGGAATCCCTGAGCTTTTAAACAAAGTATATAAAGAAAAGTAGCACCTAAGGTTCGCGTTTGTTGCGGTTCTTTCAACAAGCTTGCCGCAACATACCACGGCTGGGAAAAAGGTTAAGGCCACAAGCATAAAAAGTCGGTGTTACTCCGTTTTGACATGATAATAAACTAAGTTTGTTACACGACTAAGCTAGCTGCCATTAGCCAATCAGAATGCGCTATTTCTAGTCCAATCAGAGTGCTGTGCTATTTGCTGACTTTTGGAAGGGGCAAAGTTTCCAGAGCTTTTCGGGGATGTCTCTGTTCCATCTCTCAACGCCGATATTCTGACAGCATGACTCACCTGTTGCGCAGTTCAGCTTGTTTTTTCAAATACAGAAAGGTTCCTTGGACATCCTCGGACGAACTTTCTTCTGACGACGTGCCCGCTACAAGATTAGCAAGAACATGTCATGAACGCTAATCCACATTTAAAGGATGGTGCAAAAATCGTAGTATCAAAAAACTGGCTAATCATTGTGGAACACGTCGCTGTCAATTTTTGTGCCACAATTGGTTACCATAGCGATAATATGACCTGCTAAAACCACGCTAAACTTTAGCTTTAAGCGGTTGTAACTCAAAAATGAGCACGCGGACCCCCATTTTCTATTATTGAATTATGATTGGCGATGCAGCTTTTGAAATTCTGACGTATGGGTTCAGAGCCACCTTAAATTTTCGAAAATATAAGGGGACTCTGAACCCATACTAAAGATTTTTTTTTGCAAAAGGTGCATCTTATCATGCTAAAAAGCTATCTTGATAGAAGCTGATAGAAATGTAAGTGACTTCATAAAACAAGAAGCAAAGAAGCTTCACTTGTTAAAGATCAATAAAACGAAACATAGTGTTGCTAAGCTTAAACTTCAGTGGGCATTAAAAAACACAGAGACAAATCTAAACGTAAGTTACAAAGCACTCTTCACCTAAGTTATAAGCTCTTGTAATTCCTGCGGATTCTTTGGGTACCCGGGCCCCCACTGAGCCTTTTTTGGCCGTCGAATGTACGGGAACCCGAGGAGACAACTCTCCAGGCGAAAGATCTTCCTCGCTGTCAGGGTGAACTACAATCAAGAAAGAACAAGTCGACAATCGACAATGCCAGGCAAAATAAAACCTATTTGAAGGGCGTCAGCCTTACGTTAGAACAAATCACACACACAACAAATGAAAACAGCATCAACAAAAACACTGAAATAACGGTACCTTTGATATCTGGTGGTGGCACAAGATGATCAGTCTGAAAACAAATTAGACAAACATATTTGAATTCAGGGTCGTAGCCAGAATACAATTTACGACCTAGGATTGAAAAAATTATGGTCTTTTGTGAAGAGCATTTTTCTTATTTGGGGTTGAGGAAAGTTTAATCCAATTTAGGGTTCAGATATAATGTACTATTAACAGTTTATAAAGAGGAGGGGGATAAGAAATCTGTAGTTTACAAATATTTGAATACCAAACACTAAATACCACCGCCAATAAAGCCTACCTTAGATGCGGTTACACCAGCAGGTTCCAGGTCCTCTACATGTAGGGCCTCGTCTTCCGAACCCAAATCAACCTCCTCTTTTTTGGCACTTTTCCTGACACCTTTGACCTTTCTTGGTGTAGAAACCACGGGTTTTTCAAGGCCACTGTCATTCACCAAGGTGGCGTCATGTTCACCGTTCGTGATAGTTTCTTCTTGAACTTTCTCCCGTTGAATCAAAATATCCTGCAATTCTTCGTTCTGTTGTCGACAACTCTCTTTCAGGTCTTTAAGATTTTTGGTTAAATTGCTATTGAGTAACAATAGTAAGGTATTTAGGATGACCTGTAAAATTGAACCTTATTTTTTTAAAATAAAAGATGAAAATACAACTCTGAAAAGCAAACGTAAAGGCAAAGCTGGTTAGTCACGTAATCTTATGTCACGAACCTTATGTCACGCTGTAACTCAAGCTTGGATGAGTTCAGCTTTTGCACTTCTGTTTCAAGGTTCCTCTTTTGTCTGAAACAAAAACACATCATGTCTCTATAACGTTCCAATTACCACTCATCAATATGCCAAAATAAACTGACGAACCTGTTTAGCTTGCTTAATTCCTGTTCGCTGTTTGAGATAGCCGCGTTGACGTCATCTAATTTTAATCTCGCTAAGGTCTCATCTTCTCCTGCCGATGCCGCTGCCTGCTCGCCGGCTTGAGCTAGGGCCTGTCAAAGAAAGAAAAAATCAGTTGACCGTACTGCTGCAGCGGCAATGCTTGAAGTTTCGTAACGCTTTGCACGTCTTGAAAGTCTAAATTTTTCAAGTTCGTCGTTTGTAATCCGAGTTAATCTTCTCCATCCTTAACCATCCTTGTTCTTAAATGGCTTAATATTATCTTATTGTTGTATTTCCATTTAAGTAACCTATTATTTTCAGGTTTCCTTCAGTTTAAAAATGATGCTGTACGCAGCCAAAACAAGTCGAAATGCTTCGACTGAGTTCCTTTAGTCGACGAAGAAACGAGAACCACAGGCTCTCTCAATACAAGTTATATTCACATCATTCCCTTCGATATCGGCTGACCCAGATGGATCTATTTTGACCGCCTGTGCGAGTCCAGTGTTCGCTTGACTAATGTTACCAAGAGCGTTTGAGCAAGCGTACGTCGTGTACAATCGAAAGAAAAGAAACAAACAGTCAAATGGAGCACTGAAACAATGCATTAATTGTTTGCAGAAGTCAGCCGCATGGGTCTCTGAAATACTAACATCCTTTCAGTATCTTATTTGTTTAGCTGTGTCACGGCTGCGCATCTCGAATAATTTGGATTAAATTTTCTAAAGTCTACATTTTTCAAGTTCGTCGTTTGTAATCCCGGTTAATCTTCTCCATCCTTAACCATCCTTGTTCCTTTATGGTTTATTATTATATCTTTGGTGTTTTTCTATCTTAGTAAACTATTATTTTCAGGTTTCTTTCACTTTAAAGAGAATTTATTGTTTTGACCAATATATTCAAATTGCTGCGAGTGTGCTACCTCTCTTTGCTGCATAAGTCTTCTTCTTTCCTCTTCTAACTCCTGTCGACTCTCCTCCATTTCTCTTCTCTAACAAGGCACCAAAAAAAAAAATATATGATTAACTGGGCGAGATCCTCGTCTTCTCTCTTCAAGTATAAAACTACACGACGTTACGTATTTGAGTCACATCTGTCCAGCTGTGGACAACAAATTGATTGCGACCAAACCTCTCTTGGCCCGCGCTTAAAACAAACAAATTGTTACCGAATTACTAGCTTTTCGTTTTCTTACCTGAGCTGATAATTCTTCTTCTTCTGCCTCAAGCGCCTCGCGTTGCTTCTGGCAATTATCTCGTTCTTTTTCCATTCTTTCTTCCTAATTGTTCAAAGGAAGAAATAACAGTTACAATTCATGGGAATTAACTTGCCTTTTGCATACAAATCTGTGAGAACCAATGGCTTTGCAAACTTAGAGTCCAACGAAACTGAAATTTTATTTCCAGAAGTGAAACTTCGGTTCAGCTTTTATTCTGAACAACTCATTTGGTATTTTAATAGCCAGGTGACACTTGATGTTCGTGGATCGGAATTTGAGAGAGTATAACGAGTTTATTGTCATATGTGAACAGTTTGAAGAACATTAAAGCAAGTAGAGCGAAGTAAACTAAATCTTTATTTCTACTGGGTGGTCCATTCAGCTCGAGGCCTGGTACCCATAGTCATATCAGCCTTAGTTGGTATCCATTGAAGTCTTCTAAGGATAGCCATTACTTTAGGGCCCGTGGAGGTATGTTAATGTCTCTTACCAGCTGTTTCACATAAAGGAACAAAATGTTGTTTCAGATGAGAAAGTTAATTACAGAAGATAAAAGTAGCGCAAACCATTTGGTCGAGTTCTTTTTGTAACTCGTTCTTCTCAGTCTCTATCTCTTGTTGAAGTTTATTCACGTCCTTTCTGTGTTCTTCTGTCAAGTTTCTCTTCTCCTTTTCCCATTTCTCGCTCAAATCAAATCTCTCTTTCGTCTCCTGTTGACAAACAAAGCAAACCAAACAGCTATCACTGTGAACTTGCCGATACTAAATTAAAGCAAAAAAGCTACGCACATAGAATGTTGGCTTGTAACTTCAGAACAAAACCATAAGATATCAACGGATACAAAATATAGACGTCTGTTATTTCATTTGGTTTTCAGTTGACCTGACGGCGACCAAGTCACGCAATCGACGTATCTCTACAATCTTAAATAATTATTGACCTAGCATTCCTTTACCTGTTCTTTCCAGTCCTGTTTGATTTTGTAAATTTTTTTCTCGTATTCATTCTGCAACGACTCCTGCAAAACAAATGAAAAAGAGGAGTTGCGGATTTCAAAAGCTTTGACAAAACGATCAAATTTCAAAGAAAATGCTTCAGCTTGAATAATGAAATAATTAAGAAAGTTCAACCTCGGCTTCAAATTCCTAACTAGACTTTCTTATAAAATAAAAAGAGAGTACTCTAGATTCGTCATCAGGGCTTTAGGTATCGGGGGCCAATAAAGGGACGATTTGGGGTCAAAACGTTTCATACACAAATATGTTTTTTTTAGTTTTACTCGGGAAAATTAAACTTAATATTCCTCTGCAGTTGATAGACTAGTGAAATACCAGGAAAAATACCCATGACGGTGAGACCAGTCCTGTCGAGAGCAAAACGTCTCCGTTTTCTTAACTAATATGTGAAACAAAAGCTTCAATTTCAAGGAAATGGTTATCACCCTAATTTAAGATATCCATCATACTTACTAACTGCTCCTCATGTTTTGCCTCTAAGTCCTTTTTCTTTTTTAAAAAGTCCTGCTGAGCCTTTATATATATAAAGAAATTGAAACCATAAATAGGAAAGGATCGTGAAATTCTCATTAAAAATTAGAAGAAGATCAGGTATATTAGTCACTATAGAGGGCTTGACACTCGCAAAATTCTGTCATCTTCTACTCTATAAAACTACATGTAGTAAGGAGAAGGTGCATGTTGTTAATTAATTTGTCATTAAATTCTCCCCACTACTACTGCAATAAAAATAAGAAGAGTGGTAAGGAGATTTTCTACATTACCTCGACATCCAGTGAGTCCATGCTCATAGTAAAGTTATTTCTTGACTGTACAGCAGATTTCCTCACTGCAGCTAGCTCGTTATTTTGAGCTTCTTCCAGCTCACTCCTCAGTTCCTCCAAAGCTTTCTCGTGTTTTTCGCTCAACTCTGTTTTTAATTGTTGGAGTTCATACTCGTTGTTTTGTTGAAGTTCCTCCAAGGCCTGTGAAAGTAAAGACAGTACAGATAACTAAATTGTAGACTGGCATTGCTTGAGCGCATACTTAAGAAACTGTCGTAAAACGAAAAGCGATACAAAGCAGTCACTCTGACCAATCACAAAGGACACAAAGTATCCAGTGAACCAATCAAAATCCCAAGTAGGGACGCGAAGCGCGGGAAAAAAATGGCGGGCGATTCGCGATTGGTTTTGGTTTTTTTTCTGATTGCATGACAAAGTGGCGGGGATTTTCTATAAGCCGATCACTTAGCGTGGTACTGCAAAACTAAAGCGTAATGCGAATTACTTTTCACACTCAAGTGAAAACCGCTCTTTGTTAGCAATGGTAATTTTGGCGGCGTTCTAAATTGGTGTCAAATTTAAGGAAAGCGGGAAATAATGCGTGCCTAAAGCACAAACCCGTACAGAGCAACAATCAACCACATAGAAACAAGGATGATTAAAATTGGGGAACATTAAGACAACTTAGAAACAACGAACTTGAGGAAAAATCAAGCTTTCAGTTGTTGCTCGTTTCACCTACTTACCAGTCGATAAAAATACTTGATAAACTAATAGAACCTGGTAAAGCCTGCGTATGAGCCAAGTGGCTCATCAGGCCGGGGCTTATCTCCAGCTTCTGTAGCATGAAGCAACTAGGAGTATTTCTTCTCCCCCCTGAATGGGATGCTGGTCCATCGCAGGGTTACCACCAGCATTAAGTTCGTCGGTACCCATTTTTACACCTGGGTGGAGAGAGGCACTAAAAGAGTACAGTGTCTTGACCTAGAACACGACACAATGTTCCCGTGCAAGGCTCGAATCCGGACCGCTTGATCCGGAGACAGGCGCACTAACCATGAGGCCACCACACACACCCAAGGGACTTCATAACAGCAAAATTAATGGTACCTTACCATTTCTTTTTCTTTATCTAGTTTCTCTCTCAACTCCTCTATAGCCTCGCTCTGTTCGTCTTTCAGCTTCTTTTTCTCGTCGTCCATCTCAGCAGCAAACGTTTCGCGCATTTTACGCAAAGCTTTTTCCCGTTCGTCCGCCATCTTGTCGTTCTGTTGTTCCTCTTGTTCCTCCAGTTCTTCTCGGAGCAGTTCCAGAGCCTCGTCCTTCTTCTTTCTCAGTTCAGCTTCTTCCTGTTCTTGTTCCCTTTGTAACTGCTGTTTTAGTTTTCTCATGGCGTCCTGCTTGCCTTCCTGCAGCATGGCCTCTTCTTCTAACGCATCCTCTCTAGCTTTCTCTCCGAGCGTTTTCATTACAGCCTCGTGTGTTTTTGCTAGCCGTTCTTCCTCGCTGTTCTGTTCCTTTTGATATTGCTCTGCGAGCTTCCTCAATGCGTCTTCTTTCTCTTTCTGTAGCTTCTGTTTTGCTTCGTTCAGTTCTATTTCTGTGGCTTTCCTCATATCTTCGATGGCTTTCGCTGCTTCTCTAGCAAGCCTAAAGGAAAAACAGATCGTCACTATAATAATAACAACTTTATGAAGTGGCAAATGTATTTGGCACTGTTGTACTAATTGAGGACACTATAAGTAAATAAACAAATATTTCAAACAGAATATACACTATTAGAATCCCAAATGGTGGGAGGCTGACTAGTTGGCTATTGATCCAACGCGGTCGAGGAGTTGAACTCGGGACTACCGAGAAACAAATCTACATGTAGATAGCGGCAGGTTGAAGGATTTGAACCAGGGACCTCCATATTACAAATCCTGCACCCTATGTCATTCGGCCACGCTTCCTCCACTATATATTCGTCTTAGAAGTTGGAGCACAAAAAATCACATTCCTTTACCGACTGACATTCCAAAAACAGTAAACAACTCAGATTGTATTTAAGTACCGCCACTACGATTCGGACCAAAATACGTGCAGTAGATATTAACCTCTCTTGTTCTTGACTCTGCTGTGAAACGTTGTTTTCTCTTTGTTGTGACGCTCTCCTGTTATGAAATAAAGAAATACTAAGGTATTATTTGCAGGTATAAACACCATTCCGATTGATTTATCATCTTTAATTTACTTTAAACTTACGCGTCGAGCCTGAGAGCACGTCAATGGAAAATTAAATACGATTTGTGCAAACCTTGGCGGTTTTAACAAAATATCGGACATATTCCTGTATACATATATTTTATTTTGTTTTTTAAATACTGTCTGATAAGTGCGTAAGCACGAAACTCGGAGTAACAGCAAATCTTGCCTCTTCGTCATTATTCATATATTTTATTTTGGTCAAGTTGCAAAAACGTGATGATGGCTCTATATGAAAAATCTGTTTCGTAAAATAATTGTGCCTATAAAGTGTTTGCCATACTAACAAGAGTCAGTAGTGGCTGTGCTTTTCTGGTAAGGGTTTGATTTTGTGGAACGACAGATGAATGAAATTCCTATCGAACTTTGTTTCTTTAGTGATGTACATTTCTGGTGCCACGTATGAGGAACACCGCTCCAATATTTCCAGAAATATTCTTGATTCATTATTTTACCGATTTAGTTGCGCAATTTACGACGTCATCACATAACAAATTTGCATGACACAAAAACGTCAATATCTCTAAAAAGGAATAATTTTTTATGAGAGTTGTTTGCTAGTCAGTGACTAAAAGTAATAAGTCGGTCAGTGAACAGTTTCCTCAACGTTTCATTATTTGATAATTAACTATTCTCACTTTTCTGCCGCCCCTGCCTGAAGCTTGGCCCTCTGTGTTCTCTCTTCTTCAGACTTGTCCGTTTTTCCGCCACCCTCCCTATTGATGAAAAAGATACTTACACTTGGAGTCTGAACAGACAACATAAAGAAAGCAATTATTAGACGAGGTTAAATAATACATCGTGATTTGACAGTGACGAGCAGATCAATTATTTGCCGAAGCCGAAGGCAGAATAAAAAAATGATCCGCGAGATACTGATAGATCACAGTATTTTAAGATAACCGAGTTTAATAAATCTTTTATCATTCCATCACCAAGTTTGTTTTAATATTTAAATCACTTTCTGACACAGCTCTGGGAAGCGATTTTTTT
>OMLO01002417.1_pt1 | contig 15068 bp, 14 predicted proteins | sample 1674811 | NCBI WGS metagenome assembly OMLO01 (sample SAMN06265003, study PRJEB25207) | coral metagenome | isolation source: Coral host | place: Mexico:La Bocana,Puerto Morelos, Mexico | collected 2008-11-13 | reverse complement strand
GGCTTGATTGACATATAGTGCTCAGCATTAGCATCATGGCCAAAGTAAAGTGTTTTAAGTTTTATTCCTGATTTGGGCAGCTTTGTCTGAACATGTTCCTTAGTACCCTGAAAAAGAAACGAGATATTGCAGGATCACATTAATTAAGAAAAGGACAGCTTAATCCACAACAAGGCTTTTCCTTACCTTATGTACTGTTATTATGATGACTTCACAATGCATGGCTTCAACAGATGCTGTGATGATCATGTCATTTGCATACTCCCCTTTCAGTTTCTGAAGTGCAGCATCCCAGGTGGGCGGTTTTATTTTATTTTAGTTTTATTTTATCGAAATCCTCCCCACAGAGGAAGTCAAATTTGTCAACTCCAGAGTCCTATTGCAGAAAAATCATAATTTACTAAGAGTAAACAATGAAATCTAGCATGCAAAGTAGATTCACATTCGGTTTTACTGATGATTAGCCTGCTTTCATGGGATAATGGTGTATTGGATTTTTCAAAGAATCGTTGAAGCTAGTCAAGTGAATAAGTAAGCTTATTTAAGCTATGATCTGCCCTGTTTGAATATTCTTCCAAAACTAAACAACATTATTATACTTTTCAGTCTTGGTAAATTCCGGCTTTACTTTAGTGGTTCAATATTCTGCCGCTATTTACCTCGATTACAAAGAGTCAAAAAAAGGCCAGCAAGACATGCGGTATAAATGACTCGCAATGTGACCTTTAGACTTTACTGTACATGTCATAATCCGTTCGAAATGTCAACAACCGCATGTTCAACTTCTTATTCTATAACTATTCGCACCGTAGCACCGTACACGACTTGCAATTTCTTTTAAAAAAATCGGAAGATGATTTGCCGTCTGTAATTTGATAATGTCTTCACTCCAAGAAGATTCAACATCAACATATGTGCATCACTGGAATTTGAAAGTATTTATAGATTCTCACAACAGTAAAACGAAACCACGGACTACAGGAGAAAGTATCAATATAATCTATTCCAAAATATACGCAGAATATTCTGAATATACGTGTTTTTTTATTGCTCAGCTCTGTTTAATATTCGTTGAATTCACTGTCTGTAACTGCATGATAAGCGTTTGTAATTGCTGTGAATTTCTAAAACCGGGAGCTGAAATTTCTGGTGAAAACTGTTCGCTACCACTTGATACAATAAACTTTATATTTATCGTTCCAGAGTAAGATTGAAATTCAAATACTCACGTCGAACTGATGGCTCTTGAGGTAATCGAAGATCACCATCTTCAGGCTTTGCGTTTCAAGGCCCAAAGCCTGCGCAGCAGAGGAGTAGAAACAATCTCCGTCTCCAGGCGGATTAAACGTCACTCGATACCCCAATTTCGCCATTATCTTCTCCATATTTACCAAAGAAGACGGGAAATATAAACGTTTAAAAGACTTATTACGAAAACTCAATCAGCTTCCAGTGGAACACGCGCAAGTGAAATAGGAGAATGTGAGAAAGTGCAGAGGAAACCCGCGGACTCAAATCCGGGCATTCCTGGATTTTAGAAAGGGCGGGAAATCTTGCAGGAAGGGCAAGGCGGGAAATAGTAACAATCCAAATTACCCTCGACATTTTACCCTCGACCCTTGACAAAAATCTACACTCCTATTCGCCCGATTCCAACTACATAGCCCAGCCGCAAGATGTTTATCCTCTGATATTTATCACTGTGGCGTCAATCGAACGGTGAAAACTTAACAAGGTTTAAAATAGCAGCCCAAACTTTGGTGACATTTGCTGGTAATTTTTTCACAGAGGAAATATGGAAAGACAGAGTCGCTATAATGTTGTTCAAATTGTAGTCAAAACTATGACACGGGAACCAAGACAGCGTTATCTTAAGGTACATGTAAAGTGCATTGTTCCGAACAAGATCGATGGCAGAACACGGTTGGAATGAATGGCTTCATCAGCTCTCAATTCTATATGTTTGTACAAACAGAATTTTTTTGTCATTTCCCCAAGGATACAACGATTACTCCCTTTCTATAAACACGGATAAGACCAACTTATTAAGTTGGAACTAAAATAAAATACCGTTGTCCTGCAGTTTACGTTCCGTGAGTATCAAGCGATTGTTAGCTTGATAGTTCCACTCGCAGGGTTAACTTAAACAGCTGCTGCTGGCTTTCTTTTTAAACGGATAAGCAAACCTTTGAAACGTTTTTGCTAAAGCATTAAACGGATGCAAATTTTTTTAAACGGATAAGCAAACCATTATAAACGTTTTCACTAAAGCGTTAAACGGATACAAATTTTTTTACACGGATAAGCAAACCGTTTAAACGCTTGCATGAAGCGTTTAAACGGGTATAAACGGATTGTAAACGGTTTTGTAATATAAATGGAAAGGCGTTAGTGTCCGTTTTCCCAAAGAAGGTCACATATTAACTATTTACTCTTTTTTGACATATTGGTTTTCTATGAATTATAATCAGTGGATGACATGAGAACACATGTCAGTAACTAAAGTCATAACAAAACATCTGGTATTAGCTCTACCTATATTCATGAAAATGTTATTTACAAAAGTAATATTAAAAATATTTTTTAATTTATTATAAGACATGAAATGTTCAAATTTACAATAATTGTAAATTTGAGCACTTCATGTCTTATCATAAATTACAAAATCTTTTTAATATTACTGAGAGCTACTTGTCTACTCAAGCCTATCTTCCTCTTCACAACTTCTACTTATTTCTTTGCGTAGTGCTTTGGACTTAATTTGTTTACTTCTAAGCTTGTGATGCTGAATAATATCTTTAGCCAAAGAAAAGGATCTCACCCTTACGTATAAATGCACAATTGCATGTAAAACATCCCTAATTACATGTGTTGTGGGTACCAATTCTGAGCCAGAAACTATCAAATTACAATATGCCAGGAGCTCACTATTAGTTACTGACTTATCAGTAATTCCCTTGATATTTACACTTTGTAAATTGCCATCTGGAGATAATTGTCTAAAATAATGTTCTAAAGAAAACTTTTTGTGATGTGCCAAAGACCTCCACGACTAAGATTTGAAACCAGTTTCTGGGAGTTGCATCAATGCCACAAGCTGCATTTTTACTATTTGTTGATTGCTATGAAATTATTGCCTTCGAGTCTGTCATTCAGAGTTTTTTCGAGTTCTTTGTCAGCATCCAACCCCTTCTGGTATTTGACTGTTCATTCTTTGTTGGCCAGAGGGTTGTCAGCATATAAATCAGCTTAGTCATTATCGCTTGAAGTTTGCGATATTGATAAGCGTGACTCATCATTCTCTTCGGTTTCTACTTCAGTGATGTAATAAATTTCAGAGTCTTCTGAGTCAAAACCCATTTCAGAATCCGATGAAGTAGAAGATATTGTTTGTAAAAATATAAATCTAGAGCATCTTTGAAACTTGTGCGATTTAAAAAACCTGGCTGATCTAGCTAAAGCATTCATTCTCAATTTGATGTTACAGCTTTAACTCTCCCCAGATTCCCCATGCGCGGCCATCAGCAACTCTGTTTTGACAGGGCTTAGAAAATTGAGGATTTAACCAAATCAAAAGATTTTTGGGGCAAATTACTCCAAAAAGTAAGCTTCATTTTTTTAGCGGAAAGAAGATTTTGGTGTTAGGTGCACTTTAATGCTTAGGAATTATTCCTTAACTTAGTAAGTAAACCATGGCAGTTTTAGCAAAACACAGAGCAAAACCACCAAGCCGTGTCGCATGTGGCAGTAACATAACATAGGATTGCGATTAACAGAAAAGTTTGGGAAACTAAGCACTAGTTTGTTGCACAGGGTATGGATGACTAGTTTGGGTAGACAGAAGTGAAACAAAATCTGCATTGAAAGACATACAATGAAAAGATATGCCTAAGCCAGTAAAGTGCTGCTTTAGAAACAGCTCGCAGCTTCAGTATTACAGGATTCCTAAAGGTGCTTCCTTATGAATATAATACAGACAATTGTTATTAAATGAAACCTTGAACCTCAATAATAACACAAGAATTTGGCACGCATAAATGACAAGGGTTCCGTGACAGCTTTGTTATGTATGAATCTTGGCTCCCTCTGGTTGCCAAGATTTGGTGAAATCTGTCTACCAAACCCTTGACATAAATGTATGTGAGTGTAAAATAACTCAAACAGTATTGAAGTATGCATTTCAGAGGTGAAATGTATTGCCAACAACATGGAGAAATGCATCACATTTTCAGTTGCAAGGGCTGTGTTTCATTGACAGCTTGAACTTTCTACTAGGAAGACTTGTTTCACTTGTGCAACACCAAAGTAGTTATTAAAACAAAAGGAACCATTTCAAAAGGAAGCAACATGCATTACAAAGAGGGGATCTGTCCTTCTGTCCTTCTCAGGTCACCTTAAAAACTGCCTGGTAAAAAGTGAAAAAAAAAACGAATTGATCAAATAAGTGCGATATTTGTACATTGGATATAATGGTCGACTTTCACTGAAATTGTTGCAGGTCCAAAATTTGCCTCATCTGTTCTTACGTGGACAGCCTATTAAAGTGTTGAAAAATAAATTTAATTTATTTATAAACCTCATATAAACATTTTCTGAGAGCAAAATGACTGTGCCAGTCATGTGATCAGCTACGTTCTTGCTGAAATTTCTACACCCACTTGGTAAAGTCAGACAAATTACCTATCAATTTGTTGAAGTCATGCGAGAAGCAGAAAAAGTGAAGAGAAGCTCAGATTAAAGAAAAAGAAAATAATTGCATCTTGAGATCGATAGATTGCTGTGATCAAATCTTTTTGTTTCTTGCTTTCTCCTCTTTGCGTTACTTTGCTATCTTCTGTGATGGAAAAAAATTATGCAAGCTAATTGGGCTTAAATGCATGTATGTTTGTAAAATTCTGTTTTCTGAGAAAGGGTTACGCAACGGTTTCCAGTTCACAAAATTTCACCTCAAAGCTGTTCTAAAACTGAATGGAGTTGGTCACCAGACTTGCTGAAAGGTTTTGTCGAAGTTGTAAATGTCCAGAAAAGGTGAGTTGAGATAGTGTTTGATTCCATTTTTTGAAACACATGGTGCAGGGTCCATTCTGGCTGCAAGTATAGTACTACAAATACTTATGATTTGTGCTCATTCTTCATAGAAAGGTGCATCTTGTTGAGCCTGATGCACCTCTTCCCATCCCAGAGCTGGTTGCTGCCTAAGTTGCAGCTGCACCTTCTATATTATCTCACAAAGGTCTGGAGGGAGGTTTTGAATGAACTCGATGACCGTAATTGAGGCAATATAACTGGCGCCCCGCTTTTGTTGAATTGGTGCGGCTTTTGCTGTGACCCTCTTTTCATTTTGATGGCTTTTCTTGTTCCCAAGTAGTAATAGCATTGACAAACAAATACTGGCTTATACAGAGGAAAAAAGAGAATTGTCAAAATAAGTTTCCCACACTCAACTTTCCAGGCAGAGGGAGGAAAAATGAACATGGGAAGTTTATTTTGATGAATTTTGTCAAAGCTATTACTCATCATTTCATTAGGCCCTCTCTGCTCTTAAAGGGGAGCATAGGGCATCAACCATGGATCTCCACCTAACTCTATTACTGGCAGTTCGCTTTGCCTCTATCCACGTGGTCTTATTCTTGGCGAGCTCAGCTATGACACTTCGCCTCCAGGATTGCTTTGGAAGACCTCTTCTTCTAGACCCCTGAGGGTTCCACTCAAGAGCACAACGGGTGATATTATTCTCAGGCTTCCGTAGCATATGCCCAATCCATTTCCATTTTCTTCTCGTAATGCTTTCTTCTATACGTTTTTGTTGTGTCCTTTCTCATAGTTCATATAGTGGCCAGCGTATGTTCAGGATCTTCCTTAAACAATTTCTTGGTCAGTAGTTTCTTCGATCTCCATGTTTCTGAACCATACAGAAGGGCAGACTTTATGTTTGTATTGAAAATCCTGAGCTTTGTATGCAATCTGATACATTTTCTTTCCACACAGGCATAAGCATTGAGAATGTTGATTGCGCTTTCCTGATCCTGACTGTTATGTCCCCATCAGTTCCGCCAGTTTCACTAATGATGCTTCCCAGATACGTGAACTCAGACACTCTTTCAACAGCTTCCCCATGAAGTTCCAACAATTCTTGTTACCTCACACCAATTCGCATCTCCTTTGTTTTCTGGGTCCAACCTGCCCACCAGTCTCTTGTAATCTTTCTCCCTTCTCTTTCATATCACCTAGTTGGTGTGTTAGTAAGCAAAGATTGTCAGCATAGTCCAAGTCTTCTAGGCGTTGGGTTATTGTCCATTGGAGTCCCAAATGTTTACCCTCATATGCATTCTTTAACACCCAATCAAGTACCATGAGGAAAAGCAACGGCAAAAGAAGGCACCCCTGTCTCACACCGGTCTTGACCTCAGCAAGTAAAGCCCTGATACTGAACCTTAAGCATATTGATGATTTTGTCAGGTATGCCATAATGACAAAGAAGCCTCCACATAGTCTTCCTATCCAAAGAATCAAAGGCTTTCTCAAAATCCATGAATAGCAAGTACAGGGGGGATGACCACTTGATTGATTGCTCTACAATAATCCTCAAAGTGGCAATTTGATTGGTACAGGAGTGATCCTTCCTAAACCCCGCCAGCTCATCTCTCAGAACTTCATCAACCGCTACCTTCATTCGGTTCAATATCACCTGGGTTAAGACTTTGCTGGGTGTTGAGAGCAACATTATTCCCCTCCAGTTACTGCACTGACTAACGTCCCCTTTGTCAGCTTTACAAGAAGACCTCTCTTCCAGTCATCTGAAATTTCTTGCTTAAAATTTTGGCCAAAAATCGCGGGTGCAGCTTATACACAAGACAATTGCTTTCAGAGGGAGTAAAAGGGCTTGTAGGGGTAATAAATTGAACTGAAAACCTTCAATGAATAAAAATTAAAGATTAAACATACAGTACCGCCTTAAAGTATTTACCCATTAGGACGTGGTAAAACCTCGTCTTTGCCGAAGTGTTTTGCCACGAATTCACCGCAGTGGGATGAATTGCTCAACCTCGTCTTGGACGGATGTGACCGAACACCGCGGCAAACAAGACGCTGTATACCTCGGTGAATAAACAATAGACACTAATTTCTTTTGTTAAAAGGTGTTTCCTTATTGATTGCTCTTACCCTTCATGCAAAACTTTTGAGGATTTCTATTACATTCAACACAACAAGATAACGAGGTCCCTTGTAGTGAAAAAACATCGCTCTATCAGTAGAATATCGCCTGCATTTAAGATTCCGCATCGTAAAGAAGTTCCAGAGTGTATTTAAGAGCATTGGAAAGCATATCATAATTCTGGTGATGGGTAAAATTAGTGATGCGTCGAACGAATGTGCGATCACGATAACGGGAAAACAGAAGCTGCTACAGTTTCTGTGCCGCAAAAAACCTAGGTAAAACCGCAGTAAAATTTTGGCATGCCGCGTCATTGCTGAGGCGAGAACACAGTGCCAGTCTGCGAATCGTCTGCGGCAAAACCTCAGTAAAAGGGTAAATACTTTCAGACGGTACTGTATGAAACCTTTTGTTAATCATTGCCGTCATTGCCTTTTATTTGGATCTTCAGGTTCCAAACCCGAATCTTGTTCACCAGTAGTTCTTTCAAGCATTTCATTTGAAGTATGTTTGAGCGGGTAAACTCTAACTGGCATGGAATTCATCTGCACAGCTGCTTACAAATGTCGTCTGCGACCAACCACTTTAAACACTGATTTTGCCACCACGTGCAAGAAAATGCTGCACTATTCGGGAGAACTCACGAAGCAAATGGCCAACCATGTAATTGCTCAGCACTATTTTCACAGCGTACTTGTCCTTATGGTTGTCAAACTCTTGTTTAGCAACAAGTTTTTCTCTGATCAATGTCTTCCACTGATGATGCGAAAGTGAACATTTTCATATTGACTGGTTACCAAGCTATCGTTTTGCATCGCTTTATTTTCGTTCAAATTTCATCATTTTCATTTCAATTGTGGGCTTTAGCAATGAAGACAACTGTTGTCAGTCAGAGGGAATAGGGAAATTGATTAAAGAAACGCTTTAAAAGGTATTTTGAGAGTTTTACAAGGAAATTACAAGGAAACTTTCAAAGTAGAAATTTTCAAGATTGAAACATTGACTCGGAAAAAATCCAAGTTCCAGATGGGATTTGAACCCACAAGACCCACATTTCACCCTTGCTCGCCTTAAAGTCTCCAGTAGCTCAGTGGTTAGAGCATCCGACTAGATCACAGAAGGTTGTGGGTTCAAATCCCATCTGGAACTCGGATTTTTTCCGAGTCAATGTTTCAACCTTGAAAATTTCTACTTTGAAAGTTTCCTTGTAATTTCCTTGTAATACTCACTATGGAGGTTGGTTGGTTGCATATTTGATATGCTTTAATGTGACTGCGTGATGCAGTTAGTGAGTTCATATGCGCCATGACGTATTTGGCTGTGTGACCATGTGATGCGGTTCCAGTCAAAGACCCACATTTCACCCTTGCTCGCCATAGAGTCTCCAGTAGCTCAGTGGTTAGAGCATCCAACTAGATCACGGAGGGTTGTGGGTTCAAATCCCATCTGGAACTTGGATTTTTTCCGAGTCAATGTTTCAACCTTGAAAATTTCTACTTTGAAAGTTGATGGACTTATTAATGTCCCTGCAATACGACTAGCCTTTTTTTTTTAACGAGAGTTCTTTTTCAGAAGTTTTTTTCCAAAATCGTGGAAAAGTTTTTTTCCAAAATCGGGGGTGTGGCTTATACACGAGTGTTTATGGTAATCTCTGACCGCTGACCACTGCAAAGTCACAGCTTTCACGAAATATGCCAAAATATAAGAACCTGGAACATGATGTTATGTTTGTTTCATGATAATAAACACTTGTTTCAATTACAGATGGAAATTGAAATATTCGCCTTAAGTCAAAATTCCTCGGCAGAATTCTAAAAGACTCTGCTGGCAAAAGACCATATCTGAACCAGGTTGATAATTTTTGCATAATTTCATCAAACAGAAATTCTGGAATCCTTTTAATACCAACAGATGAGAGATGTTTGCTTCATAGTTACACTGTATCTATGAAAAATATATTCAGCATCATATGTTCACCATCGTTTATGTTCAATAGAATAAGATTTCTTCCATCTGTAGTCATTGGGTTGTTATTGATGTTGTGAAAAGCATTTAGCTCAAGTTATTGAGGTTGCCGTCCTGTACCAAAAAGTACACATCTTAAGCATTTTCTCTTCAGTGAAACAATGGGACTCACAAAAGTTTCCTTTATCCATTGCTATTCCTGTCTTCAATTTCCCATCCTCACATCTTAAGGTCCCTAGTGTTCCACACAATGATGTAAAGAACATATTTGTGAAGCTTGCAAATTTGAGAACAATACTTCGCATTAAAGTTAATGCCTGCAACACTTTTTTTGGTTATTCACTGTCCAGAAACCACTTGTCCTGTCAAAGGGCTTTTGTTTGATTTCCCCTCTTTTGTCTTTGAGGAAGCAGAAATGAGCTACAAAGGGAAGAGTAAGAATGACTGTTGTGCCAGGGAATATTATTCTCATTTTTCATGCTGAAATTAGATTATCCAATCCTCTCACATGGATTGGTAGATATTTTCATGACCATGCAAATAATTGTGGTTGATTTGCATGATTGGAAAAACAGATGAACTACATAGCAACATAAGGTGCTCTGTAAATGAATATATGAAAGATCATATATTTGAACTGCGGAGAAAGATATGAATTTAAGGTTGATCGTCGCAGTTATACACACAACTTGAGAAGTTATGAAATAAAAGGATACTAATATCTTCCTGTTGATTTGTTGAAATTTACATTTTCAGTAAAACATTTTAAAGGTTCAGTGAACCATGTGTGTGCTCTTTTCAGCCAAAGGGAACCCAGCAGATCTCTTCTAGCCTTCCGCACCCTCACTCTGTGGGCGAGTCAGGCCAGGTTAGTTAACAGGAATCATGCCTGAAAAATTGTTCAAGTTCCAAATTGTGCTAAATTGTTGCCCTTAATTGATCCAGTGTCTTGCCCAAGAACACAACACAAGTGATTTAGAGACCAATTGTGCTTAAAGTTTACTACATGTAGGTTACTAAGCAATGAGGTGTGTTTGTGTCTCGAATGCCATTTAGAAATAAAACTAGTAATTCACTTTAGTACACCTTGGTTTAGTGCCTATGAGGTAAAAACTATATTTAATTCAGCAATGCTTGTGGGTTATTTGTGGATTCATTGATTGAACTATATTTGGTGATGATTGTTGTAATTTGTTATCCCATGTTTTAGGGAAATAGCTATGAGCTATAGCTGCACAGAATCATGGATAAAGGACGAATTGTATGGCACATCGCCTATTCCAACAAAACTTCTGAATTATGTCTGGACACACTGGGACCATCCAGTTGAGGTGAACCCAATGCTGTATTTAGTCATTGCATAATTATTACAAGCAGTGGAATCCTAACTTGTATCTTTAAAATCTGATTACAGGGAGTACGCTATCAAACTAGAACAATTTGCGAACAAGTTGTAAAGCTGCACTTACTTGTTTCACAATTTGGTATGTATGTTTAATTGTGGCTTACATATACATACATGTAACATGGAAGTACTAAAAAAATTACTATAATTGTTTCAGAAGAACAAGATTAAAATCATGTAGTGGGGTTTTCTTAATTTTCATAGCTGTGATCAATATATGCATGCACACATTCATACATGTTTATTTCATGTCCCCTTGGGGCTTTTCAGTGAATTATATTACATTTCAGGAAAAAACAATTGGAAGAGCTTGATTTTAAAATTATGTAACAGTTATAATTAACTAAACATAGATGATATTTTAAATGGATACGAGAGCCTTAAAATAGAAATGCAAACAATATATGAAGAAAAAGGAAGCGTGGCCATATTTGATATAAATGCTGATGGGTAGAAAAAGGAGAGTGACTGATCAAATCTTTCTTCAATTCAGTAAAACGAAACTACAACAGGAAAACTATTACCGACCTCCAAAGAGACAATAATGAAATAATAATGGAAAAAGATAAGATTTTAGAAACAGAGAAGTTCTACAAAGACGTATACAGCTCCAAAACAGCAGTGTCCCAAGTGGACTTTGACGAATGCATTTGGGATATTGAAATTCCAAAGCTTGATAACGAAGATTTTTATGAATGAACTGGACGGGCTTTTCACTTTGGAAGAATGTAAGGTGTTACAAACATTCAAAGACAACAAAGATGTTGAAAAATAAACATATTGTTATTTGTTTGTTTGAGTTTAGATTCATTAACAGCGATATTGACATTTCATGTGTAGTTATTGTAAGAACATTACCAGGGTAGTACTATAGTGTATGTCAAGCTCTAAGAGCTAGAATACTCCTTTAGTTTTCATCCAGTTTTCTTCTTTAAGTATAAGATTGAGTAGAAGTACGCTAGTTTTTTAAAAGACTTTTTATAATTCATACTTTACCAAATAAAGAGAGACCTCTCCAGCTCCACTGATGTATTTGTTTTTTAATTTCGGTAATCTTGTCGTAAAAGATTACTTTCTGAAAAGACACTCCTTTATTACAACTGTAGTGTACCCCGAGAACTTAAAGGCTTTTACACCATTTTAAGGATAAGGGTCTATTGGGGCTGTCATGACACAAACCAATCCACATTGCCTCTGTTTTAGTGTAATTAACCTTTAAACCTGATAGTTTTCCAAAATGATCAAGTAATTTAAAGAGATTTTGTGCGGATGTTAAATCAGATAAAAAGAGAGTGAGGTCGTCTGCATATTGGACAAGTTCCCAGTAATCTAATCTACAAAATACAAAAGGAGAACAGTGACCCCAAGTAAAACTTTGTTGATTTGGATTTTTTATGCGCCAAATGTCATGGAGACTAAACTCATCTTGAATTTCTTCAATAGATTTTACGACATGCCTCCGCGGAATTTGAATTCCACCTTTTTTCAAGGGACAATTAATAATATCTCTGCCCCCCATTCTTTTTTTCCATTGAGCCTCACACTCCTTGCTTGAATGCGTTTCTTGTAAAAGTATCAAATAAGCTTTTTGCTTTCTGCACCAGGAAAATATTGCTCTTCTTTTTTTTTTAAATTGCTTAGGCCTTTCACATTAAAGGATAATAATTTAATTGTATCAGGCTTCAAGTTTTGTTTACTCAGCATTTTGACTTTATATAGGAGGTTGTTTCATTGCCTGGAGTTACTGCCGCTTTTTTAAATACAATGATATTATAGATAGTTTTTTCAATATGCATGGTATCAGTTTAAAAGTAGAGATTATTGCATCTAAGAGTAAAGTGTTCCATGCAGTGCAAGCAAGAACAAAAACCAACACGCACACAATGACAAAAACACACACACATATAAACGAAAACGTTCTTACCATCCTGTGGTTGCAATGCACTCCTGTTGGGATCTCCACATAAAAGTGATTATCACTCGAATTAAACTAGCATACTTCTAGTCAATCTTATACTTAAAGAAGAATTTTATGAATTATAAAAAGTCTGAAAAAACTAGTGTACTTCTACTCAATCTTATACTTAAAGAAGAAAATTGGATGAAAACTAAAGGAGTATTCTAGCTCTTAGAGCTTGACATACACTATAGTACTACCCTGGTAATGTTCTTCAATAACTATACATGAAATGTTAATATCGCTGTTAATGAATCTAAACTCGAATTAATAACTAGCGTAACATACAAACTCACCATTCAATATCAGAATGTTAACAACAAGATAACCTAGATCAAAAACAATTGAAAATATTTAAGTTAAATATTAATAAACGTCAAAGCGAAGACATGTTTTTTCGTCAGTAGATCGATTTAAAGAGAAGAAAGTTGAACATATTTATTGATCCAGAAGCTTGAAAGATTTTAATTTTGAGCAGTTTCGATCCTTGAACAAAATTTGTGCTGGTACTGACCAAGGTATGAATGCAAATTCGACATCACTTCTTTCCTTAATTCCCTTGAGATAGTCTTTTCGAAGGTTTGCTCGGTCTTTACGGACATTCTTGGAGACATCATCAGAAGTAAAAATCTGACTGTCCAGAAAGGGATTATCCTTCAGAGCATTTGTGGTCGCTTTAAGAATTTGTACTTTGTCAGAATATCTAAAAAGATACATATGAATCGGCCTAACCGTGGAGGTGTTTGCCTCCGTGGCTCGTTGGTTGACATTCATTCAATGGGCCCTCATCACCTCAATGCTGTGAAGTTGCATTTGTTTCTCAAAGAATTCAACCCTCAAGAAATCTTCTAAGGAATTGTATGCGGCTTCTACACCCTCCTTGAGGCCCCAGATAACAATGTTATTTCTCTTCAACCTATTTTCCAAGTCATCCATTTTCTTATGAACTGACGCTAATTCTTCATGGCTCGCTTTGCGAGTCAGCGCATTATCTACTTCTATCATTTGTACAACCAGTGAGCGGTAGCTGTCTTTCAGAGCAACTGCGTTGGCAGCGTTTTTTGGCTGTGAACTCTCTAAACTAGATAATTTCTCAAGGATACTATTCAGCTTTGTTTTTTGTAAGTCTCTTGACTTGAGTAAGTCATCCATTTTGGCAAGAATGGCGTCCAGCTTGTTAGAGGTTTTAGATCTGTTTTTAGATCTGGTTCTCACATTCATGTAGAGACTATCGAAACTAGCAGATTGTCATTCGTTGAGAAAGTGAAATTGATCAACTTCAAACTGGAGAGCTCAAACTTGTGCGTCCTACCTGCGTCGCATCATCATGTGACCCCCGAGAGGTGACTGTGTGAGAGTCACCAAAACTTCACTACTTTTACAAATGCAAAAAAGGTTGTGAAAAATTAGGTGCTGGTCGTTTTAAGCATGGGTGGATCCTTAATAGAGATGTTCCATACTGTGAGAAGACTGGTTTGTGGTGGCTGGTGTATGAAGAAGGAAATGGTATTTTCTGCCTACTGTGCAGAATGCACGACTGTGAAAACCCATTCAACCACAAAAGAAGTTAAACCAAGTCACTGCCGTACGATTAAAAAAGAGTGTGCTGCTTGGAAAAGATAGACACAGCTTGTAAGAACATGAGATGACCATCCAGAGGGAGCATAATAAGTGGGTGTCATACTTTCACAGAGAGTTCGAAACCCAGCAACAGACAAAAGATTCAGTGTTGCACAATGCTTTCCTGTCAGGATATTGGTTGGCTAGAGAAGAAATTGCGAATCGTAAGTTCAAGTCTTTGTTGGAGCTAGAAGAGATCCTTGGTGTTCTGAAATATGACATTTTGATCACAGATCTCAGGGCTCACAATGAGAGTTGTTTTTGCTGCTGGGCAAAGCTTTGAAGGATGAAATAGTAAAGAAGGTAAAATGCAAATAGCTACGGCCTGTTGGTGGATGAAGCTGTTGATATCTCTGTGTTAGAGCAGCTGATATCGTTTATACAGTTTTCCGACCCAGACACAGGTGCACCAAAGGTCCACTTCCTGTCCATTCAGAATGTCCTGGAAAACTCAACATCAGCAAATGCAGAGACCATTTTAAAACTTATTAAAGAAGAACTGTCCAAAAATGATTTGGATATCAACAAGCTCAGCAGTCTAGCCAGTGATGGAGCAAGTGTCATGACAGGTTATTGCATTCGCATGGCTGCCAAGCTAAGGGAAGTAGTTCCAACACTGATTAACATCCACTATTTCAGCCATCACTTCCAGGTGTTTTGTTTTTCGGAAATGTCTTCAATGCTTCGTACAGTTCAGATCTAGTAAGTTGTTTATCTAAAGTCATTTTCTCTTCATCAGACAATTTTTTAGAATCCACTTCATTAAGGAAACGACCAATTGAATTCTCACCTAAATCATACGAGTCTCTACCGTAGAGTTTTTAATAGAAATCATGGATCTCTTTCATTATTTCTTTTGGCTCTGTTATACATGAATCATTATCCACAGATAATTTCCGTATACATGTCTTTTTCTTTTTAGCACTTTCTAAATTTAAAAAATACTTGCTATTCTTTTCGCCCTC
>OMLO01002416.1_pt1 | contig 15069 bp, 13 predicted proteins | sample 1674811 | NCBI WGS metagenome assembly OMLO01 (sample SAMN06265003, study PRJEB25207) | coral metagenome | isolation source: Coral host | place: Mexico:La Bocana,Puerto Morelos, Mexico | collected 2008-11-13 | reverse complement strand
CAGTCTATAATAATAATCCTAGTCTTCAAAAATAATCATAGTTTAGAATGATCCTAGTCTGGAAAAAAGTCATAGTTTAGAAAAATAATCATAGGCTAGAATAATAATTGGTTAGTTTGCTCCCTCGCACACAAGCTTTTTTAACATGAGGAACCTTTACAAACTCCTATACAGGTTTGCAGTAATTCTTTCACGTCCGAAGTCGCCCGATCTTTACACGGAAACAAAATGTCGCAAATTAAGTGTTCGTTACCGGAATAACGGGACCATTACGTTGAGAAAAGCGATTTGAGAAAAAGGTTTGTCAAAGATGCTGAAATTAAATAAATAAATTACCATATTTAGAGAGGAAGCCACATCAGCCTTGGCTGGTTTTCATGTGAGTCTTCTATCTTGGTCGAATTGGAATTTAGAGTGCTGGTTTTTGTAGAGGGAGGAAAACCGGAGAACCCGGAGAAAAACCCTGAGAGCAAGGCGAGAAACAACTAACTCAGCTCATGTATGTGACCGGCCGGAATCGAACCCGGGCCACATTGGTGGGAGGCGAGCGCTCTCACTACTGCACCATCCCTGATAATTTTGAGTCACATAAGGCCCCCACTAGTACACTAATCTTTCATGTGAGAATTGTCACCCATCATCCCAGTTCACTGCCGTAGAATTCCAATAGTAGCGGCCAACCCCGTTCGATAATAATTCCTCCCCAAAAGTAACATTAACTTTTACCCGTAATTATAGCGAAGCTCCCTCGGCCCGAGGGGCGGCCAAGCGGAGCACCATACTCATATAGCGAAGAAAAGTAAACCATGGTATTGCTAGTAGTGGCTTATGCACAACACGAATCTGAGTCCCCGACAGGAATCGAACCCATGACCTCCCGAACACATGGCAAGCGCTCTATCCACAGAAACGGCGGGTCCACGTTTTGTACCACTTCTCCCCCCGGTTAACGGACATTCGTAGAGAGGGAGAACTATCTTGACACTCCTAATCCCGTACGTCCCAAAGCCGCAGCATCTGAGATACTCCAGTTTTAATTATTTCCATTTTACATTTGCAGTTTTATTTGTACTTTAATTTGCAGCTGCGTTGTCATATGCATTGACACTGACACAAGTTTCAATGTTGCAAAGCAATCGCAATGTCGTTTCTTCACCGTTGCCTAGCGACTTTAGGTCTAATCATTTTCAAGTAATTTTTCAATATAGAAAAGAGAAAAGTACGAACAAAATCTCTCTGTCTCGTAATTTGGGTAAGTGGCAAAATGGACGAATGCTGAGCGTACAAAAATGGTAAATGTTTCCGGTAGGAATGTAGAATAACACATACAACGTAAAATAAATATCGTCTTAAATACCAAAGTCAAAAGTGGATATTTTTCGGCCAAGTTTGCCTAAGATCCTGAAAAGTGTTAAACACGGCATTTCCATTTGTCTGTTTGTTGCTCAGCACTTAAACAGAGGATTGCTCTGTTGGCTTATTTTCCAGTTTCACTGTTGAACCTCACAACTATGCGTCTCTTGTCCAGAAGTCAAAGTTTTTAAAGTTCTGAGTGTCTGCTGGCCCAGGAACTGAATAAAGAACTTTGAATGCTTCTTCTTCGACGGTTGTTTGGATACGAGATGACGAAACGATTCTTGTCCACGGTGCTCTGTTAATAAATAAGAAAAGGGAACAAAAAGATTATCAACACTGAAGAAACTTAACCCTCGCTTAGGCCCTGTCCAGATTACACAGGAGATTGAAAAAGGAGGTTTTACCCTTAAAACGCATCAAATGTTTTTTCGTCCACAACGATGGAGAACGATTTAAAACCGCAAAACTACCAGTCATTTTGAGTTTGAGTTCGAGGAAACCACAACTGAATCAGGGAGATCACGTGATTATCGTGATACTATCGTTTCGGAAAGCTCTGTTTTCAAATGTTTTCCGTCCAGACAAGAACGAAGAGCCGGCGTTTTCAAATTCTTCCAGTTTGAAGAGCGTTTTCGAAAGGCTTCGTTTTTGTGACGGATTTAACTGATATGTTTTTGCAATTATAAATCCCTTTTTTTGACTAGTGAATGCCTTCTCTAGTGAGAAACGTTTCCCGACTTCAATGGCCTTCAATGGCCTTTTTCCGCGGTTTCAGGGTGCACGAGCTAATCACTGATGACGAAAGCTATTCCTAAATGGTCGACAGTTTCTTTACAAACAGGGTGGCTAAATAACTTATTCTTATCATTCCTTGCTTGATATCCAGGAGGCAGATATTACCGAAACACACCAGTCTATTACTTATCAACGAGAACTGTTCGATGCGAACAATAAATTCCATCACAAGATATTATAACTTGTAACTTACAGGAACAAAGACAGGCCTCCCGACGAGATTACCATGGAAACCATTCCCCTCTTGGCTTAAGATAACAGATCCAGAAGTGTCTTCCATGTTGAAATGCGCTCGCACCAGGCCCTTGTGAATAGGCCATGTCAATCCTGCAAGCTTCATGTAATCGATGATTTCATTATCTGGAACTTGCACTCCCCATAATGTCAACTGGGGAGAAATAAATCTAATATTAATTCCTGATCTGTTAGGAACACAAAGTTTACCAAGGTGATTGACTAGCTACCAGGAGGGCAGAAAATGTTCATGAAACTTTCCATCATATTTGATGCTTGAGGAAGATTTTCACCGGTCAGTGGCAAGTGTTGAATTGACAGCCGAAAGAGGGATCCACGTTCTTTCAGAAAAAGTTGAACACATCGCCTCGCCCACAGGTGTCATATTCTACTGCTAAACTACAGGAGATTGGAAACTAGGCCAAAGCGTTCAATTAAAAGAAATCTTTATCGCATTTTGTAGAAACATGAAAATATTCCCAATTCTGTCTTTTTTCAGTGTAACCATACATGACGGAAATTCTATATTAAACAAACAATGAAAATGTTGCCTCTGGGAACAAACCGGCGTTAGTGCAAACTACCGCGCATATCACTTTATTTATTTGGATTTTAGATCGTTTTTTACAGATACCTTTTTTGTTTTTAAATTCGGTTCAGAAAGTCAAGCAGAGTGCAACTTACTGTCATAGTCACGAAGGTACTTTTTTTTATAAATGCACGTACCATAAAGTAGGGTGACGCGACTCATTCCGCGCACCGAGCAAGCGTTTCCGTGGGGTTGGGGAGCAACACCAAATACCAACGCCAAACACCGAAAGTCCTGTTCTTCGGTCTTTCTTTGCTCCTCAACCCTTTGCTACGCATGCAGGCTAGAATATATGCTGAGATTGCTTTTTGAACGCAATCACCACTGCCTGAATTGGTAACTGAAACCTTGATATTTTAGTTTTACGACTGACGTTCTACAAAATCTCTCTTAACAAATAGGTGGCGGAGCAGGTGCCGGGGGAACTGTAGCCCCCCTCTCCTCCCTGAAACGATAATATAGGGGGCTCAGCCTCCCACGTTTCGTTGCTAAAAAAATGGCTAACGCAGCATAAAAGAGTTCTTTCGTCATGTTCGTGCTAGGTGAAATGATATTTCGTAGGACTGTTTGAATAGCATTGGCAACTTCAGAGGGCACATTTTCTGCCTTACTAAAAACTTAAAACAGTTAACTCTACAGTGGCGAACTACTTACATCGTCGATTGTTCCGTTTAAAAAGTGTTTTTGATCTCTTCCGATGAAAAGCTTGACATCAGGAGACTACAAAATAAAAAGAGAGATTATCGAACCTATTTGCTTAGCGACATTATTCATCAATAAAGGATGTTCCTCGTCTTACCCAAAAATAAGGTGTGGTATCGATCTCTTTTCCAACCGACGATCCGTTCACAAAAACCTCGATTTCATGTTCTGAAAAATACGAAAAAAACTTCTATTGCAATAAAAAATAATACTGTACCTGTACCGGGGACGCCTTTATTTCTGATTGACAGTTTTTTTTGGTTTAACTAATATATAGATTTGGCCAAGCCTAAAAGCGGTGCTCCTGGGCCTGGTCCTTCAAAGCCCGATTAGGCTAACCTAGGATAAGCGAGAAATTTGATTTAAGTTTTGTAACAATGAGGTTGTCTTAACTTATTGTTATACTTTTATCTTTTTTTTTGTTCGTACTACTGATTTCTATCAGAGATATCACTCGTTTCTATCGTGAAGCCCTCGTAGCTCTCCTGATGAGGCTTAATCACTGAGCTGTCGAAGTTCACTGATGCAATATCAACTCCTGAATTACAATAATTCAAACGAATGTAGAAGAAAGAAAGGGAAACTTTTACTTTGTGCACTAAATCTGAACACGAGATGATGCCATTCTTCTGGTTCGATAATTTCACTTCCTTCCACAGTTGATATTCCCAGGTTTCCATGAATACGTCTGAGTACAGAAATACACAACAAAACAGATAAGAATTCACAATTAGAAGAAAAACAGCGAGGTATAACTTAAAACAACTTCTGAATTATACTCTAGCTTTCCCTCGCCTAGGTCTCAAACTTGTGCTTTGTGCTCTAACCAATCATAATTAAGACATTGTCTTGTTGAAAAATCAGCCGCAGGAACAACCTCGTTCCCAGGGCCTTTCCCTTGAAGGTTGGAGGGGAAAAGCCCTGGGAACGAGGTTTGCCGCAGGAAAACAAAAAAATCATTTAAATGGTTCCCCGGGCATTTCCTTTAGATATTGAGAGGGGCGGGAAAAGCCCTGGGAAGGAGGTTGAACAATCATAATTTGGTTTCGTATTTTGTTTCGAATTCTGACTGGTTTACTCGCATTTTATATTAATTTTTGTTGTCCTGGTGAAGAACATTGAGTTTGGTTTCCTGGATTGATTTGATTAATCAATCATTCAATACTTGCCTGTCATTGAGATATAAACAGAGCGTTCCGTCATTACTGCACAAGATAGGCATGACTGTCGTGGGATAGTCCGCTGCCATGTAGACCCATACACTGATGGTAAAGCTACACAAGAATATTTAACTCAGTGAATCGTGTTTAATTTTGAAAAGAAAAAAACAGCTTCAACAAGAACGTCATGATCAGTAACACGGAATTTAACTTCACACCTGTCTGTTAAGCCTAAAATGTGAATAGATGGTAATGTCACGTGATCATCTACTCCATCAAACATCAGTGCCTGGTTTATTCTAGAAAGAGGAGACAAAAATTAACTAAATACAACCCCTTAAATGCCTTAAAATGTCGTTAGCCATTTGCTTAAAAAAATGTAAACAAGACGTTTACATAATCATTAATTATAATTCTGATACGAGGACTTGAATGCCTCGTGTACAGTATATGGGACGTATGTGGTATTAAGTAATAACAACGTGCTACCAAGATGCTTTTTTTGACTACAGGATCAATAGATTTGAGCAGAATGATAAACGGTTTACGTTTAACTATGCTTGTTTAAATCGAGTTTGAATGTTTTTTCCTCGTCTTGAGGTTAAAGGAGTTCAGTCACGGCAATTTGAATTACTTTGACCAAGAAAAATTTTATTAAATTGAAGTAGACCTGAAAACGATAATTTACTAAGATAGAAACTCATCAAAACGATAATAATAAACCATGAAGTAACAAGTCAAGTATGATAAAGGTTGGAGAAGATTAGTACGGATTGGACGCTCACGACGAAATTGAAAAATTAAGGCTGAACTACTCAAGATGAGCAAAGCGTGACGTGGGTCTTTAAACAGCTTCCTAGAAAAGGCTGCTGTTCGTTTACAACAAGCGAATGAATTGCATGGTGGGTTAACTGGAAAAATAGTAAATTTGAGATGTTAACGTATGCTCTTAAGTTTGGTCCTATGTGAGAACCAACTAATCAGAGACGAGTATCGTACCTGTCAGAACAACGCGCCTCAAGTCTGGACCAAATGACGTCATGCTGACCGAACACAAACATGCCCAGTCTCCCACCTGTCAGTGCCGTGTTGTAGATGTCTCCAGAATCCGTTAAAATCTTCTCCCCCTGCTTTATTTGAACTCTGAAAAGAAAAGTACAATAAAACACTAACCACTAAGACTAAGAAGAACTGCTTAGTAAGATAATTTTTCCTAGCCTCCTAACTGGTCGCACCGCCACCAGTTAGGTGGGTGAAGCCTGGATGTGGGCCAAGTGGCCCATCGGGCTTGCGCTCTCCGCTTTCATTTGCATGAAGCAACTACATGAGGTCATTATAAGAGCATTTCTACTCCTCCCTGGATGGGACGATAGTTCATCGCAGTGTTACCCACAGAAATAAGTTCACCGGTACCCATTCGTACACCTGGGTGGAAAGAGGCACTGTGAGAGTCAAGTGTCTTGCCCAAGAACAAAACACAACGTCCCTGGCCAGTTATCGAACCCAGACTGCTCAACTAACCAACGAGGCTACCGCGCCTCCAACTAAGCCATGCAAAAAATGCCAATATCTGACCTTATAAGCCCAATAGACGGTCTGTGAGTTATGTGGAAGCCATACGAAGTCTGGTGCTGCCATCCTGTCATATTTGGGTCATCCCATAACAGCGTGACCTAAAAGGAAACGATAAAATAGCTAATTCTGGTAATTAACAAAGAAGTCGTGCATTATCAATACATAACGTTTTTATTACCTACCTCATTTGCTGTGTCTCCTGAGTGCCACAACGCTTTGGCCAAATTCTGGCCTGGTCCGGTATTTGAGTCTACAACCTAATTCAGATCAAATAACATCAAATTTTATCAATCTTACTTCTTCTGTTTCGCATTAAATCGGGATGAGTTAAACCGCAAAAGTTTCCTGTTTTTTCCTCTCATAACGAAATTGAATTAGTAAGTGATGTTTGCCTCCTTTCGTTGATGGTTTGTTCTTCTATTATTGATTATTCTGTTTGTCTTGTTTAACGGTACTCTTTAAGTCTTAAGTCTATCAAAATCAACGTACAACTTGTGTGCCCTTTGAATTCCTCGCACCTTGAGTTGCAGTCCTTTAATTCCAGCGTTAGTATCCGATTTACCAAAGTTGATGTTTTCTCTCCTCCACATAACAACATAGAACTTTCGGTTCGATTGGTAGCCAAATACCACGCCCAAATAATCCGACCCTTCGCTGTCCTTCACATAAATTGTTCCGCTGTAATCCATTGGTCCGTAACGTGTAGACCCTACGGCAAAATTATATAGAAAATAATTCGGTTAATATTATCTTTTGGTTAGAAAACATTAAAATGAATTGTTTTTCAAAAACAAATTTAAATACTGGCACCCGTTGCTTTGCAAATTATTAGCCCTTTTATTGATCACGTAGCAACAGGAATAGTGAGTATGAATCTGTTCCTGTTCAAACTCTATGCTAATTAAGATCAGATATCCAAACATTGTCACGGTCGTTATTTTCTTTGTTTAAAATTAATTAATAATTAATGAGTGTGAGAAATAAAGTTTCTTACCAATTAGCATTCCGGGATGATTTGTATTGGAAATGTGTTCAACATCAACACCCTGTCAAACGTAATACACAAAAACACGAGGAGAGATAAGCAAGTCAATAAGAACTTTGAAGTAAAATGAGGTGAAGCAAAAACGTAAAATAAAGTTAAAAAACCTGTCCATTTACAATATGAAATAACTACGATTATCTAGCTGTCTTCGGTTTCCAATATTTCAACCTATCTAACTACCAAGGGGAACGAAATTTGGTTAAAAAAAATCGGGAAGCTCGAAAAACTGGCTGTAATTTTTTCCTTACTTGAAAGCAGGGACGCAAACAATGGCTTCTGGAAGTTCCAAACATCAAGGATTCAAAATTATGGACGCTCTAGTCCCATTATTAATTGACTTCTGTCTCATAGTCACTTTTCTCTCAATATCTACCGTTAAAATAAGCGAAAGAAAGCGTAAAATCTTATTATGTAATATGTCAAACACGAGAGACAGTGTTTTATCCAAACACCTAAAGGAGAGTTGAAAATACGACATGCTGCGGACTATTTACACTGTCGCCATGGATACGGTCCACCCATAGGACGAACCGATAAAACGCGTTTTCTTTCAACTTATAACGGCTAGTCGTATCATATTTTGAAAACGATGTTTAAAATATTGCTAAAAATATCTCGAAAGATTGCGATCATATTAACAAAAAAAAAATAAAATTGTAGAACTTTTACAATAATGCACGGCCATCGGACAAAGCAGTTCAACGGTGTTCGAAAAGCTTTTTTCTCTCTTTTGTCATTAGAAAAGTATTATCTTTGTTATTTACCCTTACCTTTCATCGCAACGATTCTTGGTAAAGTATCCAATAATATTGCTAACAGCCATGAACGTTAACCAGCAAGTTATAAAAACCACTTTCTATGTTGCTACAACCGAGCAGAGCATAGTGCTTTATCAGGATTCGCGTGACCAGTCGACTTCATCGCCTGATGAAGACTAGCAGTACGCAGTCGAAACGTCGCGATTTACATCCTAAGTGAGTTGAAAATACGACGCGCTGCGGACTATTTTTTGACGAAATTCGTGTTGTCTGGATAGCCGATGAAACACTGTCTAGAGTGTTTGATATATCTTCTAAATAGAAACAAAAACTAAGGAGTAAACAGAGAAGTAAAATCGTCCAAATCCATGCTAATTAAGACCGGGTGTCCAAACCTCCTTCACGGTTGTAATTTTCCTGGTTTTAACTTTATGAACTATTGATAAAGTTATCAATTTTTTTTTCGAAGCCCACTTAAGTTTTGCACGCTTTACCATTTTTGCCACTCTCCACTCTGGCTTGGGATCGCTGTGTCCTGGATAAAGATCCACAGTAAAATAATCCAGGAAGCTTGTTTTACTGATGTGTTTGACATGAGGACACGCGTCATCTACATCCGGGACACCATCACCATCATAGTCATCAACGCATGCGTCCCCCACGGGATTAGCTGAAGATGTGTAAAAATTTAACAAAAAAAAAATAATTTGTTACCCAGATGTATTACGTGTAAACTATTTTCTGCAATTAAGTTGCAATACACCAAATGACGCATCTGATACCCTACTCACTCCTCTCCTTTGTAGTGATTTACAATATAAGCAGATATAATATTTTTTTTTATATTTAAGAACGTCTAATTTTGCATGGTATACATGATATCTTTTAAAACAATTATGAATAAGAACTGCTTATTATTACAAAGCGAGATGTGTGTTATGCAATGAGCAAACCATTGTTAAAGTTATACAAAATCTGCCTTTAAGTGTTATGATTAATTTACATTTTTTGTTACCTTCATGCTTGTCAATTAATATACAGATTAGCAAAGTGAGAACGTTCTTAATCGACTCTCAGCCTGAGGAACGGTGTTAATACGTTCTTAAGATTTTAGCCAATCTAAGCCTCAACGTTCTTATAAATTCAAAATCAAGCTACAAAGTAGTTTTAGAGAGGATTGTAGTGCCTTATGAAACATATTCGGTGGTCTTTGCAATTGCACCAATCTAAGCAACGAAAGAAAAAGGAAAACGAGTAAGACAAAAATTCTGCGACAAAGCTGTTTCCATCAGTTCAAGGATCTCTTTTGTACTTAGCCAGTTTTCAGAGACACAAATAAATATTCAGAACACTGAGAGCCTTGTGAGATGAGACTGGAAAACATGACTGAATCAAACGCAATATAACGCGCAAATTGCTACCAGTATATCTTTATAACTGAAATACGTATAGGTATGTCTTCCACCTCATTCCACTTTACTTTAACTCTTTCCGTTTAATTTCGTTTCCCTTTCAACTGAAGGACCTCTTGTTGCTTACCTTTGGCGTCATAGGATAGTTTGCCATGTTCCTGAAGAGGATTGCTTATCATGGCACAATTGTCCTGTATGTCGGGTATCCCATCATTATCTTGGTCGTCATCACACGCATCACCTTGCAACGCGATGTAAGAAATTTGATTAGTATAGCTCATTTTAGTTTGTGGAGCCACTCTTATAACGCATAGTTTACTGACACTTTGCAATTGTTCTCAACTTACTAAACGTCTTTTCGTGAAACCACTTAATACGGACCTCCCGGCCGGCAAATAACATATATATATTTCATAAATGCAAATCAGAATCTTGTGGCTGAAGTTGCATGAGAATTACCAATCATCTTCTCTCCGTAGTTCCCAGTTGGGACAGACTGTTATAAAAGAGCAAAATTTATTTCAAGCTACCTTTCCCATCTCCGTCTGCATCTCCTTGTTCACCATTTGGTAAATCAGGACAGTTGTCAAATTCGTCAAGAACTCCATCTCCGTCTCTGAGTACAACAAAACACTCATTTATGATCCTTCGATATCGATGTTAAGCTAGTACTCAGTCAGTTCGGCGGCCTGCACCCGTTCATGTTGACTTCGAGTGTGGGCCTGGTGTGATTCCATGTTTTGTTCACGACAAGAATATTTGCTCACATAAGTATAAGTGAGTACAAACAACTTGTGAACTAACACGACGGAATATACACGGGAATTTAGCTGTGAAAGACTCGTCCCAGTATCCACTTCTAGGGATGCAGCAATACGTTATGCCGCTTTACTGCATGGGGCCTTGTGCACTTTCTCCGTTGCAGGCTTCTTTAAAGGATTCAGGCACAGTATTTTCGAGGTAATCATGACCAGATAAGTCGTTCATTTTGGTTGTTTGTTATTTAGTCATGTACGTTTTGTGGTGAAATTTCTGAGACAGGAATTTGTTATTGTTTGACATAACAGTCAGTGTGTTAAAGAATTAGACAACTCGCTGTTGGTTTCTATCGACTTTGATGGTTATGTAAACAACAGCCTCCATTTGGCGGTAATGTACGCTCTGTATGCAGACCATTTTGTTCCGGGAAGCGAACAGTTTGTATTTATCTTACTTCAAATATCTTTCGCAACACGCGAAGTTTTGAATATTCAAGAAAATCGCTCGGATTTTCCCTAGTTTTAGCTCGGGAATATTCTATCGCGTGACACGTTCAGACCAGTCGCGCGAAAATATTTGATGATTATAACAGCCAATAGGAAACCAGAGTTCGCTGTCTAGCTAATTGTTATTAAGCAGACTTTTCTTACTTGTCCTTTCCTGGTCCATCGCATGCATCACCGTAGCCATTTTCATTTTCGTCCGGCTGGAAGATGAACATATTAGTCATAGATAGACGTCAATTTGCCGATATCGAAACCCTTGGACTCCAAACCGCGCAAACAAGGAGTTTAAGCAAACCACGACGCAAAACGAGGACGTCGTCAAGAAAAGCTTTAAATGAATGAGGACAACTGTTTTACACGTTTGCCGGTATAATCTTTTGTAGTCGTCCTCTGCAAAACAACAACGTGAAATGACCAAGTTCTGCGTAGTTTGGAGAACGCGAACGACGGCGGGTATATGTTTTGTATTTTCAATGGGAACTGGACGCTGGCATTACACTTCAGCTTAGGAAAGTTAAGCACAGAACAAATCTAGAAAACTGGTAAAATATAAATTCATTTCTCAATAGGAGTTGTCCTCGGGGTCATCGTTGGCATTGGTTAAGATCCCTGATAGGAGTTTTTCATACTGACACATGGAGGATAGATAACTACAGCTATATGTCCTCTGTCTGCCTGCCTGAAATTGATATAATGATGACATATACCTCTCACCAAAATTTGACGGTTTTCATGGAGATTTCTATTATTTACCGTTTACGTGGAGCAACTGGTTCGTTAAAGGTTCGTGCAAAAAATGGTAAACAAATCGCCTGGTAATAAGTTCTGTCCGGATCGTCCTTTGACCAGTTACCTAACAAGCTCAAGTTACTGAGAAAGCCTAGCACAAGTTCGACCTGATCATAATTCCAAGATGGCGACCGAAACAGGTGCAGAATTGCCAGTCTCGTTCTCAGGCTCGCTCGCCACTACCTCCCTTTGTCGTTGGGGGGGAAGTACCTGTTGCGACTGGTCAAATGAACGGCCACAACCAGGATCTTTCTCCCAACGACAAATGCAGGCAGAGGAGAAAGAGCCTGGAAACGAGGTTGAAGAATTGCAAGTGGTAAGCACATTTTCTACTCGGATATTTCAACTGAAAATTCCTTTTAAGACGTTCAGTTTCTTACGGAAATTTTCCGGTTGCTCGAGCCGAAATTGTCTTACCATTTGCATTCTGACAAAAAATGCCCGGAATTTTTGGGAAAACAATGAACAACCCTTTTCTTATAAAGTAGCTGAATAGAAATCTGAATTAATGTATCGATCAAGCGTTTGTAACTCCTAATTAGACGGTATAAAAAATTCTCTCCACTCTCTTATCATCCTTCTTTGTGCTCCTATCTCTTTTTCCTATGGTGGCTAATGTTGGGTATAAAAAGATATTATCATTCGATAACGTTTTCCTTCAATTTTATTAACTGAGGGCCCTCCACGTGAGCTGCAAATAACAGCCTACAAATTATGGTCTGCTCATGCGTAGTATCGTCTAAATGTCTTTTGCTGCAAATGATGTTCTGCTCATGGTTAACTGCAACAACTCGGCGCTCTTGTGTGAAAAATGGCAGATCGCTTTCCTGAGTTGCCATAGAGTGATTTAAATATGAAAACAAACTTGATGATCGAGTGATAAAATAATCATTGAGCTCAGTTATTGCAAAATATCGTGATTTGCGGGTGTCACGCAAATCAATTATTTGCCTCAGATAATAACTGATTTGGTCGCAACTGACAAATTACGATATTTTACTAAACATCGTCAAAGAATTGTTAAATATTCTTATTATTTGTTATGTTGGGTAATCATTGAGTATGATTATTTCATGGTGATACCTGTGTGCGGGAGACGCAGTGGCCTCATGATTAGTGCGCTCGACTCCGGATCGAGCGGTCCGGGTTCGAGACCTGGCCCAGGACATTGCGTTGTGTTCATGGGCAAGACACTTGACTCTCACAGTGCCTCTCTCCACCCAGGTGTATAAATGGTACCGGCGAATTTAATGCTGGGGGTAGCCCTACGATGGACTAGCATCCCATCCAGGGGGGAGTAGAAATATTCCTAGTCGCTTCATGCTACAGAAACCGGGATAAGCTCCGGCCTGATGGGCCACTTGACTCTTATGCAGACTTTACCTACCTGTGTCTTTGTGCCATTGTTTAATGGATTGTAATTGTTAGGGCAGTTGTCACACAAGTTTCCCACGTCGTCTCCGTCGTCATCATCTTGGTCTCCTGTAGCGTTCAACTTGGGACACTTATCAACGGCATTCAATATTCCTGCAGAATAAGAATCGGGCCTGAGATTCATGCCATGAGAACATTTCCAGGTTCATAGATGAGATCTTGGCTATCGGAAACTCATTATTATCGATGACGCAAATCTAACGTTCTAACCAAAACTCGTAAATAGCTGGAAGTTAAACCATCGTAGAGATTTGCTTTGGGTGGCCAAACGGACTCGCAAGTTTCCTCGCAATCAAATGCAAGTCCCAAAAAAAAAATCCATTTTAAGGCTACGGATCTAGTCCATACCCTTTTATTTCATTGGGTCATAGGTTGCTATAAGAATCAATAAACGTCACTCAACTTGTGTCGAGTCGAGTAGGATGGCCAAAGGGTGTAACTTGCGTCAACTCGCGTGCAAATTTGATCTCGACCAACGTGAACTCAAGTCATCGCAAGTCAAAACAAAATATGACAAGGCAAGGCCCGGCCGAACGGACTCGCAAGTGAATCCAAGTATACTAGAGAGTCCGTTTGGCCAGCGCCTAATTATCTAATTATGTTGAAACTCTTTGTGATTTTATTTTGTTTACCGTCGCCATCTTGATCATCGTCGCATTCGTCTCCAATGTCATCTCCATCAGTGTCTGTCTGGTCTGGATTAGGGACAGACACACAGTTATCACAAGCGTCACCCACACCATCTCTGTCTGTGTCTTCCTGGTCAAGATTTTTCACAAATATGCAGTTATCCTAGTGTGGAACAATTCATAGTAAGTTCATGGTTCAGCTATTTACATGCAAAAGTATCGTTCTTAATTTTGCGAATGCATTTTCTTTTCACATCTTTGGCATAATGCCCTTCTCCCCAAAGTATTCGTCAAAATATTTCAATATGCTAGAAATAAACATAGATACAACACACGATATAAAGTATAAAGTATAAAGTTCAAACTGGTGATTTCATTTGCCCAGTAACTCTAATACTCTCTCTAGTACTCTCACTCATCAACTTTTATCGTGTAACTGTCGGCCACTATCTCCAAATCTTAACCTGCAAAAAAAGTCCACAGTCCGAGTTGCCCTAAGCCTCGTTAGCAAAGCGAGGCCTGTTGATTGCTATGAAAAAGAGTTCAATTTGCTTGTGAATAAAATCTCCTTTTCATCTGAAAGGATGGGCACCAAGGCTCGCATTAGAGAAAGGCTAAAGGCAATTCAGAAACGGCCTAATATAATACCAGTTGAAGAGAGTTTGAAGAGAGTTTTTGCTCATGCTGACTTCTTCACGAATCTCCTGAAATCTCATAATCGTTTGGTTTTTCCAGAGTGAAAATCAGTAAAAATTCAAATTTCTTGGAATCTCAACAAAGCTCATCCTCATCATTCAGCCTGCGCTTTACAATGATTCGAGTGTTACAAACCTGTTTATCAGGAATTAAGTCATTATCATCGTCCTCATCACACGCGTCTCCGTCTGTATCGCCATCATTGTCCTCCTGACCCGTGTTAGGGATTCTTGGACAGTTATCCTACAAAACACAGATCACAAATTATCTCATGGCAAAACATAAAGTTCTTAACTGGTAATTTTATGTTTTAGTGGAATGATACGTTCGACAGGATAGCACCAAGATGAAATGGTTGGCATTTGAACTGACCTTTCTACAGTTTGGTAAGGTGCAGCTAAGTCCTTTTTCAGGAATTGCATCGAGGTCTGGATCCTGCTCACACTCTTCTCCGTCACCAGCGAAACCATCTCTACACTGTATGTCGACGGAATATCAAACAGTTAAAAAACAGGGACCAATAATGTCCAGATGAGTAGTATAGCACGGAGGTCTAGACGAAATTATTCATGAATTCAACAGGCCTGAGTTAATGAGCTCTGAATATCCAGAACTGGTTTAATGAGATGC
>OMLO01002415.1_pt1 | contig 15076 bp, 9 predicted proteins | sample 1674811 | NCBI WGS metagenome assembly OMLO01 (sample SAMN06265003, study PRJEB25207) | coral metagenome | isolation source: Coral host | place: Mexico:La Bocana,Puerto Morelos, Mexico | collected 2008-11-13 | reverse complement strand
ACCAAAACGGCTGAAAAACCATACCCTTTGGGGCCGCACATACCTATATAGCCCATATAAGGGAGTACCCCCCCTCCCCCGGAGGGGGAGCCATGGGGGAAAAAATTGAGCTTTCTGCTATCCATGTCCTATTTTGATGTTAAACAAATTCTCACACAGGTATCTCCCACCCAAAATATTCATGCACAACCTAAAATGGAAGAAAAAAATCTCACGCCTTAGGAAATTGCCCAACCTCCACCCCTCCTTAAAAACATAATATCCATTTCTAAACTTACATGTATATGTAGATTGTCTTGCTCCAGCCCTCTAGCTACAATCTGATTACGTGGAACATGTAATTATAATAATTGTTTTATCACTATTACATAGGAATCAGTTACAGACCATTGTATTTTTCGTAAAAAGAGTTTAAAATATTAGCTTTAGGAAGCAGAATTACATGTAATTTGTTTTTCTGTAGAAACAAAATAGTTGTCTTTTACATTAGCCTGAATTTCTGCTGCCTCTTCTCCCTTTATACGGCAAAAATTCAGACTTCTTTCACTTGTTCATTTGTGTTGTTATTAATTTATAGCTAATAAATAAGTGAGAAAATGTTTTTAATGTGTGCTTTCAGGAGAGCCAGGTGGATGCTGGTGAAGTTCAAGAGAAAGTCAAGGAAGTGATTTGTAAAACCATTACTAACGTACCTCTGTCAGAAGCATCATCCAGAGAGCGGCTTTCAGATGCAGTAAGTTGACATTTTTGTTTCTGCTAGCAGTTAAAACATTCCATACTCAAGAGCTTCATTAATGTTTTCAGCAGGAGGGCAACTGGTTTTCACAGGCGGGCAAAACTTTTTGGATTGACTTCTTTATGAGAAAAATGTTTCTCTACAAAATCTTGACAATCAGTCAAACATTACTTAATATCCACCGCGAGTAGGATAAGCAGTGGTGAGACTGCTTGCCTCCTACCAATGAATATAGCTCTGAGTCAATGCTGACCGGTGCTGTATTATGTGAGCTGAGTTCTTGCCTTACTCTGAGGGTTTTTCACTAGATTCTCCAATTTTCCCTCCTCTGCTAACACCAACATCTCCTAATTCCAATTTGATCAGGATAGAGGAGTAATTTTTTGAGATTAGGAATGAAAGGGTTGTTATAATACTAACAGTGTATTTGGGCCACAAACGTAATGCCATATAGTAGCTGGGCAGGACTGAGTGAAGTGCAGTAAGTGTGGACACATAAATTAGCTGAGAACATACCGGTACTTTAAATTAATTAGTACTATTAGAGGAGTATCTTACATGTATTTTATGATAAAGTTTCCATATAACATGCGCTCTGATTGGCTGAAACGGCACAAGGGTTGATGACAAATTTTACCCAAATTAAATATCCCCTGTGACTCAGAGAAACTCAGTGTAAACAAGCTATTTGTCAGCAGTTAAATAAGGCTCGCGGAGACCATTGCTAATATTCGGCAACAGTAGTGTAAAAGCTGTACGAAAAGAACAAATTTTCCTAGATTCTGACAAAGGGTGTACAAATGACAAATTCTTAACCTAGCGAATGCATCAATGAAAGACAGAATTTTTTTCTGAAGAAGTAAAACAATGAGAGAAAACACCAATTGAGCTGTCTCTGTTTATGATGGGTAGCTTTATTTTTGTTAAAATGCTCAAACAACACTTACATGCTGTGTAGCGCTCATTTGCTTAGTAGCTATCTCCAGTCATCTCAACGAAGTGAACCTCAACAATTTTGTATCATCACTGACGAGTTATCAATTGCAAGCTTGCTCTGATATTCTCTCCTGTGCTCAGAGTGGAACTAGTGGGAGCAGTCTAGTCTTTCTAACTTTGACGCTAGTTTGGCAATGACTTGCTGCAAGTGACTGCAAAGAGACAACTGTCAGTAGCTCCTTTCCAATACAATTCAGCCATTTGCATTTTCATTTGCAAGCTTTGAGTGTCTTATTTGGTAATTTCCATTGGAAAATTGCATGTTGTCATTAGCTCCAATGTGGTCTGATTCCGCTAAGAAATAAGCAAACTTTGAAGGCATCGTTCTTCTCTTGAAAGCCACTCAAAAATAAAAGCTAGCAAGCTTAAGTCCAGTGTTCGATTGACACTTGTTTTCTCATTAACCAATCAAAGTAGTTGAACAATTCTATCAAGAATTGACAGTGATTGGCTCTCTTTATCAGAGAACAGAGTGTGGCTGACACCACATTTACTGCTTTGAAAAAAAGCTTTGTTTGAAAATTTAGGCAAATGCGTTAAGAATTATTGGTTTTTTTGTCATAAAAACATAAAGAGGCCTTGACTATGCTCTGTTCTGTTGTAAAGCACTCACTCAGGAAGTTGCTGAGCACTCAAGAAGTGAGGAAAACCACTTGACTATATGTCATGTTTTCACCTACATTTCTTAGTTCTTCCGTGCTCTAGCACTTCCTGCATGCTTTCCAACAGAACTGAGAACAGTCATGAATGCTTTTTGATTTGTAAAGTAAATTAACAGTTAAGTTTATATAATAATTATTAGTATTTTAAAAATTACTAGAATCTTGTTTATGTAATTGATTTAATCAAGCACTTTGTAATCTCCAAAATTTTCTTACACCTTATTTCTCCTTGCCACAAAAGAGAATCAATCATTTTAGTACAACCAAATTAGGAAAAATGTAAAGAAAAAAGTAGACGAGATCTTAAGTCAGGGGTTTCATATACTATTTTCAGCAGGAGGGCAAATGTTTTGGAAGTGAAATTTTTTATAAGCAAAACTGTCCTCTACAGCTGTACATGGTCAAAGAAGACAGGCAGAATTTTACTCACAGCCAGTCAATTTTCCCAGTGCCCAGCCATTAATAAACCCCTGGAAAATTCAGTTGTTAGGATCTGTGCAGGTGTCATGAGTGGAAAATGGTCTTTCTCTTCACTTACATTAATTTCAATGGGACAGTTCATCAGTTTCTTTCAAGGGAGCCACAATGGCCTTTTGTTATGCAAGCATGAAGCTTGAACTAGTATGCCCAGGTTCAATTCATTTTATTCTTGGGCACAACACATTTTGTTTTATTTTTTGCAGTGCCTCTTTCCAACATAAACAACATTCAAATAAAGCTAAAGGCCTAGGGGCAGCCATCAAAAGGCTGCAGGCTAACCTGCAATGGATTCTGGCAATTTTTCAGTTCATGATATTCAAAAGTTTGTAGCATTTTACTCTTCTCACTATAAAACCAAATCAGTGAGCACTTGATAAACTGGTAGGTTAAAAATAATTTTTCCTTCTTCCTGAGCAGCCAACCCTATTTTTTGACACAAATTAACAATTGAAACAGACAATAAAAAAGCATATTTGTAAACATCCATACAAGAAAGTATTATGTTGATTTTTTAGCATGACTTACCATACCCTGAAGCTTTCTAATTTAGTATATGAAAGCAGATGTTCTCTGAGAGTGAAAAATCCCTTCTTGGTTTATATTTAGACTGTGGCATTCAGGGCACGTTTTTGTTGAGAAAGAAGTGTACATGTAACAATTTTTGTGATATTTTTTTGACTATTGTTGAATTGGAGTATTAATAAATTAATAAAAATGTAGCATTGCTTGAAGAAAAAACTGGAACTTACACCATGTATGTTGAATTTAATCTGTGAGAAATTGCTTCTTTCAATTCATTAAAACTACCACCTGCTCAAGTGTTGTCATGCAAATCCTTTTCACATAAATAATTAATTTAAGGAAGTGTCTTCTTCAATGGTTGACTAGGCTGGAGTGTGGCTTTGTATATTGTACTTAAAATGGAGGGAGATTTGTACGTTTGTCAGAGAAACACACACATGTAGCTGGCATTCTGTTCTGAACATCATAAATATTCATCACCTTGCTTTTAAACTCACAGTATTTAATTCAAGCTTGGAGTTTCTGGAATGATTTTGAATAATAATATCTTGTAGCCAGCTGAATTGAGGCTCACAACAATAATTACTTTGACTCTTGTGTTTCCTGTAGAGCTTCACTCTGAGAGCTCTGTAATGTTTAAGGAAACATTTTCACTTCAAAAGATTCCTCCTTGTTCAAGAAGTCTCATTTGGACAGTAGCTTTCAATAGGAAAGATATTTCAAAATGAGGAGCTCACATGTGCAGATTGAAAACAACTACTTTGTCAATGTGTATGTATATGTGTTTATGAACGGACGACAGCGTGTCAAGGTAAGATGTGTTTCTCCCTGTGCTCACACTGTGTTCCTTTATCTGACTTATTGTATGAAGTTTCCTTCATGTTGTTTAAATGTACACTGAAATAGCCTTGAAGCATTGACTATATGAGTAGGAGACTTAATGTAAAACTAATCATCTTCAGGTTAAATTTTTATTCAGTCCTGTCTACTATACAGTGTCAATAGAATGTAAAATTCTACATTTTTGGTAGGTACATAAAAGCAGTCTTAAAATAAATGTGAGAAGAAAGTTTTTTTGACTGAGAAATTCAGATTTTACCCATAAAATTGCATGTCAAATTTCACAGTTTTTCAAAATTATTTTTATTAGAATTTAAAGATGTTGACTAATATTTACCTTCTTGAATATTAAATTGTTTCTTAGTTTTAAGCTCTCCATAGAGACATTTTGTATACAAAAAAATGAAGGTTAGCAGTGGATATGGCTTCAGATAGAAACTAAGCTACGCCATTATTATATCCTAATGTTATGAACTGTTCAGATGAAGCTAGAAAGCCACGCAATTTGTATGTTGATATGATAAGTTTAATTTCACAGTATATATTAAATCGAGATACATGTGACAATGAAACTGAATTTTATTTATTGTTTGATGTTGACTATTGAGCTAATTATAATTCTTAATAGGACTGAATTTCATTGGGGCATCTACTGTCACTTTGCCATGTCTATAAGCTAGTTACATACTTGTCCTTATTGACAACTATATGTGCATTACTCGTGTTGTAAGTCTTAGTGCTCTGTAGCTTCCTTAAAGTTGATTTTTTTTTTCATTTTTCTGTCCTTAAAGTTTAACTGATGACTTTTTTATTGAACTGAGTCAATATCAAGTTGTCTCTGTAAATACATTCTGGAAGCATAATATTATTATTGTTACATCAGTATAATTTTTTTTTTATAGCATTAAATGTTATCGTCAGACTTCATCAAGATAATATTCCAAAGTCTTGGGAATTATGGCAATTTAAGCAATGAAAATGTTAAAAATCTTGCCATAATTGGATTTTAATATATTAATTTGAAAGGTCATAAAAAATTTAGTAAAGTTACTTTAATTTATTTTATTTTTTTGATAGTGGTAACATAATTTTATGTAATTATAAGATAGATTTTGACATTCTCTAGGCAAACTGTGTGGCCACTATGCTACCCTCACAACCTGTCTTTGTTAGTCAGCAGGACACTGTACTGTCTTTGAATTGAATACTATTATAAATTGTTCTTTCCGTATTTAATTATAAACAATCTGATTTTCGCTGACGATTTTGAACTTGCCCTGCAATGAACTAGAAGTTCAAGCACTTGCAACTGATTTAAATGCTCTTTCTTCGTTTGAATCCTCGACAAGTAGAACAATTTGCCTGCATGAACGTTTGTAGAGGTTGGCAGTATGAATCTTTTTAGGAGAGCCCTAAGATCATTTTAGTTCACATATTAATTTTTATGTTCTAAATTTTTAGCAATTATTTGTATTTTGTAGATTAAATGTAATGGAAACTTAGTATTATCTTTTAATAATTAATTCATATTTTATTTTTGGGCATTTTTTCACATAGGGTCCACCTCTTTAAATTCCCCTTCAGGGTGTTTTTTATTGCGTATGTGTCACCCCTAAATTAAGTCTTCTATGTCTGTGCTCAGTTTCTCTTGTGACTGACAACAACATTGTTCTTAGTTAACATATTGCAGTAAAAGGGTCATTTTGGATTTTTTTTTCACATATGTGGGCAGCATATCCTTTATAACGTGCCACCTTATATTTGACTTTTCATTTAGTCAAAGTAGTAAGCATTCATGACTGAAAGTCATTTTTTCTGTAATTTAATTCTTTTAGAGTTCTACCAATTCCAAAGAAAGACTAGATTCTCCTTCATCAGTGTCATGTGTTGGAGAAGAAGGAAAACTACTTGTCAAGGGTGAGTTATGAAACAGCTACTAGTTTGGGAAAGAAATTATTTTTGTCTTTAACTGCTGACACACCCCCCCTCCTGCCATCTGCAAAGAAACGCAAAATTTCAAAGCTAATCTGTTCTCACTTCTTATATTAAAGCTGATCAAATTACATGTAAAGGTCCCCTTCACAAATAATTTGTTGTAGGTATGTTTTATGTAAGTATTTACTTTTTTATAGAATCTTTTGTTTACCCAGGGACTGGTTAGGTAAATATACTGTGAGTCCTAACCTAATTGCATGTCAGGCCCAAACTTTCATGTGCATCGGCTTCTACATGTATGCCACACAGTGACTAAGAGTAGTACTTCCCACACCCTGGGTGGGTGCCAACCTGACTCGCCCCCAGTCATCTTTCAGTGTCTTATTGAAATTAACAAGGGATGCACAGCGTGAGCGTGAGTGTGGGAGTGTGGTGGGTTGTGGCTTTTCCTTTCTCATCAACTCCTGCTTTATCACTTCTCTCCAGTTAACTCTTGCTCCCATTGGAGACAGTGGGGGATGAGTCAATGCAAGTGCCAATCCATCACTATGTAGGCTCTATTTTGGTATTTTAGTTGCACTCGCAGGCATGGCTGTGCCCTTGAAACAGTGCCTGGAATTTGAGCCTAATCACAAGGTTACCACAGCAGTATTTGTGGCTTTGCTTGCTCTTGGTTTAAGGGAGGCACAAGTGTTGAGAGACAAAGTATTGTGAGCAGTAACAGAACTTGATGACCCAGGCTAGGGTCACCTTGCTGCCTTGATGTACTCTCCAGTTCTTGCAACTGAGACTCATAGCAAATGCTTGGATTTTAAAAAGTTAATGTGCAAGCACGGCTTTATGAGAAAAGCTTGCAGCTGGGAGAGACCAAATGGAATTTGTAAAGAAAATATACATGTATCATTGAATCTGGAGGTACACTGTAAACTTAGAGATGGCACTCAGAGGTGAGAAGAACTGAGATGGCGGTCAGTTCTACATTGTACCTTCAGGGTGCAATGCTCTACATCTGTTCTACTTGTATAAGTGAGGAAGGTTCTTTGACTAAGTGATCATAATAAAATTAATATTATTGTTATTAAGTAGTTTTTCTCTTTTGCAGTCATAAAAGCAACTGGTCTTTCTGGAAAAGAAACAAATGGTATGAGATTGGATGTTCAATTTGTTTTTCTCCATAATAATAATAAATAAATATGTTTCACCATAAGCACCAGCAACCAGCAAGAGTCGCTGTCTAGTACATGTACTGGTAGTCCTGGCCATGCCAGCAACTCTTGAGATAAATCATGCAACAAAAGGTAAATAAGAAACAATGTTAAGCCACAAGTATGAGTATAGGTGGAGGCAATGCAGAAACAAATTGCATTGCCCAACGACCCAACAGAGTGCTGTCATGGTCTTAGCTTGCACCTCCAAATTTGGACCATGTGATCACTAAACATTTGTTGTGTTATCACCTTTTTAGGTCCAAATCCTAGCTAGGCTTCTTTCGAAAAATTTTTCTTACTTTAAAGATAATTTATTTACTGCTCCACTTGCTTCTTTAAAAGGAATCTTACATGTACATGCCATGTTTGATCTCTCACAGGGGCCATCAGTCCATACTGTATTGTATCAACTAGAAGTCCATTACAGCGCAAGAGAACCAGCATGGTGCGGGATAATGACAGTCCATTCTGGAATGAATACTTCACTTTGTAAGTCTGCCACTCTTGAGAACTAGAGTTAACCATGGACTTCTTAAGAATTAATTAATGAATGCCACAGTACCGTAAACCTTCAATCTTTTGCTGACAGTATTTTTCTGTGTTGTTCTCTCCAGTGATATCAATCCGAAAACCAAAGACATCACAATTGACATATACAACTATGAAAAAACTGACAAAGGTGAGGTTAAATTTTGAAGTTCCTTGATGTCTGTGAAATATAAATTTCAACATTTTTGTCGAGAATGCTGCTCTGATGGATAAATTAATTATTTTAAATTTAATCCTCATCTGATAATTTCATTTCCTTTAGTTTAATAAATAGCATTAATTTTATTTTTTATTTAATACAGCAATGTGGTTGGTTTGGCATCGTTAGTAATGGTTGCATGTTAAGGGTTTAGTTATCTGCATGCTTTAAAATAAAATTAGGATTCTACAAGGAGATTAAATGGCATGTTTGGTTGTCTGTTTTATTTGAATCTAGGCTTCACTTAAAATAAAATTATAGTGCCTGAATATTCCTGTCACTAAAAATTAAATGTATTGAAGGATTTGTCAATAATAGCTTAAAATCAATTATGTCATAATTAATATCTTATATCAATTCACTACATTGTAAATAGTTGTAACTTGCCTGTTTCATTAAAGATAACTGTCAGCATTATTAACATTTAAAAACATTGCATTCAGTGTTAAATTAATGTTAAAAAAAAGACTGGAATAAAATAAATCATATTTTCAGGCCCATTACATTTTAATTTTCAGGTTGCATATTTTTCAATTATGAGTTTTAAAAAAATCTCTAACACAAAATTAGACATAACCATAAAACCAGTACATTCATTAAATGTGCATTTCCTTTTGTTTTCATTCATAAACATTAAAAACTTATTTTAATCATCAAAGAACATTTTTCATAAACATTATTTGCATTAAACCTTTCACTAAAGCTCACTCACTCAGCAATTTTTTTGAAAATTTTGTTATAAAATATTTTGGTTTACAACCTTAGTTCGAAATAAACCTTTCAGAGTGTTATATTATACTAAATGTCTTTAAACAGATTCTAACTGTCATATGGACGACAATGAGCTTACAGAAGAGCAAGGTGAACCAAAGAATTTAAACTTTCTCTACAACTTTTACAAAGTTTTAGTAAGGCTAAAACACACATTGAAATGACTGTAAGCTTATCTAAATTAATTAAAATCGTTTAAAATATGTCATGAGACTAATCAAGCCTGAGGACAAATATAAATTTTCCTTGAGAACCTAACTGGAAATATTTGTCAAGGTGTGCTTCTGAAACTCGAGGGTTATTGGGTTTCATACATCTGGGATTGCACAAGTTGCCACTTCCAAAAAACTATGTGGGGTATGACAGATTTGGCTTTCCACCCAGTATGACCAGTGAAACGGGCTGAGATGTCGACACACTTTGACAAGTATATTTGACTTGTAACAAAGAAAATTCGTTCGTTATTATTAAAGATTGAAAAAAATTATTTCGTACGTTCCGGTAACTTTCCCTTCATGCATTTATGTATCTCTCTGTACGCATTGCAGACCTATGTCCTTGATCTTTTTAGCTCTGTACTTGATTTAGAGTGACCCTGTGAAAACGCTATGTATAGTCAATTAAGTGTTTAATACATTGTCTTCACAGATGACTACCTTGGTCAAGTGATTGTGCCTTTGTCAACTGTGAATAGAGACCAGACCTGCCGTCTGATCCTCCCTGTTCTGCCCAAGTCATCCAAGAGTGAACACTCTAAAGGAGACATCACGTTAGAGGTTCGATAACCTGTGTACGCGACATTACGACAGTGGGACAATTCATATGAATTATATGACGCAATTGGCTACAACAGCTAGAGTTTTCAAATGTTTAATTATTTTATCCAGTCATGTCTTTCTTCTAAAACATTCTCTGAACAGGGTCACAGAAAGTGGCTGTGAATTTTAGAACTTTATTTTTGCTCCATTGTAACTAGCTACCAGGCAGTGCATCGACGGACAAGTGAATCACTAAGCTGATTTTTAACAACAACAACAACAACAGCAACAACAACAACAACAACAACATCTTTATTTTCGTCCATTTTACATTTTACCGTTATACTGGCCCTCGACTAGCTAGTGCTAGTCTGCCAGTCTATCAAGATCTATCTACAAACGTTTTTGTTAATAAGTAGATGACAACATTAGTAAGAAGTTAGATTTGTTAAGGTACATTTAACTGATGTCTCGGGCGTTACCCCTTCTTCGAAACAGAAAGAGAAAAAAAAGGCTTGCGATGTGTTTTTTTTTTTTACTGCAACTTTTCCAGATTCTCTGCGACGGTTGTTGTATCTTTATGAACTAATCATCTGGCATGCAATTTCCCTGCCGTGTTCTTAATCTACAACAGTAATGTATTGTTATAACAGTAATGTATTGTTATCTGTCTCTTTTGCAGTTCACTTTTGATAAGGATGGAAAGGTTATTGATGCCACCTTGCCTGTTGTTAGCGGGGTTGATCGAAAAAGACTATCGAGTGGTAGGTGCCCGTCTCGTTTATTATTTTCATAGTTACAATAATTACAGCACAAGGTTATCAGATGTAGATCTACCACAAGGCGAGTTCCTTGGAATTGACTCTAGGAACAAGATGAGCAGACATTTTGTTATCAAACTTGTTATCTCGTTAGTTCTGATACAGTACAATCAGTTTTACACACTTTTGTGGATTTGTGCTATTTCTGGGTTTAGATGCTTGCCCAGGTTAGCTGAACCCATCCCCACCCCCCTCAGTCCTCACTCCTTATCAACTTTACAACTTAAGCCAATAGACGTTGAGGTTTTATTAGTACAGTGGGACCCCGTTAATCTGGTAACCAACGGGTCACAAAAATCTGGGCATATTAACTGGTGTGGCCGTATTAATGGGTTCTTTAATTATGAAAATGACCGACTGAGCTTTTGATCGAGCCAGAATAAAGTGGTTGTAATAACGAGGTGGCCGTAAGGTGGGTCCACTATAAATATACAAGGAAACATATATTAGATAATAAGGAATTTACTTGTGTATCAGATGCTGAGGGTCCTAGTGCCCAGAGCACCCCATCCGAAGAGGTAGCCTCGGTTTTCATGAACGGCGAGGAGCCTGGTGTGGAGTTGAACGGACACATTCCAGTTCGTAAGCGCTATATAGAGTCAAGTCTGGATGAACTGGCCATGGAGATTGAAGCTTATGAAGCCAACGAAGAAAGACCTAAGCCTGCTGAGTATTGTAATGGAGACAATACAGATGAACAGCATGCTGAGCCTGAATCACCCAGGGAACCGCCTACACCAATTGTTGTCATAGCAGCACCAGAAGCTGGGTCATCTTACAAGGAGGTGGAGACAGAAGAGCCTGTTGAGGAACCGGTTAAAACGCCTGTCGAGGTACAGTCGAACGCGTTAAATAAGGATAACGGAGGGACACAGTTAGGTGTCTATGTTATTTATAGACATAGAGAATCTTTGAATGCTGGAATCTCTGGGACAAAGTGAACTGTCTGTCACAGGGTTGCAAAAGGTCAGGGGAAAAATCCTTCAAGGTCAGGGAATTATATTTTGAGTCAGGGGAAATTTACAATTTAAAAAAAAATTCCGAGAAAATTGATTAGAGATAATTTAACAAAACTGATTTAATGCCATTTAAGGCTGGAGGAAAACCTCTGGGGTCACTACGATATTTTTCGTTAATGGAGAAGGGAAATTTGTTGAAAACTTATCCGTCTTAATGAACGAGTAGAAAGGACGGCTGTAAGTTTACGCTAGAAACCGCTACTAGATCTGACAAAACTCGACTCTACTGAATTAAAGAAAAGAGACAACAACATGTTCCGTGTTTCTACGGGGTTTTGGAAACACAAGGGGATCTTTATAGAAAATCACTCATCATGCTACTTTGAGGAACCAGCCCATAGAATTGAAAAACGACTTGAAAGTGTGGCCAAAAAAATTCCTATTGCGATAACATACTTGTTGTGTCGAGTGTGCTCATAGAATTATACACTTAGTGACAGACAACTTTATGTGGGCAGGTGGGAATTAAAAATACGCACAGTACATTGCCGTTTTTTTATGGCTTTGACAGGAAACACCTGACGTTACTGAGGTGGTGATCGAGAAGAAAGAAACAGAAGATGAACCTCAACAGGAAGATAAGAAAGAAGAGGAGAATCAAGAAGAAAAAGAAGGCGAAAGTGAGAAAACAAAAGAACAAGAAGAGGTTGAAGAAACGAAGCCTAAAGCGCGAAGGTCTTTTAGGTTATTTAAAAGGAAACAAACTGATAAGAAAGCTGTTAAGGATGAAGAGAAAGTTGTAGCGAGTGAAGAACCAGACGGAGAAGGCAAAGAAACGCCAGAAGAAGTCGAGAAAGAGAACATTGCAGAAGAAGAAGACAAGAAAGAAATTATAAATGATGTTGAGAAAGAAGACACCCAAGATCAGGAAATAAACGAAGCAGAAACTGAGAAAACAGAAGAGCAGGAAGAGATGCTGGAACAAGCTTCAGAACTGAACACAAAACCCAAGCTACGTAGATCGTTTAATCTGTTTAGGAAAAGGCCAGTAAGCATGAGTGCAGCTGACAGAAGCGGCACAGACAAGGACGAAGAAAAATTCCTGTCTAGGGATGACCCAATCAGACACTCTTATCATGCTGGAGATTTGCCCGTCCCAGACCCCACCAACTTGCGTGAGTATCCTCATACGATATTTTGGGTGTGGTCGTCTTCACAGCCGATATTTTTATTTTTTGGATGGGGGTTGTAAGGGAAGTAGTACACTTTGGGGGAGCACAGTTAAATGGGCTCTGACTGATCATCCTGAATAGCAGTAGTACACACGTTTTCTTCTCACGTTTTCTTTCATAAGAAGAAGGAATGTAACTTTTGTTTTATTTTTTTGCGCAGGTAAATCAACAAGTCAGTCGTCGCTTCTCAGTTACTCGCCTAATCCGCACTCTACATTGGTTATCGAGTCAGTGCACAACGGCAAGAAGAAGTAAGAACACAACCTTATATGTTTATAGTTCATCCTTGTTTGCCTTGAGATATATTATGGCTATACTAAGAAATCTGCACAGAGATCGTTCATTTCTTTGTTCGAGCGTTCGGTCGCTCGCATGCTCGGCCGCTAGCACGCTCGGTCGCTCGTGGGTTTGTTCGGTTCTGTCGGTCGGTCGGTCGGTCGTTCACGCGTTCGCACGCACGCTTGTTAGTTTGCTCTTTCGTTTGTTCAATCGTTTGTTTCTCTGTCTCTCGCTCGCACGATGGTTTGTGGTGTATGGACTGTGGAGAACAGAAATTTTCAACTTCAAATTTGAAGAGAGAAAATGTATCTTAGGTCTTCCAAAAACAGATAGAGAACTGACAAAGTAAAATGGCCTAACGAGGATCATAACTCGACTCTATTCAGTGAAACACTTCTAAAAATATAACACTTTTGTTCCTAGATATTCACACATTCCACCTCTCATGGCTAAAAGACAAGCTTACGAGAAAGGAGGCAACAAACTGCACATCTACAATGATCACATTTTCACAGCAGTCCACTTTTCTGGAAGGTAAATATAAGTTTCTGTTGGTTTCTTTTTTGGTACAATTCCGCACTGGAGAACTATTCATGTTGAAATCAATATAATTATAATTCAGCTTAAAAAAGCTTGTTATCCTTGTACTGCATAATAAACTTTACCACGTGTGGCAGCTCAATAGCTTTCATTTCAATGGTCACACACTAGGGTTTTATATACAGACTTGAAAGTTAGAACCAACTTGTACAGCATAATATACAGTACCACATGAAAGTACTGCTCAATAGCTCTTATTTGAATGGTCGCACACCAAGGTCCATCCACAGGCTTAAAAGTTAGAACCACCTTGTACAGCATAAGAAACAGTAGCACATGAAAGTACTGTTCAATAGCTTTCATTTGAATGGTGGCACTAGGGGTTTTTAAAGCCACTTAAGCGGAAGTGATTTTGGGATTAAAGTAACGGGTGCCGTCTTACTGGTGCCGTTTCTTTTGCTGAATATATTAATTTCACTCCTGTTTGTTTCTTCGAACAGCCCTCCAGAATGTGGTGTTTGCGGGAAAGCAATCAAAGGAAAAATCGGAAAACAAGGCTATCAGTGTAGAGGTAATAAATAGTCAGCGCTATTCACTGGATAGTAATTCGTCAGGTCGACTATGTCATCTATCCTGTAAGTCGTGTCTGACGGTTTGCAAAAAGAAGGGAAAGTAAGCTTGCAGAAAACGAAAAGGAATATCTTGCGTGCAAGGAAATTTTTGATAACGTAGCTTTACGGTTTCGCCTACTGTCCACACTAATCCGTCACGAAAACACTTCTCAATTCTTTTCGTGTTAATCTTTATTTCAGAATGTAAATTGGTGACACACAGGAATTGCCATTATGAGACCACTTCCATGTGCACTAGTGATGCAGCCAAACACCTTGACATGTAAGTACACTGCACTAGCTAAAACGTCACACATGGCACGTTTTGAAAAATTAAGCCTTTAAGGACGTCGTCTTTAGTTTATCTTGCCCATTCTTAAATGAACTGTGTTACGCCTGGGTGTACACTATTCTCTAAAGTTTTGCCAAATATTTGCCATTAAACTAAAAATCAGTTTTGCGTTTTAGTTCATTCTTTATAGTACGGGTTTTTCCAATTCTTCATAGTGCCAGCAAGCTTAAACTAGGTTCCTAATTGGCCTTTCTTTGCGCTACAGCCTTCGATTGTGTTAATCGGTCATATTATATCGCACTGACTCCAAACTTAATTTTCAAAATTTATTTAATTTATTGTGTGTTATTTTGTGAACACGGCTGTTTGGAAGGTGAAACTAAAACTACCGTTCACTAAATTTTATTTTGAATTTGTTACTAACATGAAAACAATTCAAATGTATAGATAATTTAGCGTAGGCTTCATATAGCTAGCCTCTCCTAAACATTTTTAAACTTACTAAAAAGTCGCAATACTTTGAGTGTTTAAACTGGCGTAAGTTTAATCTTACCATCACTGAATCGTCAAGGTTAAGTATCAAAATTCACGCAATTAAAGTAAACGCATGCTCAGTTGGTAGAGCGTCGGACTACCGTGCGGGAGGTCTCGGGTTCGAGCCCCAGACCGGACCAACACTCAGGGTC
>OMLO01002414.1_pt1 | contig 15076 bp, 8 predicted proteins | sample 1674811 | NCBI WGS metagenome assembly OMLO01 (sample SAMN06265003, study PRJEB25207) | coral metagenome | isolation source: Coral host | place: Mexico:La Bocana,Puerto Morelos, Mexico | collected 2008-11-13 | reverse complement strand
TCCTGAGAAAAGGCTCGGCCACTAAGCCCTAGAAAATTACTCTGCTTCCCAATCTTCCTCGGACGGTAACGTTGGAAAACGTCCCTTTCAGGAAACGAGGTTGCGGATGATAGTTGGAAAGCCTTCCAAAATCCAATCCATCTACGCTTTTTGAGGCCTTCAACTTGATATCAAGATCGTTTTAAGAAATTTCGGATATTTATAGTAGCCAAAAATGTCGATAGGTGTGCCTATAAAGATTCTACACGAAGCAGAAGGACATATTGTCACGCTGGAAACTATGACCGGTGAAGTGTATAGAGGAAAGCTCGTTGAAGCCGAGGATAACATGAATTGCCAAATGTCAAACATCACGGTGACCGCAAGGGATGGCAGAGTTTCACAACTAGAACAAGTGTTTATTCGTGGAAGCAAAATTCGCTTTTTGATTCTTCCAGACATGTTGAAAAATGCTCCGATGTTCAAGAAAATGACACAAAAGGGTTCTGGCAGTGGTGCGGCGGGAAGAGGCAAATCTGCTATTTTAAGAGCACAAGGTATAGTAGAACGTATTCATAGCATTACAGTATTAGCCCTATGTGTTGTCCTTTGCAACAAAGGGCTAGGACTGAAATACAAACGCGGGCCAGACATGGTACAAGCAAGCTGATAAAGTTTCACTCAATACTTTTAAAAACCAAGCAGTTTTTTCAGCCTTTGAGATGAATTTTCAAATGAATCAAAATGCGAGCTTATTTAAAGCAAAAAAGGTCGCCCATTTGGTAAACACTTCTGTGCAAGCCTAAAAGAGGTCAGATTTGAGAAGGATTCAAATCCATGACCTCTGCAATACAACTATCATGCTCTACAAAGTGCACTATCAAGTCATCTGGGAGCTGTTCCCTTTGTAGTATTACTGTGGTAGATAAGCATACATGTACTGAATAAAATATGGCCACACTGTGGAGGCAGTGTCGCCAAGTGTTTAGGATGCCAGACTTGCAAATTGTAGGTCACAGGTCAAAGTCCTGCCCTGACCACTCGGCTGGAGTTGTTTCTCAGTAGAGCCTACCTAGATCTCATAAATAGCCAACTGGTCTGCCTCCCACCAGTTAGGATTTTAACACTATTATTTTTAGTTAAGTATTTGAGTGGTATACATAATTATATTATTAACCAAGCATGAAAGCTGTACTGGGAGAATATTAGCCTAGGGTCTTGACAATACAAACTGAGCACAGCAAGGTCCATACAAAAAAGGCTGCCAGTATGGTCCTAAGCAAGTTGGTTAATAAAGAATTACTATGCAGCTGAAAATGTTAAAAATGCCGCAATCACAGACTGGAAAAAGTTGCCCATTTTTTTTGATTGGGAGCTGACTAGGTGTATAATTGAGTCTGGTAATATGCAAACTACTGGTAAATGGAAAGAGAGAAAAAGAAAAGGAATGTTTTAGGTTTTAAGCAAGTTTGTTTCTGAGACTTACGTCATGAAAAAAATGCCTGGTCCAATTCTGAGAGAATATTGGACTGCTAATGGATCAACTTGTTTGGCTGATTTTAGTGACTGCTCCTCTAAAGTAACTTACTCATGTAATATCCAAGTCACTTGTATTTTCTTGATACAAACACAAGCCTTTAGACGAGTGTGTATACCCAGATATTCCATTGTATTCCATTGTGTACCACTTAAAAGCATCACTTGTTTTATATCATGCATAGAAAACGCAGTGACCAAATTACAGCAGGAGTATGATCACAATGCATGATAGGAAGGCTGGGTGTAATACTGTCTAGTATACACCCACTTTCCTGTATTTGGATTGGCTGTATTTTCTGTCATTGGCATGGTATAAAAAAATTGTATATTTGATATGTACATGTAATATAAATACATGAAAGACCATCACTTCTATTTATTCATTTCCCTGAATTCTTTAAGAAATAGTAATCATGTACTGTGTTTCTATTGAGTTATAGAATTAGAGCAAAAGTTTGAGAGAATAGGAAATGCCTTCGGGACGTGAGCCAAGGCGAGGGCGAGTGTTTTCTGACACAGCTCTATCAACTTCTTCCAAACAGTGTTTCTATAACACAAATGAAACATGGAGAACATCTTTTATTTCTTAAAAAAAAGTTTGCAACCAAACCAAAGAAAAACAACTCATTCACTTTGATCAGCAAAGTGTAAATTCTCTGTGCTTGCACCATCATTGTATCAACAGCTTGTGCTAGTTCTATGTTTTTATCAAGTTATAGAAACACGATTTTCAGTCAGTGAATGTATTTACATGGGACTATTTTCTAAAAAATTAAAACAATAGCTATGGTTAGAATCAACTTCAATTTCACAATATGTTCTTGTTGTTCCTTTACAGCTGCTGCTAGAGGTAGAGGAGGTCCACCTCGTGGGGGCAGAGGAGGAAATGTCTTCCAGAGAAGAAGATAACTTGTACTTGATAGACTTGAAGCAATTTCTAGCGTACTACACATGTAAATAGGACTTCTGTAAAGCAAGTGTTGTTAAAAGCTGTTCTGAAACAAAATACAATGAAAAAACTTCATTATTTCCTTCAAACACCTTAAGCCACTTTTTGTTTAAATTAACAGTGAATATGTGTGTTATTTAGTTCTTCAACATCTCTGTTTTGTATAGAGTATTATAATTATAAAGAGATTAGTTTTTAGTATCGTGTTATAATATTCCTTACATTTTGTAGTTTGTCTCGTGTTACGTTTGCTCCACACATATTATGTTACTCCTAAACTCTAAACTTCTTTAAGGAGTCTTTTGAAATAACATATGTGAAGCAGCTTACAATGTCTTTTATGCAGATACTCAAGGTGGTTTTTAGCTCTTAATTTGCGGCACTGGGCAACTTTTACATGTACCTTTGTCTTGCAGAATGGCTAACCAGTCATGTAAAGGCAGCAATGACAAGTTACTTATTTTTTTTCTAACTGTGTTCAAATTCTTCAGACTTAATTGAAAGAAGTGTAATAACATTCTGTAATTAGTAAGAGAATGCTAATGAAGTAAAACTTTCTTTTTAATAATATCAGGATCCGATTCTCAACTTGTGATGTTTTTTGTTCTCACAATTTATGGCTTAATAGTCTATTAATTCAGTATCTCGCCAACGTGGTTCTACAATGTCCACGCTCTACCCTTGAATTAATATTAAATAAGTATGAAATTATCATTAAGGGGTTGCATGTGGTAACTTGTTGGAAGGATTCGGTAAAAATGGCCTATGCCATATTGGGTATTGCAATATGTTTGACAAATTTCCTGGTTCTCACAGCCCTTTTTTTTATACAGTCTTGGTCTCGTAATGTTTAATGTCACAAATGTCTTGACGTCGCAAATTCTAGTCTCGCCTTGTGGTGCAGGCTCGCATTTATAAATATTTGGTGAGCCAAATCTTGAATTTTGACAATGGCAATAGGACTGAGTGGAGTCGGTAATCATACGAGTGACTGACAAAATAGGACGACCGCAAAGCGGGAGTCCGATTTATTAATCACGGGTATGATTACAGATAGAATTGGCTTACGTAATTGTCTGATTACAACTTTGCAGATTAATTAATGCAAAATAGAGCAGTTCATGCACCAATCACATTTGAGGAAATTGTAATTGTTATGATTAATCCTAAATGAGCATTATGAGCAGGGCTCTCTTGTGCCGTTTTTCATTCGCTCATTACTTTATTTTGCTCACTCTGTAGTATGCTAGTTTTTGTCAAGGGTGGAGCGTATTATTACCTCTTCTTCCTCCAAGAAATAAGTGGTCTTTATACTTAAACATTGCTTGGACTGTGTGAAATAAATGAGCTTGAAAGAAAAAGGATATCTTGTGTAGCTGACAGCGTCTTCAGGCGCTAAGTAGCCTGATAATGGGAATCGTTGTCCAACCTGTCCCAGCATCCCTTCCAGCACTTCAATTCCAGACACCCGATTTTACTGCTTACCAAATATTCGAGGGCTTCGTGTAGGGTGTTCAATACAAAATTAGTATAGTTACAAAGGAATGTAATCGGTAGCCTAGGGTCTAATTGCCGACGTCTTGTCATTGAGATATCGGACATGGGCCTTCCAAAATCTCAAATTTATTACAAAGAGACTAACGCGGAAATTTTCTTTGTTGTTGTATTTGCTGAGCAACCTTGTCTCGCCGAAATTAAATTTTCAACAATAAATCGTTCAAAACGAAGTGATTAGAGTGCAAACAAATCACTCTCAGACATTGATAGTAACTGTTTAAATATTCAAAGAAGTTTCATTCGTTTACTTTTTAACGATAAAAGCGACAGGATATACGTATATAATCTGTCTTCACAGCAGCACCACCTTGTAAACAGCACGTTTTTGTAAAACGCATATGGAACTCACTTGCTAGGCTGCTAAAGAGTCTTTATTTAAGCTGTTTTCACCATCCAGGTTAGTTTTTATTTATCTTAACAGATTCTTAAGTTATCGACAAGATGAACTTGGTGACCTCATTTTTGTAAATTTAAGAGTTAAAAGTGAATTTGTCAGTTGTTCAGGTAAGGTTGTTTTTTCTTTCATTCTGGCGGTTTCTTGATAACGAATAGGCACGTTTTTTTCGTGTTGCCTATCGGCTGACATTCACCAGATATAACTGATGTTTTACACTGGTTTGCCTATGTATCTTTGTTTATGTTTGCATATCCTGATGCCGTCGCTCGTAACTTAGCTGCCACTTCTGTCTCTGCAAGAGATTAAAAAATTGCATTCCCGATTACTGGAAAAGCTCTAATCTGTGATTAAGTTCGCCCCGTCTTAGGCCCGTGTCCCGCGCGCCGTTGGCTTTCTGATCAAGTTATGCTTCGGCTTATAAGTTAACAAATAACGTTCCCAAATATTTCAAGCGTGTCATGTTCGTTTTGTAGTGAAAAGGGGCAGTTATCGTTAGTCGAATTCAGTGTTGGAGTTGCAACGATGATGAAGCCTGCATGTAGACTCACAAACGTGAATGCATAAACATTCTCTTTCGAGTTCTTGTCAAGTTACTGACAACAATTCTTATGAAGTTGTGAAACATCCGCCTATTCCAGGCGTTCGGTTTCCAATAAAGACAACGACAAAAATTAAAATTGTTGCAATTTTCTTCAGCTGTTTGTCACTGGTGTAAAAGACACAATATTTCAGTTCAGTTCAGTTTATTATTATTATTGTCATTATTGTTATTTTTTCAACTACTACAGATGTTGTAGATGTTCATTACACGCAGAATTACACAAATAGTTACAAACAACAAGTTAGAATAAAAGAAGGAAATACACACTAGTTACAATGATAAGTTCTAATATTTCTTAGTTAAATAATTATAATAAGTGAAATAGCTATAATATTACAATAAATAAAGAGAACAGGAAGAATTTAAGCAACTAAATCGAGCCGAGCTGTTTGACATTTTCATTATCAGATCAGGTAACTCGATGTAGTCGTCTGTTTCGGTCAATATTTGAAGTAAGACGTTACGAAGTTTAACTTTGAATTTATGTTTCGATAAATTATGCATTTCATTTCTTAAAGCTGTTCCAAATTCGCACACCATATCTAGAGAAAGATTTACTTTGCGAATTCGATCTTGAGTATTCAACGTAGAAATTACCTTTTGATGACGATCGTGTATTATAAGAATGGATACTAGTTTTATATAAGTAAATATGTTGGATATATGAGGTGGCGTTAGATTATTGAATACATCATGCATTAACGCAGCTGTTGATTTGACTGTTAAAGAAAATCCAAGGGGAGTAGATTAAAGACACAAAGAAAGGTACAGCATGAGCATTAAATTCACCAAAGAACATAGGTCGCAGGGCACGTTTTTGTAGAAGCATAAGTTTGTTTCTATGGGTCTTGTCAGCTTGACCCCATGCAACTATACCATGCAACAAATAGGGCTGTATGAGTGAATTGTATATGTGGCATAAGGTATTGAAGGGGACAAACTGTCTTAACCTAGAAATAATACCGATTAAAACACTTACTTTGGAGGCAATATGAGAAATTCTCACATTGATAGAATCTCGTCAATAAGCACGCCCAGATATTTGACATAGTTCTTGCACTCTAGGGAAATAAAAAAAGTGCCGGAATGATATGGTCAAATACTCTCAAATTGAATTGGCATTTTACCGTTTTCTGCCTAGGTCGACAAATAACATAGTTTGATTTCTTATTTGCCAGCTGTGAATATAATTTTTTCTAATTTTGTTGTTGTGCCTATATCTATGAAGATAAGTTGATAAATACTACCTAATAGTGAGGTAATGCTTCGGTAATCAGCAACTCTAAAGCAAAACCTTTTTGATAAAATTGTTGGGAGGCACGGTTGTATGTGTTAAGTTACACCGCTTTCTGAGATTCGGGCTCAGTTGAGCCCTGAAAGTTTTGTTTGTCTGTTAGTCGCCTTCCTTTGTCTAGCTAGATAGGACACTAGCCAGCAGGATTTTCTAACCTAGTGTCGCTCGTGTATTGATCGTGTATTGCATGAATTCCCAGTAAGAGTGTAGGTAAACCTTTTTCCAGTTCCCAAAGATGAATAGTTTTCGGTTAACAGCAAGAGACAATGAGTCATTTGAGTGTCATCTGCCATCACGTGGCCATCACGTGGAGTCGATAGAAAGCCTACAAAAATAACAATCAATAAAGTTATCGGAAGTCAAAAACAAATGACCGAAAATAAGGGGAAAAGGGTGTTTACTGTATCTGTATTCATATATTCATACAATGTACATGTTAATCAAATTTACTAGTAATTATGAAGACGTCGAACGAAAATGAAACAAAACATCTTTGCAGATTCGAGAGAACAAGTCGGGCTACTGCTATAGAGTTCATGCGATGTACCTTTTTGAGAAATAGTTTTAATGTTTTGGACTACAATACTGTTTCTTTTGAGTTGTCACGTATCGAAAAACACAGTCAAGTTACTACGGGTAAAATTGTATAGAAAGAAAATGACCTGAAGGGAAACGAAAATTACTTTAGCGGGAGGTTCGAGTTGGAGGGAGGGGAAACCGAGTTTGGTTTGAGTTAGCACAAGGGCTTCGAGTAACCGGGAGTGGATGGACTGTATATATAAACTACTGTTTACATAAATTGTTTTTTTTTCTGAAACTATTTTAAGAATAAGCCCAAAAAATTGGCAGGAGGTATCGTTTAGAGGGCTTAAAGAATGTCTGTAATGCGTGCAATACATAGACACACTCAGTAAAGATAGCTCGGTAATATCAGAGCTCCTCTTCCAAGACGAAGACTCTTTTCTGAATTCTCTTATTAAACCTATACTTCCTCTCAAACTTGTTTTGCATCTTTGAAGAAAGTTGTCACAGCAACCAGTAACAAAGTGACTCTATGGAGCAAACTTACTTCAATTTCGTCCCTGTCACTGTAGAGCATCTGGTGAGATCGCCTATTTTCCAGGTTTCGTTGATTCACTGCGGCCCTCAGTCCGAGTAGATTTAATCTTACCAGTGTTGACCTGAGGAAAACCGTATAGACCCAAGGCCGAATTTTCAAGCCTCACTATGAACTCTGGTAACGTTTTAGTTATTGCATGCATAATCCTGGCCTCTAAGCGACAAACGTTTGAGTTGTCGCAAACTCCTGAAACTCATTCTTATATCAAACTTTGCCAACACTCTTGCGTGTCTTCTGCTGTATTTTACCAAAACACAGATTTCGATTTAGATGTGGACAATATTATATCTTACTGTTATTCAGTCTTCTATAGTGGACCCTTAATATATGTTTCAAGAATTTTAAGTCTTTTAGCATCAGTCATATCCGCACCATGTAATACTTGAGATAAATCACTTCAAATCGAGAGATTGTCAAGGTAATCTCTTGCTTCAAATATATAGGATTAACCATTTGGAAGATTCCAGCTAGTGATAAGCCCTTTCTAAAATAAGCCCACAAAAGTAGTTAAAAAAAAAGAGCTTACAAAACAGGACTAGGGATTTTCATTAGAATTTACTCAATGTAGAAATTTAATAATTCGTTGTATTTGTGGATACCTATTGCTAGCTAAATTAAAAGGCTTCACAAACTTGTGTCAACAATAATAGCTTTCAAATAGCAATTCTAGAAGTATAGTAATTGTAATTACAAATCAGTCGGTAGAGCATGAGACTCTTGGTCCAGGGTCGTGGGTTCCATCCCTACGTTGTGCGCTAGTGTTTTTCTTGTGACTTGTTTCAAAGAACTCACGGTTCACAACACTGCTTTGTTCCTCTTTTTTAATTAAATTTTGTGTGGGTTTCTTTGGCACAGGAACTGAAAACTAATATCAGTGGTTATGGAATGTTTTGTACCAAAAATAACGCGAGAAAATCTATGTGGCCAATTAAACAATTTCATAGCTAATATCTAACACATACCATCGCGGTGTACATGCTTGCAGAAGTATTTAGTTTTTGTTATACTCTGAAACTATCATGAAACTCGACTCATGTTTTATCTATTACATCCACCGATTCAGAGACATACCTTAATCTCGTTTGGTGGGTAATAAGGTCTAGACAATAATCACTGAAATTGTCTAATAAAAAGGGAAAATAATAACGTCCAGCGTGGGGCTCGAACGATCCTGAATTTAAAAGTCTGATGCTCTTCCGACTGAGCTAGCCGGGCACGTTGCAATTCACTCTTAATAACCGTAAGTACACTGTAAGCTGTCTTCTTGTTATCGGTTGTTGTGGTTTCCTTTGTTGTCAAAGCTGAATTGAAGCTTTCAAAACAAGGCCCTTGTTGTTCGGAACATGAACAGTAATGAATTTACATTCGCATAATAGCCACGTCCCTTTTTTCCTAATGAGGTATAATTTAAGTCATGTTGAGAGAATTTTGTAAAAGGCATAAAGTCAGCAGGGGAGAAGTGATTTGCCAGAGTGACGCTGTAGAGGATCGGAGGTGGGTGGAGAAACTTGCCTTCTGACTTAGACGTCGATTGGAGACTGAGAATTACGAGAATAGCGAGATTTGCGTGCAGCTGACTTATACATAGGGTTCTAGGAATCTCCCATGAGGCCAAAATAAGCAATCGGGTGTTTACTACAAAAGTACGTTGTTATCCGATTTATTGAATAGCCATAATAAATTATGGCCGTCTGACACGATATCAACCAGTAGCGTGCATGGAAGACGTTTTAGAGAACGCAAGTTCTTCGTATGATTTCTTCATCATAGGTATCATTTTGATTGTATAGCATATGACTAAATTGGTAAGCTGGGTTGAACGAGTTGATATCTTTGATTAGCTGGTTGCAAAAGTAATTGTTTTCCTTCGGATGCTCTGTAAGCCTACCATGCAGAACGTTCTATTTGAAGGTCTGCTGTTGCAGCCAAGGAATGACATGCCTTATTCTAGTTTCTCAGCTATAAAAATCAATTCAAAAGAAATAAATATTTTAAATATTAATTTGCGCCCAACGTGGGGCTCGAACCCACGACCAAGAGATTAAGAGTCTCGTGCTTTACTGAGTAAGCTAGCTCGACGCGTTGTTTTCATTAGTGTCTGTAGTAATCATTTGAGGTTCTCTAAGATCACTATTGCTGTACCATCTACTTCTGATCGATACGAAGACTGAGAGGATTGAGTTGATAATTTTGACCAAACTGAAGACCTCAGTTGTCATCTATTTTCGTGATTATTTTGTGCACGATGACCTCCTATGTTTTATAGAAAAGATTAGATAAGACTCTTGAGTTGGGCACTGACATCTTTTGAAATTAATAACAACAGAAAATTACTTTGTTTATGGGCGTGTAAAATTTTCTATTGGCCAGAGCAGTAAGGGAGTGTAGGTTAAGAAAGTAAAATTTGAATAGGTCGGGGTGTTGTTTTGACATGGATGCATATTTTTTGAGTTTTGCTATTGATTCTTTTGGCACCAGCCAGGGTTATTCGGATTAAGCATGTCTTGCCCGACTAGCTCAGTCGTTGGGCGCTAATAGCTTCTACCGGTACTTTTGAAGTTGGTTTTTCCACAGCAAAGTACAGTAACATCAGAAAAGAGTGTATAAATCTTTTTATACGCATGCAAAACTTTCCATTGGCCAGATCAGTAAAGGAGTGTAGATTAAGAGTCAGAAAACTTTAATTAGTCAGTATGTTTTGTGACATGGATGCATATTTTTATTCTTGTATTTGCCAAAATGTTTAAATTGAATATCTAGTTACAAACATACTGTGCCCGGGTAGTTCAGTTGGTAGAGCATGAGACTACTACTTTTGCTGGCTGGTTTTCCTATTACCTAGTTGAACCTACAACTTGGCGTTCATTATTAATATTAGGCAAGGGATCGTGAAAAGGAAGACAGAGAGACTTTCCAATCCAGGCCTGAAATATGTCAATTCAGTTACTACTAAAAACGACGTGATTCCTTTCCCTTTTGCGTTCACATCGCGTGTTTTTTTTCCCAGGCGGTACTTTAAAATGGCAGTCCGCTTGGAGAGATGCTTTGTTGACAAAAGCGTCTTTTACCTGTAGAATAAATAAAAACAACTGGTTTTCCTGGGGTGATGGATCAAAGCGGGAGATAAATTAAATCCCACACCTTTTTTGAACATGCAGACTACGGGAATGCAGATTCAGAAGTGAACAAAGGGTTTCAGCGGGACGTGTTCAAAATAGTCCGAGCAGTGTTATGGACTAGGTACTGTATAATATGACTTTTTCCACAAGTGAAGTTTACAGTAGGACGTGTTAATTATCATCGATGTTTGGCGTTGACGATGAGATTGAGTACATTAACCAAAGGTGAAGAATATGGCAAATAATATGAGCTAACACGCTCAAAGGAAGGTACGCGGAACCTCCATTTCTGTTTTCTCTGTTGGGAAACAATCAAAGCTAACAAAATTATTATGTCGCAGCTGATCGTCACGCTGGCTGCTAGTTGTTTCATAGCTGAACCAGTCGTCAAAATATTTTCCGTTGCTGATCTTACGGCACTGCTAGCTGTTTTCCCGCTGTATTCAATTTCCCGGTTTATCAATCGAACGATCGTTAATCGAAGTCAGTCGATTTTTAGTTATTATTATACATCACTTGTGCTGTTCATAGTCCATAGTCCATAGTCCATAGTTCATAGTCCACTCCCGTACAAAATAACTGCAGGAGTCCTGCAGTTATTTTGTACCTAACGAAACACAGTTTTAACGGCGGTTTAACTCGTCTGGGACTTTCGGTGCAACCTTAAGTCATATATCATATTAAGTATTAGGACAACAGTTTGATCTTCTGTACTGTTGATGCCTCATAGCGTTACCTAATGTATATGGAGCTTGTCAACTTTCACAGTGCTTATCGACATTATAGGCCTCTTCCTTTTCCAAACAAAATTGAACCGATTGAGTTGGGACTGAGCGAACTCACCAAAATATCTGTTGTTTTGTCAGTGTAGTTAATCTGTTGTGTTTCCATTTAAGTTAACGTTCATATAAGTTGAAAAAAATCGGCAAAGTACTTATATAAGCAGGTAACTAAATAATAAAATCAGTCATTCAGTCATTCAGTCATTTAGTCAGTCAGTTAATCAATCAGTCAATCAGTCAATCAATTGATCAATTAGTCAGCCAGCCAGTCAGTAAATCAATCCATCAGTCAGTCAGTCAGTCAGTCAGTTAGTCAGTCAATCGATCAATCAGTCAATCAATCAGTCGGTCAATACGTTAGTCGTCAGTCAATGAATTAATCAATCCGTTAATCAATCAATCAATCAGTCAGTCAGTCAGTCAGTCAGTAAATCAATCAAAGTATAATAAAAAACCAAATTGATAAATTAATTAAAAACAAACAAAATATGAAGGATTTAATCTTTTGAGTCAGTGAACATGGTTCAGGCTATTTCAGGAACATGGGAGATATGAAGTCAAAGGAACATTTTATTTTCAAACATCTATGGGGAATAAAGTAAAAATTAATTAAGAGATCTATTTCTTCATTACAGGGCAATGAGTCTTACCCAGGTTCAAGATGTCTCTGTTGAGGATATATGCATGAGAAAAAAGCCAAGAAAACACTACGTAAGTTTTTTTTAGGCCATACTACTGCAAAACGATTTGAATTTCCACAAGTTGCGTAATGCTTGAATAGCAATTATTGAGCTATGAACGACTCCTCCATCGTTTCTGTTCAGTCATTGCTGTGCCGCGCTTATTTCAAACTGAGGATAAGGCCGCGCTTTTTCCAGGGGGGAGGTATGGACATTTATTTCAAATTTTGGCTTTATTTGAAGTTTTATGGAGATTTTTCCATGCCCAGTTGCTACCATTTTCTTTCTCGCCATTGTCATTCATACTCTATTTTTGAGTGGGTCCTGTCATTTACCATGTGTTGTTCAGTTACAACATTCATAGTCAGTAATTTTGAGCTTTTAGTATCGAGTCCTCTTCAGTCGACTTGAATTCTATGAGATACGCCTGCAATGAGTCATGGTAGTTGTATTTATCAACTGAACAAATATCCAGTCCATGATGATGTGTAGAGTTCCCATGACTCCCTGCAGCCATGTTTTATGGAGGGAATTCAATTGGCCATTTCCACTGAGGTAGGGCTCCTTCGGTGAAATCTTGTATTATGGCGAGCGTGCCTAATATATTTAATGGCTTAAACAATGTAATTAATCATTAGGTGTACTTCATTAATGTGCACTGGAAAAATGGACCCATCACTCCAGTTTACAGAAGCTACAGTACTCTCATTGAACTTCAGGTACAAAAGCTTCCAGCAGTTTAATGATTATGTCAGTTTAACTGACAGTACAACACATCCTACCATACGCAGGAGGATGCAGCTATCTGTAACTTCCAGTATATGCACAGTGGGCACGTTTTGACACCTGTATCAATTTTTCAGAGATGTACGATAACACGAGATAGTCGTTAATATAGCTTAAGCTCAAATTTCACAAACATACCAGATATTTGACTGAGATCTTTTAATGGAAGGACGAACCAAAATTTGTCAATATATTGTTCAAAACGACTTTTAATTGAGTATGCTGAAGAGTTAAATTAGATTTTATAGATTTTCTGTCTGTAACTAGTATACTGATGAAGTTTGTTAAGACAGTTTGCATTACTAGTATAAATAATTGTGTGAATGTGAGTGTAGTAGGTTTCTCAGTCATATAATAAGTCTCATAATACGTCTTAATATCAGTCTCTTGATAAGCTATATACATATTGAATTTAATTTGTTTATTTCGCAGGAAAGACTACTAAGAATAGAAGACTTCCTACTAAGGCAGAACGATGAGGCAAATACTGGAACACTTCTCAAAAGTAATTTAAAAGTTTCTTGACATTACGAGGCTGGAAGAACATACGACAGTGGGTAAAACATTTATTTTAACATTTAATAGAGCTCACAACCCTGATATCATTTTTCTCCACAGGAAAGTCACTTTCCGACAGATTCACAATTAAAAAACGGGCCAAAGCACTCAGGAGAATGCCTGTTGTCGAGGAATTCCTTAAGGTAAGTCTTGTTAAGACTTGAACTACATGAAGAACAAAGACGTTTATTCAGATCAGTTCGACAATATTGTCCAATATTCTAAAATTTGTCAACTGCACGTTTGATTAAACATCCTTTACAAACGGTTTAAGTAGTGGTATTATAGACAGACTCTTATTAAATCCCGTAAGCTGCACTAGTCTTTTCTTAACACAAAGAGATGTACATAAAACAAAGTAAACTTCAAACATGTTACAGGTATACTGAAATATCACTTTTTTTGCAGTCGGTACTTCACTGTCCACCTCACATTTCCGGGTCAGATCCAGTGATTAAGTTTTTTCTTCCTTTACCTGAAGACCTTATCGAATCAGATTACGACCAAACACAGTAAGTCTGTATATGTTCCTCGCTGTATGGGAAGTTCCGCGAACGGGCAACATCAAATCATGTGCTGTGATTTGTTACCCATGAGGCTAATCGATCACTCGTTTATTAGCATGTTACAGGTCAAAATTAAATTCCTTTGTCTCTTAACCCTACTTATTCATTGATAATGAATAATTAGGGTTGGAAGACTAAGGAAATTGAGAATCAAACTAGGTTAAAATAATTTTGACCTGAATTGAATTTTGACCTGTAACACTTGTACATTTGAAAGATACAATGAAGAAATGATGTAGAGGTTCGTCTTCAACACGACGTTTCACACCTTCTCATATTTGCGCACAAATCTGGCGAGTATTATTCTCGAGAATCGTTCACTGAATATGTTTGTAAGGATTTTAATCTATTGATGAAGCTTTATGATAATAAAAAAGTCTCCTGAAGAATTAAAGAGCATTGAACAATGACAATAAAATCACGTTACTTTTATACTCTCTTACTAGAAGATTTCACAGTATGGACAGGCAAGGAACAAAATCCAAACGTAAGACTTCCAACAAGTATTTATACTTTAGTTTTGATCTGTGATGCACTGCATCGACGGTAAACGTTCGTACATCTACAAACCGCCCCACTGCAACTGGTTTGACCAAACGATATTGCTTATTGGACTCAACAGGATATCCACGAGTTACCTTTAGCCTTGTTCTTAAAGCGAGTTTTGGTGCCCAACCTTTCACATGAAACTGAAATTTATTCACATGCGAAAGAGTTTAGAAAGGAGTTTAAAAAATCATTTTTATATGATTGGTGGTTCACCAGGCCTCGGTTTGATAGAGAGACTTAAGAAAACTCGTTAAGGTGCTACTAAACTTGTAAAGGATACAATTTAGATGTCAATTGCTGTGTTTTCGACTCTTAAGGGAATTTGCATGGTGAATTTCACTTAAATTACACCTTAAAGCTGGCTGGTTAATTTGTAGTCAACACATCAGTTGAAAACCATTTTTAAAGATTTTTATTTGTCCTTTAGATATCCATCATATATCGGAGCCAATTTTGCTGGAGCAATACGTGGCTATCTCAGACTACACTAAAAGGGAAGAAAGCGACATTAGTCTTAAAGCTGGTAACGTGGTGGAAGTAATTGAGAAAAACGAGCATGGTGAGTTAGTGATCTTGTTGAAGGTGCGGTTAGCTGATTGT
>OMLO01002413.1_pt1 | contig 15078 bp, 20 predicted proteins | sample 1674811 | NCBI WGS metagenome assembly OMLO01 (sample SAMN06265003, study PRJEB25207) | coral metagenome | isolation source: Coral host | place: Mexico:La Bocana,Puerto Morelos, Mexico | collected 2008-11-13 | reverse complement strand
TACCCAATCAAGTGGCTTCAGGGCGTTCTGTTTCTCCACAGGAAGATCCAGAGCTCGAAGCACGTCCTTAAACCTCAATCTCATAGTCTGGCCAGAAAAAGGCCATAGGCGTTGCGAATTCTCCATCCCACCATAAGCGACTTCCGCCACTTCCAGCAGGTCTGGTATGTCCAGGCGGGCCGCCTGGTGTCTAGCTGCACTGAAGCGAGTCTTCGGTTCAGTGATGGACAGTATTCCAAAAGAAATAATTTCTTCTAGGTCAGAAGGCAAAGTGAGCTGTTGCTTGACAGCGGAAATCAATTCACCAGGTCTCAGCAAGGCACCCCACATCATTGCAATGGCACCGGCTAGGGGTACCCATCCCCACATCAGACAAATAGCTATCATAGCCATGACAACCTGAAAAGGAGCAGCAATGTGATGTACGTTTGGCTCCATTCGCGACCAGTTGAAAGCCAAATCCCAAGGAGCCTGCAGATTTCGGCGAAGTGCCGGTTTCAGAGATGTGAGAGCATTGATAGTCTCCACAAAGTGATTCATCGGACGTCCCCAACCATAGGTCATCCTACCGTATCTGCACAGGCACAAATTGATTTCCTCCAGGAAAGAATAAACATCCGCCAGCCAAACATTAATTTCCAAACCTTCTGAAGAACACCATTGATAAAATCCGTCCAGCAGCTTGTTACGTTGGGCAGCAGTTACCTCCAGAACCATTCGTCCCTCCGGTAAAGGCCCCTGTTCGTTCCGAAAATTGATCCTTGAAAAGTCAGCTTGGTTCCTCGGACCATTCACCATGGCAAAGGCGCCCCGGCAACTACTGACAAAGACAAGGAGGGAGACAGAGCGACCAGAAAGAAGACGAAGGAAAAAAGACAAGGAAGTGCTCACCAAAAGTGGGATAAGGGAAATCAAAGCAACGATGAACAAGGCCAATGCAAAGGGCGAAAGTTAAAATCCACGGAAGATGCAAGAGCTGAGCCGAGAAGTCCAAGGCCCTTCACCGGGAAAGCCCAGAGTTTGATCAAAGTCCAATGAGCGAGGCTTGTAGCGTCGATGAGGTAATTCCAAATAGATGGGCAAAGTGGAAAAGGACGAAACCCGTAGGACAAGTCTCACCCAGTTTGACGCCCACCTGCGGGTGGGAATGAGAAGAGCCAAATCCAAAAAGGAGTCACGATCCCATTCTCCAAAGGCATAGGCTGGTAGTCTTAAGGGAACGAGGCGAGTGGGATCATCGGAAATATTGAGTCTGGTAGGGATATAAGGGGTGCAAAGGTAGATGCCGCTTGCCACCAGCATGCTTGATATCCTCCTCAAAATCGAAGACAAAGCGGTTCAACTGCTCCGCCCCTTGGCAATGGCACATCTGGTGACGTTTGAATCTACCAGGGAGACCACCCTCATGTCACACAATCCTTCTTCACCAAATATTCCACCAGCCTTTCAACAGACCTCATCTCCAATAGGTTGATATGAGACTCCTTCTTGAAAGCCCAACTGTCGGCCACCTCCCAGTCCAGAGAATTGGCGATGTGGTTGACAGCTTGATTTTCTAGCCCATCAACTCGGATTTCCTCATCATCTTCTCTCTTGTGTTTTGCAAGGATGGCATTCTTGAAGTCCAGGGCCAAAGCTTCTGCCAGGGCTGGCACATATGTGGCCGAGGCTTTAGTCAGGGCACCCTCGACCTTTAGGTGCTTCTGAGTGCAGCGGCACCTCTTCAGTGAATGCTGTAGAACCAAATGCACATGAAGGAACTTGAAAGCCTTAAGGTGCGGCGACCCGAAAGCACATGAGTCGACGCGAGATGCTTTGAAGCCAGGACGAGACTCAAGATTCTTCCATGATGGGAGATATTTGAGCATAGAAGAGTTGGGTGTTTCGAGAAGCCCTAGGGCCCCAGCAGATTCAGCGGAATCCAAAACTTGAAATCCACGATGAGCGAGAAAGTTCCCATCCAGGGTTTGATAGTGGCTCGGATCATGACCGAATGGCTTGGCTTTTGATCTGAGACTAGGTCGCCGCATAATGCTGAAGGTAGTGCATGGCGGTTCCACCATGCAAGAGTCTAGATGGCCAGCCAGGAGCATGTAGCTTAACCACTCCAGGAGGTGAACGAACTTGAGGTTGAACTCCTCTGAATCCGACAATTCCAATGGCGGGCCGCAAACCATACCAAGGGATGACAAAGCAGCCGTGACCACAGCCGCTCCAGCAAAGACCTCGATGAAGTGAAAACGACACGCCAAAGTCGGCGATGGTCGCACCTGAAAAGGGACGTCGTCAACCAGGCCATCTTCGATCTCACCCAATTCTCTCAACAGCTTCTCTTCTGGCCTCAGCTCTTGGATCCCTTCGTCTTGCAAACCCTCGAGATGACTTCTTGTAGATCTTCATGAAGGGGAGCACGGCATATAGCACCTCTAGACTCGGATGCATCTGTGGCGTAGATGTAGTCGCCATAGCCAGCTGATAGATTTGACTGAAACAGAGGCACCAGCACAGCTGCCAAAACCAACTCCTCTGCTGTAGTCCTGGGCAAGGGAAGAAGCTTGGGTCGGCTTTGGCTGAAGAGGTTCATGTCGACCAGGTGGTGTACTTCATTGAAAAGACCCATGAAGCACCTCCTAAACATTGCCATAGAAGTCCAACCGCCGAGCAATGACAAGTGCAGTGAGTCTGAAATAGCAGGGAGCTGACAGGCCTGAAGCGTCATCCAACTCATGCCATACCTTTTCTCCGGTGGAGACCCCAGTCCAACGATGCCATTGTCGACCGCTATCCTCTCCCCATTGATGTAGCCACCGATCACACGGCCAGAGGAAGATCCACGGATGTCTTTGTCAGGCGAACCTTGAAGTTTCTCCTGGGTGTAGGCGACCTGTGCCCGGTCAAAGTCCAAAACATCCGGAGTCACCAGCAAAGATCTCGGGGTCACGGCCACACTGAAAAATCGTCTATGACCAAACCTTGGAGGCATGACGGATGCAACCAAGGACGGGTGCCAAGCAAGATCTTGTCGTCCGACAACAAGTCGTAGTTGCGAAGTAGCTGCTGGTGAGCAGCGCATGCAATTTCTACTCCGGCATGGTCTCCTTGCAGTATTGAGTTAAATGCAATGAAAACTTTGGATTGAGACTCGGGAGCACGTAGTGAATGCCCACCACCCAAACCATCACCATGAACTTGCCGGTCTCGGGACTTCTTCTGCCGTAAAGCCGTCTGGAGGATGTAGGAGTCAAGGGCGTCCGTCCCTTCCAGCAGTTTGGGGTCCAGTCCAGGTCCCAAGGTATTTGTTATCACTTTTGCAGGGGTGATTCGTAGTTGATGATAGAAGTCACGCCTGTCTGTGATGCTCAGGGTGATCTTTTCCTTCCTCCTGTCCAGCCGAAGTTCAGCTAAATCTGAAGCTGCCGGCAAGCAGCTATAGAAGGACCATCTACCTTGCCCTCTGCAAAGTTGCGGCCCCTCTTGTCGCCTATTTGGCGATCTCTGTCAGCATCTTTCATTGCTCCGAAGATCCTGACCCGCTCCTCGGGGTAGTAGCTGGGGATGTCATAGGAATGGATGTAGAGCAAGTTCTGCTTGTCCCACAAAAAGGCTAACCCTGCAAGTTCCTCTGGGGTCTCAGTCATCTTTGGGTAGGAGCCGACAGGTGGGCGAAGTCCATTGGCCAACACAGCAGGTTCACGGTAAGGAACACATATAGTTGGTCAGGGAGCAGGCGAAGTCACGTCCCAGTGTCCCGTTCCTGAGAGACGAAGTCTTGTAGGATCCATCTTGTGATAGGGCTCGAGTTCCGGATAAAGGCTGTTGTCCATGGGGACTTCCATCCCTGCAAAATCACGAGAGTAAGGAGAGGAACTCATGCCAGACGAGGTGACAGCCTGACATAGTTCCCCCAATCTTGCATCTAATTGATGAAACCTGCGACCAGCACGTACCAGTTGAAAGGCAGGGAACTGGCCATCCGACAAAAGGTAAGCCCAAAGGCGCCTGTGAATGCTGCGGTGAACAGGCGTCATGGTTCTGCAAATCCACCGGAGGTCATCAAAACTTCCACCACTGTGCCAAAAGTTGAGGGCCATCACCATGACATGTAGGGCTCTGCGACGATGGATAGATCTCCTCTTGGAAGCAGAAAGACCATTGAGCTTCATCCCAAACGGGTCACCAGAAGGTACCGGAATGGGGAACACTGTCGGTAGCCTACCGGGAGGTAGGCGATGTTGGAAGGAAGCCCGAAGGTAGGCAGCAAAACGTGTCTTGGAACGAAGGCACATCACGCCAAGCATAGCACACCAGTAGTTGTGGTTCAGCATGACATAGGAGCGCCTAGGAGGAGAATCCTTCTCATGCAAAGAGGGAACCCCCATCCTCGAATTCATCGTTGTGCCTGGACTGGAGATAGTCTTCCCCAGCCTTCTCAGTCATGCTCCATCTGCTTTTGCTTTGGCCTTGGGCCTCTTGGGAAACCTCGGCCTTCTGCGGGGGCTGGCGATCCTCTGCATCCTCTATGGCTGTCCGACTCTTCTTCGACAGGTCCTGCTTCTTTGTATTTAGGACCTCCATCTCCTTCAAAGAAGCGACTGCCACCGTGGACCATTGCGGGGGTACCAAGCCACCGAAGCTCCTCTGATGCATAGCCACTGTCTGATGACGATCCTGGAACAATTGAAGGGGAGGATCTGCCGAAAGACTGAGTAGAAAACCGAGGCCCCATTCTCTTTGGTCTACTGCACATTGTTCGATGGATGCCACCGCCAAAGCCAAGTGCTCCTTCATCAGCCGATCTTCTCGGCGGGCTCCTGCATCCATTGCGTAGCTGAGCATCCAAAGGATGATACCCAGGGTCCTTTGGGACTTGAATCCCCCATGCCTCTCCAGATAATCTGCTAAGGAAGGTGGGTTCTTCTGGATGTCCTCCTCCGTCTTCGGAGCCACCATGCTTGGGTTCATTTTCCTGAAGAGCTGCTGCTGAAATTGAAGGAAAAAGGTGGATGACCCCGCTGACAGGTCGGCAATCAACTTCTCTCGGCGTAGCAACCCACGTGTGCTTGTAGAGCTCGAAGAGGAAGAAGAAGAACCAAAATCCAAAAGGGGATCCCCCCCACCAGCAGTCAAGTGCGCAACAAGCGCAGTCAAAGCCGAACTCTGCTGGCTGAGGGCCATGAGCATATTACCTGAGGCTGATCGTAGGAAGTGTAGGGCTCGTCCTCGAACATAGCAGGTCCAGGCTTGGGAACAACAGGGGATGCTTTGGGAACACCAGACCTCTGACGAGGAGGCGGAGACAGAAGGGCAGCTGCCTTCGCAAGGGCGTCGCCTCCAATATTTCGATTCAGTGCATCTGACAGTCTTGGAGTTGGAAGCACGAATCTCGACGACATGACTTGCAGCAGCGACTGGTGTAGCTGGAGCCTTCGGTGCATTCTGGCCTAAAAGCAGCTGAACCTGAGCACTGAGAGCTTCGACGCGATCCTGGAGAGCTGCAGTGGTGACACGCCGTGCGGGGGCCTTCTTTGGTGGTCCGCCGTTTGCCATTGGGTCCGGCTCCTCTCGAGCCGAGTAAAAAGCTGCTCTGGGACCCTGATGAGCCGAAGAGGCCCAATCTCTCACTTTCTCGATCACACCATCCAAAGAGGGCAAAGCATAGGGATCCTCAGAGCTGAAGGGAACGATCGCATCCATGGAGTCCGACTCAGGATTGTAATCCCTAAGGAATATCAACATGTCATCCTTGAGATCGACAACATAGAACTTGCAATTTTTCTGAAGATCTCATAGAGCCATCCTCCGCCTCCGCCGTGAGCCCTGATTCGAATAGCTTGTTGGGCCCAACATCTCCATCTGCATCCTCAGCAAGTCCATCAAGGAGCACCTGCTGGTCAAAAGCACCATAGGGGACGGCCACCAGGAATCCACCATCCCTTACCATGAGGGGAATAGCCAAAGAGTCAACATCTGCTTGTGGTTCACTAAGCTCCGCAGCCAACCCGAGCACAAGCAACCCAGGCCGGCCTCGAACCGCCAGCTTCAAGTCTCTCTTCTCCATCTCCACTGAGAGGGGGGATCAATCTCGGCTCCACTGCAGAAGATGAAGACCTCGTTCCAATCACCTTAAGGGGCTGAACAATGTTGTTCGAAAAGGTGCTGTTGCCAACGAACTGGTGCACGTCCTCCTCAGACAAAAATAGAGCAGGCTCAGGCCAGGAACCACCACGAAGCACCAACCAATGAAGAGCCTTCTCCGGGTAGTAGGCGGCAGGAAGAGCCGTGTGGGGAACACTGCAATCCAACGAAGCTTTTGCCCAAAAACCGGCCACGAAGATAGGCCTCACCACCAAGTCCCTGTCCTCCTCTGAGGGGAGATGCGAAAGGTAGTCCCCGAAGTTCAGCAAAAACCTCGGAGTCTCAGGAGGACCGTCCTCCACACCTCTGAAGCGAAGGAAGAGCTTCAGCTTGTCGTTCTCCTTGATCCAGGATTGGGGAACAGGGTATGGCACCACGTCCCAACGCCTCGAACTTGACAACCTCTCAAGAACTCTGGCAAATCGAGCAGCCGACTCAGAAAGATCCAAAGCAGCTTCGGAAAGCTGGATGAAGTCGGATTCGGAGATCCGGATAGAGGGCTCACTCATCCAGATACCCAGCAAGGCGCCGGCGTCTGGGAAAGGGAGGCTGAGGAGAGGATTGCTGAGACGAAGATGGATGGTGAAGGTCAGGCCTGAGATGAACAAAAGTCCAAGCAAGGTAGGTGGCTAGGAAAAGTCCAAGAACGATGCCGGATGAAAGGCCAGCGATGAAGGAGGGAACCACAGATGGTGAACAGTGAAGAGGGCAGGTCAGACTAAGGGAGAGGTCACGGACCAGACCGAAGTAAGACACCACCGACTGAAAGACACTCATCGACTTGAGAGGGAAAATTCAACATTCAAGGCTAGTTTGTCATACACACATATAGCAATGTCATATGGTACAATTGTAACACCACCATGGCCATGTATATACATATGACATGATTGCTATCAAAATGATTATCCTTTGACCATATTGGACCCATGGACCTGAGCCTCTTTGGCTTCTGCCGGCCGACCACCTTTCCTCCTGGGCATGGGCAAAAGTTTGCAGCGACGATCCACAGCCATCCAAACATTCAAAAAAATGCCCCAAATCGAAGCATCAAAACCAAACAAACATGATTTCCAAATATTGAAGATCTCCAAAGATCCATTCTTAGGCTCTGATATCAGCTTTCTGTGGATCTAAGATTGCATTAAAAAAACCACCCAACAAAAAAAACAGCAACAACCTTGGGTCCTAACCCACCCCCCCCACTACTGTGATAAATAAACCCCTAACCTTAACACGGAGAAAAGTCCCCTCAGGTTTCACCACCGAGTCACTGTGGCCGCAAGCGCAGTTCAAGTTGAAGGGTCTTCACCGTGAGTTTTGTGGGCTGCGAAACGAGGTGTCGCCATGGCACCTCTGCCTGGGTCCGTGAAATCCGCAGAAAATCAACGTGGAATTGGGAAGGAACACCGCCCTTTCGAAAATCGGGACATCATGGTTTTTTTTTCCGGAAAAAAATCGACTTTAGTCATCAGTTCAAATGATTATTGAATGTATACAGTCATTGAGCGCATGAACTATCCCAAAAAAAAACACCCCAACTTTTCACGGTGAAAATATCGGGCTCCCAAACATCCACACTCAGCTCACTGTGTAGAACTTCAAGGCCGTAAACCTCAAGAGCCTCCGTGCAAACACCAAAAACAGCTGGAAACTGGGACCATAAATCAAAATCCAACAGGATCGAAATCTGACATTTTGATACGTTTTGACATGAAGTTTTGGCATGAACTATCAACAAACATGTCAGAGTTCAAAAATTTGAGTTGACACGATGTTGAAAACCAAAAAGAATCCCCCAACCAACACAAAATTCCAGCATACAATTGATATTCCCAGACCCACGAAAAAGAAAATCCACTAACCACCAACAAAGTTCATTCCACCAACGACATGCGAGTTGGAAGGTTTGTTCCCCGACCTGTGGATTCACACGAGCTCCTTGAAAGTTCAAATGACCAATGTCACGCCCGAGACTTGTCTGCACCGTCTCAGGGGAGATACCTTCGACATAATCGGACCTCAGCTCCGTTGAAGTTGCGACCGATTACATTGAAATGTTCACAAAAATGCATTCTATATTTGTAATTGTGGATTTTTCGGGTCCCAGGGTTTTCAACAGGTCATTGATTTGTCTCTGGAACATGGGGTACTCACCAAGAACCATTGAAAATGATGTTAGTGGGAAACCGAATTTTTATGGCCTCCAATTTTTCAGACATTCATTTCTCGTTTGGATACCTGACTCTACATGGCAACTCAGTTGCGAACAGAGCTGAAGCCAACTGCCGCACCAACCAGTTTCTCATGCCACATGGATGTTTCTCGGGCAACACAGGTGGCCAACAAGCAGGATTTGGTTTTGTTCCATGTTGTCATTCAAAAACAATTGGTGACTTCAAATTGTAACTGCTGCTGCACAACGATTTGGAAAATGCATTGTTGTGGCCTAAGAAAAACAGGTTCAGGATCTGAAGAACAGAAGTTGGTCATGAAATCTTCTTGACACAGTTTTTGTTGCCAAATGGCTTCGCAAAAAACGAGATTTCGAGTGACTGCTGTCGGGGAGATGCAGCAATAAAAACAAAAACCCCACAACACAATGTGGGGAATACCCGCAAGTGATGAAGAGCCTGGAGGCTTGCAATAAAACATGTACAAAAATTACAAAATTCCATAAATAAGGAGATGTGATACATGATAATTTTGATCTCCCTGATAGTGATCTCTGACTGGTGGATGGTTCTTCACGTTGAATCATGTGCACGTGCCGTGACTGCAACTCATCTTCTCATGGGAGAACTGTGCGAGAAAATCTGTCGAAAGCAAAAAGAGCCACGGAGATCACAAAGAAATAGATGAAACAAGCTTGCCGACTTGCCAATATCGTCCAACATCATCCAACAGTCTGAAGTACAGAACTAGCAAGAACATGAAAAGAACCCGAAGACAAGTGAAACCTATTCTGCAATTTCTAAATCTGTAAGTCCTGTCCTCATGAATATCAAAGGCTTCTCCTTGATACGAGTCATACTCTTTCATGAACATTCTACACAATGACACATCTTCGTAATATCTCATCAAATCCTTTGAACCACATGTGACTTGGGCACTTCTGTGATATTTTCATGTATTTCCCCTATCTTGCAAACTTCCCGTGGTTTTGCAATTCAATATCTCAGTAGCAAAACCTCGGCAACATTCACCAACATGGAATTCCCTCCCAGTGCCACCATTGTTTTGTCGGCCACGGGTTTTCAGGCAGGAACTATCGGTTGGAAACAAACAGCTCCGAAGTACGTACAGTGATTCAACAAGTCCACGCAGAAGCTGAAGTCGCATACATTTGCAAACTCTCAGAAATCACGTCCGAAAGGATTGTGTTTGTGGTATTTCCAGGTTGCTCTATGATGTTATCATGTTTGGAGATCTTGATTTTGGATTTGCCTAAAATCACACCCTCAGTCTCCCGGGCATTTATCTACATGACTGGCACCTCATGTTCTGCGACCTCAGCAGAATTGGATCCAAACCAAGCTGCTCAACAGTTGCGGCGGAGCAATAGGGCTTAATAGGAGTTAAGTTTACTCTATTTAGTACTTTCTATCTTTTTTGCAAACGGCCCATCCCCTGCAAGAAACTCCAGTGTACATGCCCAGAATCGAAGCACTTCCAAGTTGTAGAGAAATATACTCTAAAATACTCGTAATTAATTGGTATACCAGGTGCGAGTGCAAGCATTTGGGATCCCATGTTGTCCTTTTGTCGAAAACTCGGAAGACCCAATGCTTCTTCTATATGAAAAAGGATTCACTGGTGATAGAAAAACAAAAAAGAATACAACACATGTGAGTCCCGGAAATCTTACAGTTTGCTCAATCGGATAGAACATCCTCTTACAGGACAAATTTACCACTTTACTGACATGACTAGTGGTACTTCTGCAAAAACACCATTCATCATGGGGACATGGATCACACCAAAGATTCTGCACCATTCCACATCTAACATTGAAAGGCATATCCTTGATATCTGTTTTTGAAGCTTTCTTTTGGTGAGCTTTGGTCACCTTCCGAAGAAATATGTTTTTTTTCAGCGGGTGGCTTATAGGTTCGCATGGCATGAAGGATTTATCCATACTAGTACCGAATATAGTGAAATGAATTCTGAAGGTCTGATTGAACATGATCATCCCTCAAAAGCTCACGAAGGTTTACGGTTTTCCTTCAAGTTCCCAACCTTTCATAGCAAGCCCCACACAATCCTGTCATCCAGTGAATCAAGTGATGTTCATTGCCTCATATTTTGCTACCCTTTCACACCTGCCTTTTCGGAACGTCACTTGACGTCACGATAGTTGGCTTGATATCTGTAGAATATTGTAGGATCAACCTTGTGTAACGAGCAAAATTGTGCTTCACTTTGCTACACTTGCAACAATAAAATCAACGAACACTGAAGCCATAAATGCATGCATTGTGCTATCTTCAGTCAACCCTGGATAACTGAGGTAACTGTGTCGACTGAGATAACTCCTGCGTCCTTTGCCCTCAATGCCAAAAAAAAACAGCCCGCAAGATTGCTACCAAGAGGCAAATCCCGATCTCTTGCAAAAGCATCAAAACAGAGCATGGAGTGTGAAGAAGCTGCAGGACAAAGACATGCGAAGATCTTCATGAATTTCTCCGCTTTTCCACGCGTGAGCCTTACAAGACTCCTCTTGACACGCTGCTTGGATCGCTTATCTAGAACTACCATCTTAGAAGGTGACTTGTGGCCTCATTTGACGATTTGGCCTCGTAAAAATGGCCGCTTTGGAAACGTGGTTTTGGGCGAAACAAACACTCTGCAGCAAGCAAGCACTGAAGTAGAAGTAGCGGAACCTTGGCGGCCTTGAAGCACCTCTAATTCTAATTTTTCAAAGCTGGGGAGAATTCGGGCCTAGTCTGGAAAGAGCAGAGGCATGGTAAATCATTGGACAAGATGCATCTGCTTTTTGTGGCTGTGCCAGTGACTGAGTCTTGATAGAAACGCGGCGTGGCATTCGGAATGTCTGACTCTGGGCCCACCCTGCTGGGCCAGCTTGCTACATGCGTACCTATTGAGGTATGTGTACTTCATTTTAGTACTCATGCAGAGATTCTTCGGCTTCCTGACATGCTACAGAAATATTCAACAAAGTCTTGAACGATTCAACAACTGATCTGCCTCTGGCCTAGCCTGGAAAGAGCAGAGGCATGGCAAATCATTGGACAAGATGCATCTGCTTTTTGTGGCTGTGCCAGTGACTGAGTCTTGATAGAAACGCGGCGGGGCGTTCGTAATGTGTGATTCTGGGCCCACCTTGTCATAAGCCTCTGCTGGGACAGCTTGCTACATGCGTACCTATTGATATTTGTGCACTTCAACTTAGTACTCATGCAGAGATTCTTCGTCTGACATGGCACAAAAATATTTAACAAAATCTCGAACGATTCACCAACTGATTTGCCACTGGCCTAGCCTGGAAAAAGCAGAGGCATGGCAAATGCTTGGACAAGATTCATCTCCTTTTTGTGGCTGTGCCAGTGACGGAGTCTCGATAAAAATGCCGAGAGGCGTTGGCAATGTGTGACTCTGGGCCCATCTTGTCGCATAAGTCTCTGCTGGGCCAGCTTGCTACATGCGTAGTTACTTACTGAGGCATGTGTACTTAGACTTGGTACTCATGCAGAGATTCTTCGTCTGACATGGCATAGAAATATTTAACAAATCTCGAACCATTCAACAGCTGATCTGCCTCTGGCCTAGCCTGGAAAGAGCACAGGCATGGCAAATGCTTGGACAAAATTCATCTGCTTTTTGCGGCTGTGCCAGTGACTGAGTGTTGATAGAACTGCGGCGGGGCCTTCATAATGTGTGACTCTGGGCCCACCTTGTCGCACAAGCCCCTGCTGAGCCGTGCTACATTCGGACTATTATTGAGGTATGTGTACTTCAACGTCGTAAAAGTACTCATGCAGAGATTCGTGTCTGTCACCTTACAAAGAATTTCAACAAATTCTTGAACGATTGATACTTGGACAAGATGCATCTCCTTTTTGCGGCTGTGCCAGTGACTCAGTCTCGATAGAAACGCGGCGGGGCGTTCGTAATGCGCGACTCTGGGACCACCTTGTTGTTACACAGATCTGTGCTGGGCCACCTTTGTGTTGTTCTTCATTCCAGATGATATCACATGAGTGCGCTTCTTGCACTTTGCCTTATGGTTTAAAGCTCGATTACATCATGGAAACTGTTCCAAGTGTTCAATTCAGATCTTGGTCTCTGGACATAAATGTGGAAGCTTTGGCGCTCCCGCATGGTCACGACTTGGATGGTATTTCGGCGTTGGTAGTGCCAATCCGTGGACTCATGTCACACAGCGCCGATTTAGGGGACACACGAATTTCCGTTCGGGATAAGATGTGTCAAACATTCTCAAGCAATGTTCGTGAGGCCAACAGCAAAGGAGAAGCGCAGTTCAATGCATTGGTACCGCAATCTGGGGGTAAAGTGTTGGATGGAAGGTTTCTCTGCTACCAACAGCTCAGCTAATGCACCGACATAAGAGTGCCATTAGCCAGACGTTGCCACAAACCAAAGGTTGGCTGAACTTATTTTTGGGTGTTCAAAAAAGAAAACGAACAAGAACACGACGATCACATAATGACACAAGCCCCTTAAAATGACACTTCTGCGTTGAGATTGGCAGTGGCCAAGGGTATATAGAGCCATCAAGCTTGCACACATTCTGGAGAGAACTCAAGCATTTTGCGACACAGGAATTTTTGTGGTGTTCCTGAGGAGCCGTCATGTTTTGCGCTGTCCGTCAGGGCTGCTTGCCGATTCTTGCGCCTCTGTCCAACCCAGGAATCAAATCAAGAATCAGAGAGAAAATTCCTGGAGGACAACATTTCCTGACAATCACGGTAAGATTCAAACTCGATTTCAAACTTGCATGGCACCAGGTTTAAGCCACGGACGTGCGGGGTTGCTAGTGCTTCTATCTGTTTCTACATGCCTTACCACTTCACAACACAGCACAAACCAGGCCAAAACACAAGAAAGCTTGAAACAAATTTTCGGTGTTCGCACCAAAAAAACGATCCACCGTTTGCGCCACAATGACAAGAACAAGCTGGTGCAAGGAGACCCCCTGAACTTCAGCCCTCTCAACGAGGAGATAAATGGAGAGGAATGCACAGGCTGAAGCCTATACTTGTTGACGCTGCGGGAGGAGTGGATTTCAGAAGGCGTCGTCGGCATCGTTGTCTTCGCTTCTGTATCCCCCAGATCATTGGATAAAGATCCCAGCTGGACTCCATGCGGTCGCAGTTCTTATGGGATATGTTAGATATGGTTAATGTATCTCGCCAAGTTGTATGCGTGAAGGAAAATAAGGAAAACATCACAGAGGAACTACACACGGGACCTTGGCGCACAGAATTGCCAAGGGAATGCACACAGGGCAGTCTGGCTGCATTGGGCCGATCTGTAAATGACCTTAACAAACTGCAGCGGTGTCTCTCTCAGGACGTTGAATGGTGAAAGTGAACGGTGCGAAATTCGAATTCGAATTCCACCCAAATGTTAAGCTGCGTCATGTGCATAAAACAATTTTCTCTGACCAAGGCGGTTCATGGCACTGCCTCAAATACATCTGCAGCAGGGTTGAAAGTGGTGCGCGGCCGTCTGGGGTGTAGAGATTTGAGCAACAAAGGGACAAATGATAAGCACAGCTTGGAAGAGAAATTCTGGCACCTTGCTTTTACAACTTCAACAGTGGCACCCTTGCAAGTGGCAAGACTAGGCTGGCTCCCGAGACAAAAGCTACCTTTGCATGATGGCTGGCAACGCAACGAACTGGAAAAATATGCCACTAGCCATAAAATGTCGTATGAGAATCGGACAAAATCAGGTATGACCAAAATTGTGTTGCCAGGGTCGTGGGGTTGCCATCACTGCAAGAATGATAGGGGTCCACCCCAAAACGATACCCTGGGGAAGGTTGGCCCAAGGTATCGCCACTGCAACACGCATAGAGGCCGACTCTATTTCGGAATGTCCTTTCACCTTGTACCAAATTTTGTCCGTAACTCAATCAAAACAGCAGAGCTTCCCCAACACAAACCTGGATCGCCTTCGGAATACTGGTGGATACCATCCTCTCAACTACAGTTCATTTCATCTTTTTTTGTTTGTGTTCTGCACACGCAAAGGCCACAATTTCCCGGTTTGATGTTAAATCAACAATCGAAAAAGCAGAGCTTCCCTGACACAACCTGAATCGCCTTGGGAAAACTGGTGACAACTTCGCAGCTTCACTTGTTTGCACAGCACGGTCTCTATTTAGGACCAGTTCTAGACCCTGCTATAGCTGGTAGCTGTCCCGAAGTATTTCTTGCACAACCGCCTTTGCTGCAAAGATCCGTGCTCACATTGGCCAAATAACAAGCACAGCTTGGAAGAACAGTAGCGGCACCTTGCTCTTGCAACTTCAACAGTTGCAACCGTGCAAGTGGCAAGACTAGGATGGTTCCTAAGACAAGCACATTTATCACTGCATGGTGGCTGGCATCGAACTCGAAAAATATGCCACTGACCATGAAATGTTAAATCAACAATCGACAAAGCAGAGCTTCCCTGACACAACCTGAATCGCCTTGGGAAAACTGGTGACAACTTCGCAGCTTCACCTTTTTTGCAGAGCACAGTCTCTATTTAGGACCAGTTCTAGACCCTGCTATAGCTGGTAGCTGTCCCAAAGTTGTGATTTTTGCGCAGCTGCATTTGCTATAGAGTTTTTTTGGCACCTCGCTCTTACAACCTAGTGGCAAGACTAGGATGGTTCCCAAGACAAGCGAATTTACCACTGCATGGCGGTTGCCGTGGAACTCGAAAAAAATGCCACTGACCATGAAG
>OMLO01002412.1_pt1 | contig 15078 bp, 4 predicted proteins | sample 1674811 | NCBI WGS metagenome assembly OMLO01 (sample SAMN06265003, study PRJEB25207) | coral metagenome | isolation source: Coral host | place: Mexico:La Bocana,Puerto Morelos, Mexico | collected 2008-11-13 | reverse complement strand
AATTACAATAAAGGAAGTTATATTTGAAAATTTCCCTCAAGAGGTTCCTTGAAAATGGTTTTGCGATATTACCTTGAATTACCTTGATTGGCGTTTCAAAGAGATATTTGGATTTTGTAAATAATTTTCTATTTTGGTTTGGCGAAAGTACAATGGGCGAACTTTTGTTTTCTACTCATCAATTGCTTTCCCATTGTTCACAGACAATACATTCAAAATTCAGCTATCTTTATGCTTTCAGCGGCCCTTGTGAGGCAAGCCGCCGAGAACAATAGCGAGTATGTTTTTCTTTTGAAAGTTCAATTCCGCACTTCCATCGCTCCTGGCGAGTAGTTTTCGCAAACATTGCGTTAATATTCAACTTGCGCTGGGAAATTATTAATTTATATTGAAAGTAAACCAAAGTAAATATCCGATTCTTTCTGTGGGTCTGCCATTTTCTTGCGACGAATTGCCTTACAAATGATCAATTATCGGGGCTTTTATTCCCCCGTTTAGCATAAGAATACTTTTCGCTTATGAAAGCTTTTGTCTCGCCGTGAAATTGCTTACTGCAATGACGAGATATTTCAGTAATACACAACAAAACGCTTTTTTTTTGCCTCGGCGTTTGTGACCCTCGGCGTTAATTCCGTGTTCGCTAGGGCGAAATTGCCTCAAGTAGCATATCGTTTCTGCTGCATGGCTTTTGTACATCGATATTTAATATAAGTGGTGAGTTTATTGAAGTTTTTTTTTTGCACAATTTATTCAATTATGGTTTTGTCGGAGGGGTTTGGTTTTACTTTTTCATTACTTATCACAAGATGAAAGTTCGTTTGCATTTTCAATTCCATGGCTATAAAGCTGGCTGATTAATCGCTCTAGGCAGTGAATGGCAGTAAAACATAAGTGCCCTTTATGAAAGACCCCACTTCCTTTCGTTTAATAATCTTTTGTTTGCGGACAATAGATCAGTCGTTATCATGGTAATTCTTGAATGAAAACTCCTGAAAGCTTGTTGTTATAGGAGTTCCGTTGAAAGTATTACCATGAAAAAAGCTTCAATGACCCATCTAAATGGCATCGTCTGTGTGAAACAGATTTCGAATTAAAATTGTACCCACATATTTAAAACACAGTGTCATATTTAAGCGTTTTTTTTCCCAATAATTTCTAAGAGAGCTATTTAAATTGTTCCCCCGCAGAACTAAACATTTCGACAGCGCGCCGTTCAAAAAAGTCGCAAATGTGACATGTTTAAAAGAGTTGTTTTGAATCTTATTATTATAATGACCTTTCTATCAGTCAGCGCTATCAATCTTGAGAGGCTAGGAATTATTTTCAATTTTAGGCAATCTTATCGAAAATAAGATCTGCAAACTAGCCGGAACTTGAAAGAGTGATATTCCAAATACAACCCGCAACCAAAAATCTGAAGCCTTGGCCTGGTAATTAGATGGCGAAAACAATTGCGCGGGCTTCTGTGTTGGAAAAGAAAAATTGCCGGCCACAAAAGTAGAACTCTGATCGCACCGAAAGATCTCTTTTTTTCTCGCTGTTTACCTATGCTTGTTTGCTTGTAAAATGAATTGGTTTGTTATCATTTGTATATCTTTGCTCCGTTTAACAGTATAGGCCATTGATAACGGGCTGACTAATTAAGCCTTTACAATTCTGTGTGTGTTTTCTTTTAGAAAAAGTGAAATATTTCTGGCGGATGCAAAAAATAATTATTCGAACCCAATTTTAATAATAGCTCGCCCTATTCTTTAAAATTTATTGAAAAGAGAGCGGTATTTCTCAGAGCAAACAAAAATAAATGGTTTCGAGAGGTTTTTGCAAGAACGACATTCATCACGTTCGAAAAACTTATTTGACCTTCAAAGGGCTTTCTTTGTTGCACGGAGATTGTTTTCGGGCTGGGCGTAGAAATTCATTCTAAAGTTTAATCGCGCCTATTGTAAAACTTTTTCCGTTCTTTGTTTTACGGTCAGATTAAGAAGCGTGAATGTAACATTGGAATATACTGTCTGTATTGAAATTTCCACCGACTTCGCTGAAAGATGACTGAGTTTTTTTGTTGAAGCTCATCCCTCATTTCCTGTCATTGATGAAGAGCGAAAGGAAATTGAGACTGTTGCTCGTGTTGCTGTGCGCGCTTCACAAACTCTGCGCTCATCAAACCACTAGATTGCCATTGTAATGAAATACAAAGGACAGAAACAAGAAGACACGTATGAAATGAGCTTTTCACGGCTTAATTTCTATCTGCGCATCAATGATTGCGTAGAACAATTTTGGACTTCTGTGACCTGTTCTCCCCATAACAACCAGGGACTCTAGAAAACCATCCCCTTTTTCAATTTATTTTAATTCTAAACGTCAGATAACTTAAAACGTATAGTATAAATTACACTAGGTTTGTTTAAGAACTCCTTGTTGAACAACTAAGCAAACACAGTCTTTTGGGTTCGTTAAACTTCACGTAGGTGTCGTTGCGTCCGCTATATTTACCAAGCTTTACCAATCCATCTCTCGCCAAACTTAAAATGTTGTCATGGCGTACTTGAATTGATACTAACTTTTCATTGATTTTTTTTTTATCAAAGCAATCACTCACCATACATTTAAATCTGGGGAAGACAAATTCAGATTTTTCCTCAGTAATACACCTTTTTTTTAATTTTAATTGCTTCGGGCTGAAACAAATCGGGTTGTTACATTAATTGCAAATGAAGTTTAGGTCGACGAGACAAGTGCTGATGTTTCTTCACTTCGTTTCGATCCTTCTAAATAACATGTTTACTGTTAGTTACTGATAAAATGATGATCTGAGCATTACCCATATCGTTGAAAAGATATGGGTAACGATATACTGAGACAAATATCAGGCAAATTGAAATGAAAACGCATACATTCAATTCTTAAATATTTCCTTATCAAATATTCTCTTTGAGTTTCATTTTTAAAGCAGACTTTTTTCGATCTCATACGCATGTCTATATTCTCCGTGGAGATAATAGGATATTAATCAATCGCGGTCATATATTGCAGTTATTGTTTGACTGACCGATATTTAAGTCAGTGGCCTGCAGTTTGCTCCACGTTGGAGTACAGAACTTAAAAAATTCAAGCAAGTCTTAATGCGAACAACTACACCCACCTATCAATACAAGAGAACACAGCAGATTTTAATTTGAGATGGGAAAACGTAGTGTTGATTTGTCGACACTCAGAAACTTTCACGTATGTCATTGCCACATATTCACATCTATTTTATTTTTGTAATTATCACTTTTTTTTAAACTTGTCTTGGTAATAAGATAGCTGTATTTTTTATCGCTCAGTTTTTCCACAAATTTACTGAGAAATAAGAATGCAGCTTATTTCATCGATAGCGCCAAGCAAAACAAAGATCTTTCAGTATAATAATGATGCCTTTGTAGTGAAATGAGTATAACGTTCGCTGAAACACGATTAATTGATGTCAGCCATTTGCCTGTTTCGAGTCATTTTTTTTCTAGCTTTAGGCTATAGCTGTATCATATGAAAGGTTTAGCATTCATATGATTTCTATTTAGACAAATTTATCTGTTCACTTTCAAAGCGACAAAACTCGATTGAAACGTACTCGAATCGGTCACTATGCCGGTAATAACTCAAAAAGTACTTTTTTTTCTCAAATCGTTGAATTTAGAATTAAAAAGTTCGAGCTGCTTTTTAAACTCGCTTCCCCACACTTGATGGTTTCATAGCTAAAGAAGGAGCCAGCTATATTTCATATTTTTCAAAGGAAACCGTCAGCAGTTGATTTACTTTTTCGTAAATACATATAAAGCGCTATAATGATTTTTTGAAGTGTTTCTGAAGGTCTGTAATTTCATAAGACCCTAAAATACTTCTCCACGAATTTTTTCTTTGTGATATTCACGTTGTTTGCTTGAGATATCTGACGAAGTTAACTCGGTTTAAAAGCTTAATTTCTGGTGAATATCTACGACAAACATATGCTTTTATTTATATCTCGTTGTCTCGGAATAAAGTTGTTTGATAATGCTACAAAACTCGAGCGATTTACAGCCATGCTAACTTAATTCCTTCAATACGAAAAAACTCTAACAAGCCAGATTCTCAATTGTCTGAATTCGGTTTTCTATCAAGTTGTTGACCTTACATGCAGCCCTTTTCAAATCAGGGATTCACCGACGTAATTGAGAATGAAATTGACGCCACTAATCTCCCGAAGAAATCACATATAACACGAGATAAATACTAAAATAAATAAACCTGTTTTAATATGTGTGTATGCATGGTTGTATTTTAAACTGTATAAAGCTTGAGAAGCCATGTTTTCGAAAGAAATAACTCAAACTGGACACAAAGGGCATTTAGAATCTTAAAAAAGTTTATTCGTGAATAACCAGGCCACTTTAGCACTTAACCCAGAGAGGTTTGTTTCAAAAACACTTCCGAGAAAGCTTCAGATATTAACTCCAAGGTCATCTGCTTATTCTTCAATGAGTAATTCACAGACGCAACTGCAAAATAAATCAGCGAAAAATTTGCGAAATAGCGCGCGCCTTTTTCGGTTTGGCGAGAATGGCAGAAAAATAAAAATTGACGATGGTGTGATATTTTATCTGTTACCAAAATTGCAATTTATACACTTAAAAGATAGAACCTTTAATGGCCTTGAAACATGTCCTTGGGCAAGAGTTATATATCACGATAATTTCGTCAACACAACAGATAGACACAACTAAATAACTTTCAATGTAAATACAGGCGATTATTTTCCTTAAAGGCTGAATAATCACATGAATCAGTAATTGTTTCGATTGAAATTAAAATGTTAGATCTCTTCTATCGGCAATAACAAAAAAAGAACAGAATCCAATTTTTCCTGTAGGTGATCCATTTATTATTATTTTTGTCTTTTGTGGAATGTGGAAGAGTGCTTTTTTTTTTAAATTAAACTTTCTTGAAATCAAACTTCCATCTTACCACGTTTCATTTGCATAACGGTAAAATCCTACTCAGTCAGTAAACATCAGTAAACATTCACACTTTCATCTTCAGCAGAACAGCGTTAAGGTAATCTAACACGTTAGTAAAGTAAAACAAAATTCGCCCTTCGACTTTGAACGAATTGTGTCAAACTGTATGGTTTCTTCTCGAAAACAATTTTTGCGCTTGTAGAAGGAGAAAAGAAAAATGCTTAAAAAAGTAATTCAAAGCAGCGAGAAAAAATATGGACGCTTAAGCCATTTTAAACTTAAATTGTTTAGCCCTTTGGGATTATGTCTCTGGACTTAGGTCCCCAAACATAATTGAATTTAAGAGGTCATTCTGTTTTCTGGAGCAACAGAACTCCCGCGAAAGCATTTCTGGCTTATTTACGAGTGTTCTTTTAGCGTGGCGTCCTCTTTATCGAGCCGACGTCTTTGTTTAGCTCTTGACTTTCATCCGCTAAACAATGGTTCATTGTCTCAGCTGCTAACACCAAACGTTGCAAGTAATTTGTACTATTCAAGGACCCGAATTTTCATTAGACCTAAGGACTCGCGCTATTGTGTGCCAAGGGTGAAATAACATTCGAAAATTTGTTGTTTATGTAAATATCGGCTGGGGGTAAAAGAGCTTGAAAAGATTTCTACACCACTGGGAAAATTGCTTTTATTCTTGCCTTGGTGTGAGCGAAAACAAAGGCTTTCTCAGCAAGGGACCCATTTCAACAGAGTTCAGTTTAAAATGTTGGTGGCATTTCGTGTGCGACTTCAATAGCATTGTTTCGTTTGAACAATACTCTCATCTCTGATTTTTATTTAAAGTTCCTTATAATTGCTGCAAAGTAACCCGAGAATGAAAGGGAATAAAAGAAAAAAAAGCTATAAAAAGGTTATCGTAGCCTTCCTAAAAGTGTAGGCGGACCTCTCAAAGTAATACTTTTTAGTTATACATATTTTAAGTTGCGGCATTGTGTCAAGCCTGTTGGAGCCCTCAACATTGGCTAGACATATGATTTCAAAAGTGACTTGAAATGGTGATTTCAAAGATTAATCTGTGTTAGTGGACCAGGGGAGGTTTACAACGGAGATATTATTTTGCATTCTGTTTGGGTTTTGATCTTAAGTAATTTGCCTTCGGTGACCTTCCTTTTGTAAACTGCAAACCGCAGCTAGAGAATCCTGCTTTTTGGCCGCCTGGCTTTTAAAAAGGTCTTCACGTTAAATTGAAATCTTGTACAGATACCGCAGCCTAAGGGATGAAAGCGTTTTTGTTAAAAAAAGAGAACTTTTGTTTCTTTTGAAATCGTCAAGTGGACAGATGGTCTGCTAAAAATGAGATTAGGAGTTCAAGGTACGAAAGAAAAAAAAAGGAAACAAAGCTTATTCGAAACAGTGAAAGATTTATTTAATTTCCCTGGGGCAAGAGATAAAACTGACGTGACTGTAGTTCGGCTTGCTGTAGAAAGAATACTCATTTTGCATTTGAAGGCGAATCAAAGTAACTAATTGTTTCTCCAAAAAACTAACAATAACATTTCAGCAAATGCTATCTCCTGCCAAGTCTTAGCAACGAAGGCTTCAAGCGGCGTCAAACTAGACACAGCAAACTCTGTTTAGCCATGCAAATGTCTCGCAAAGTAATTTCTCTTCAAAACGAAACAAATACACAATTCTCAGCGGCAAATCGGTGTATTTACAGCTCGGCAAACTCGTTTACGCTTTGAATTACTTCCCATTAGCGGACTATTTTGCTCTTTCTGTGCTTCCTAATTTGTAGGTAGAATTTTACGATCTCTCGCGGTGTTTGTTTGGCTTTCCACAGTAAAAGTAATTTGTAAACTTCCTCGTCCTAAATAGGTCATCAAGCCTATTTCAGTATAAAGTGATAGATTAGAATGGGTAAGCGTCGCTTTGCCTTTCGCCGCAAAGTTCTTGAGCTCCGGGAAAATCGCTTTGAATTCTCGTTCACAATCAGGTTTATTTAGCGTCGCTCGTTAAGATTTAGAAACACAGCGTCAGCTGGTGAAAAAGAAAAAAATTGAAAAAATGAATAAAAAATGTGTAAATGTAGCATTTCGCTGATGCTCATAATTTCGAAGTTCCAGTCGATAAACTAAGATCTTAAAAAAGTAGAGTTCAGATAAGAATTATGATCGTAATTTTGATTAACTAGCTGTCGACCATATTTTTTACAATGTGTATGGTAAAACAAAATTTTAGGGAATCTTCCAAATCTTCTAAAACAGCTATATATTCTGACTTTGAGTAAACTCTTCTTTATAATATATAAATGCAAATTGGCTATTTATAAATTGGAAGCGAGAGGTGAAAAGAATTAAGTGAATACATCATTAGCAATGGAGATGCCAACACTCTAGCCCAAAGAAACTGATATAGTTTTAGAGTAACTTGTCTGATTATGGTTTAGCAGGCCTTAGACCTTGGTATTCTGTGTTTGATCATGTAACAAACACCTGAATATGGCCGAGCGACTTCCAATTTAGATTTCACAGTAATGTTTTCCTATGTATGGACTGTGTGCTTTATTACGCAAACCATAACTTAGTACAAGCGCGGGAAATTTTCCCGCGCGTAGCTACGCTCCGAGTTGCACTTTTTTGGGTTCAAGTTTCGATTGGCTTACCGCGTTGTCATTGGCAGGTATTGTGATCGCAGTGGGATTTCTTTGGTTTTGATTTTGCGAACATCATTACAGAAAAGTACTCAATATGAGATTTTGAATCATCGCAAAAGTTTTCATTGACTTGAAGTTAAACGTTAATTGTCAAGGTCAGTCTCATTACACTTGAGTGCTCTCTGGTAATTTTCTGGAGTAAACAAAGGCAATCGACTTTACCAGCGGGGTGTTTCACCGAATCTTCTTTATCTCTCCTGCAGGACAAAATGTAAATTGACCTTCCAAGTTCTTGTAGAACAACAAATACATACCTCAATTGAAATCGAACTCAGCACGACGACGACGACCATCGTGTGTATGCTTTATTTTACTTAGCAACTTTTCTGACAATGTTACAAGCGTGGGTTAAATTTGTTCATCAGGGCTCCACTAAGCTTATTTTGAGTAGCTATAATAGAACGTTAAATGACGTTGGTATAATGATTGACTAGGGTTCATGTAAAGTTAGTTTTCAAATTGTTATCACTTTTGCCCAATCACGACAAATTCTTATAGGGGCAATAAACCTAAGGCGGAATGGGTGGGGGAACGAATGGGTGCGGGGGGAGGGGGGGGGAGGCGAGTTTGTTCTCAGAGGCTAACAGTCAATGGCTAGATTAATATTGCTCGACAAAGATTTCTGAGTAAAGTAAACTGAATTAACTAATTCAGTTCCAGGTTTACGCTTTGGAGTCATTTCGAGTAGACAATTTATAAACTACCTTACTAACCGTACTACTTTACTAACCGTACTTCTTGAGTTGTGGGTTGTACACGGATTGAGCCACTTAATTTTGACAGTGTTTAATGAAACAACTTTTAATGATGTTTGAAATGCTAGTGTGAACCAGGTAGTAGTCGTTTTTATCCTTGCTCTGTAACAACAAGCGATCGAAGATTTCATTCTGTGTCCATGCGTGCAAAGAGACGTAAACCTTGAACTCTGAAGAATAAAACAATTACCTATATTCTTAAAAAAGGGAACACTCGTTCATTTTAACAATCAACTTGCACATAAGACAACTTTGATCTAAAACCGAAATATCCGGCTGCATACAGGCACGAATTTGATCAAAAAGTGTATTGATCAAAGAAGTAAATCTGATTTATTTGTCTTGCGTTTTTTTTGTTTTATTATTATCGGAGATTGACATCCTGGTTGTATTTGTTCAAGTGCTCAAAATGTTCAGATGTTGTTGTTGTTGTTGTTTTTTTATATATAATGAGCAACCTAAACCTAGATAGTTCACAGGCATGCCACTCAACTGAAGTGAAGGAAACGAATATATCAACCAATTAAAAATGCCAACTGGCATTAGGCAGACCATTTGGTTATCTACCGAAGCATGAGCGAGGAGATGAACTAGGTTCTACGGAGAAATAAGTTCAATTTCCGGCGCCCTACCAGCTAAGGCAGCCTGCCTCCGCCTTTTTTTTTATCAGTGGCAGAGAAAAGGTCAAGCCACTCTACCAATCTTCAGTTTTTGAAAAACAATTTTGTCTAAACACTATCAATCATGAATGGTGAAAGAAAGAATGACCCAGTATATAACTGATGCCCGTTGTCACAACTTATCATAAATGCATCTTTTACTAAATTCGCTTTTCCAAATGCACCTTTCACTTAAAGTAACGACGACTTTATTATGAAGTTATTGTTACTCGGTGGATCAGGACTTAAGTGAAGAGTCCAAAGATTCACAAAATATTCGGTGAATCATGTCTTCTTTATAAAGACGACAAATGAGAAATTGAACTCTTTGTTGGCTGAATACGAGTGAGTAAATGTTAACTTCGGGGTTAATCGATCAGGATAAAGAATGAAGTTCGTAGGTAACAGCATAGTAACGCTAGACATCTGGGAGGCGTCTAAACGCTTTATTTGGCCCTTTAAATTTTTACGCTCAGGACTGAGTTGATTCACATCACTGGCAAATCTGTTAAAGCACATACGTACATCAGTTGTTTGAGATTTTAGCTTCCATGCAATAAAATCACCCTATGTAGTGCCAGTGAACTAGTATTTGTGATTAGAACGGAGAAATGGTTGTATTTCTTTCCTTTGGGTTACAGACTTGTCTCTTCTTATTTTCAGTCGGCCTCTGACAAGAGATACCACTTGTCCTCAATTCAGTTGGTAAACAGATCGTCTGAGCTAGGTGAAATTCTTTCTTGTACTCTCCGGCAACTGATCTTTGTTTTTGCTTAGTTTGTTTGGTTTTTTAACATTGAAACTGCAATAGAAACTGAATATCTGAAGTGCGTTAAAGGAAAAAGTCTAGTGTACACTTCAGCAAGAGAAAACTCTCTGAATTACACGTACATCATGTTTTGTTTCATATGTACGAGGTATAAATTCAGTTTTTTGGATCAAAATGTGGATCACGTTTGGCAGCTAGGAATTATATGCATTCAATTTCCCTTTTTTAGGTCGTAATCGGAGCAAGCCTGTGTGGCATTTTCAAATCGATTCTCTTTTGAGACAACGCCCCTTAATTTTCACCGACGTGTAACTTGCAATAAAGTTTATTCTCACAATACAGAGATGTTTTCTTCTTGTATTTCTTTTATTTTGCATCTGGCGCGTTTTTCTCTGGTCAGTAAAGCTCAATTGTTACCTTTGAAAAGATATCGTATATTGATCGTGTCACTGTAAAAAAGAAATACATTTATTACGAAAAGATATTCGCTTGACATGATACGCTTGTATAAAAATAGCCTTAGTTTGTTATTCACAGCGTGGGGGTATCTTATTAAATTGAAAATAAATGGGACAGTTTCCACGTGAAGGACTTCGCAAGAGGGCGAAAAAATTCTTCCTTTGATGTGGTTTTTCCTGATGAATTCGCTACCGTATTTAACCATCGCTAAAGCATCCCAGACGAATTCCTAGCCGTGTGAATTGAACAAGAAAGGCCGCTAATAATATTAATCTCTTTCTGCTAAACTAGAATTATAAATTGTATTTTGCGAAGTTATTGTATTGGAAGGGAATTTCTAATAGGTGTGAGAAAAAACCCTTCTCTTGCAAGATAATTCTAAGTCACTATTATTTAATCTTTTTCTTATCTCGTTTTCCGAACACAAAACCAGCAATTAACAAGTGATTTCCAATATCAAAGCATTGAATTGTAAACGTAATATGATTGTCTTTTCGGTCGGATTTTCTCATCAAAAGAAAAATTAAATTGAGCAAAATTGAATTTAGTTGTAGTTTATTACGACCCAAGTTTAATTTCGAACATTTGGAAGGAAAAGTTGAGATCTGTCGCGTACTGCATGTACAAAGCAACGCTTTTAAATTCTGGCTACTGGACAAAAAGAATTTAGCAGCCGCTTCGAAGACTTCTGTGTAGTTATTATGCCGAAAAGTTGATGTTTTACTGTGAAATCTTGTCATTTGTGTGCCTGAGAATTCTATAAACTAAACAAAAAACAATTGAAAAGAACTAAAATATATAACGTTTGTTACGCCCCTTCATAATTTTGCGAGTCCAAGAATACCACACATTTAAACTGGGACTAAAACAAACATGAACCAGTGTAGCAATGTCTCTCTTAAAATTTTAATCGACATGCCATATTTTTTTTTCCAAGCGAGACAAAAGTAGGATTACTTCAAACACGTGCTGCTGTCCTATACTCCGAGTAATTTCAAGGTGAATAAATCTCTTATCTTTTCAATCACACAGGGAAAAATAATTCAGTCAATGCATTTTGTGACATGTTAAGGAAATATCTTTGGCTTCGATGTTGTTCCCTTGAAAAGCTGACTCAATTTTGTGGCATGCGAGTTTAGTTTTCTGGAACTTGTAGACCGTAAAATCGAAAGATGAACGATAATTTTAATTTTGTATTTTTTGGGAGTTTATTGTGTACGAGTACAGAAAAATCTTTAGGTTTTCATTTACGGTTTGTTGATGCCACACGGCCTTTGGAATCGGAAATTATAATGCAAGCTTAGCTTGAATTTTCTCCGGTATTTTTCAGACTGTTTATTAAGTGTATTCAAGCCTCTGATTGTTTCGGGATTTTTAACTGACTAAGACGAAAAATCCGAACTCGTAGGAGTGCCGGCCTTGCTTCAGTAGCTTCTACTGAATGTGAAATTGAGTCAGTTTGGGGGCAAAAAAATACACATCGCACTGTTTGCTCGGTGGAGAAAAACAGTATGGGTTTAGCGTACTGGAAAAATATATGAAACTAATACAGTTAAACAGAGATTTTTTTAAGAAAAGAAATCTTGGAAATAGAATTTCAATTGCACAAAACGTGTTTTTGATTTAAACCTCATTGTACAAAGAAAACAAAACTTCGCCTCTTTCTACTTTCATTAGGGAAGCCTTTGTATTTATCATTCTTATTACAATAGAGAAAAAACTTGCAGATATATTAAGATCACAGGCCAACCACATAACAACTAAATTATATAGAAAAGCTAACTTGTTCAATTCTCACCCCTCAACGACTTCTATATTCAGATTGCAACATGTACAGATTTGCGCAGGCTGTCGCAAACGAAACTTTGTTTAAAACTGGTCAAAAATCAGGAAAATCTAACATATTTAATGCTATTTTTCTGATATGCCAGAAGTATAATAAGCTTATTTTATTAAACTGTGTATAGGATAAAATCTGGTTCGGAAAAGAATAAAGAGAATTTGATGAAATTTGTTAGATTTTAAGAACAAACAATTATCCGCAATACCAATGTTGAAATTTGCCGACAACGCCAAGTTTTATTGGAATTTTCTTGTTTATCAAAGAGATCAGTCACTTCTTACATAAAAGAAACAATGCTTCTATCGGCTGCATGTTATGATCGTGTTAAAGGCTTTTGAAATCTATTGAAAGTTTGAGCAACTTGTTTTCGATCGACGACGCGTTTCTGAGAATGCAGCTGATGCAATATGGGCGAAAGAAAATTTGTCTCAGTAAACAGTCGTTGTTAGTTTATGTATGGCCTGTTTGCTCTGATTGTCGAATTAACTTTCGCAACGAGCTCGGCTTAAATAGACCGGAATTTGGCCAAAGGGAAAACAATAATTTCATAGCAAATATAATTTTTCAGGACAAGAGCTTTATTTTCTATTTTACGACCGTCAGTTCTGACACGTTGGCCAAGAACTGTTAAGTTAGGCTTGTGTCAGAGTGGTTGTTTAAATAGCCGTTCAGTCTTAAATGGCATAGTATAACATGTAATTTATTTTTTATCAACTGCTTTTAAGCTTCACTTTTCTGTAAGGTTGCGGTGTTGTGAAATTCGTCTTTCTTCCGATAGCGCGACGCTGAGCAGATATGGCCAGATATTTCTCTATTCGCTCTTCCATAACGGCCGGCGTCGTGTTTGCCGGCGAACGAACTCAACAAACACTGATCCTCTATTGAGCTATAATTAAAGCTTTCGATATTTGAAATTGCCTCGTCGGATCCCTTTGTACTTGGCGCTAATTTACACACATACTACGTCTGCTAATAGAGCGGTGTTTCGGACACCTTGTTTCCTTACAAGTCCGGTCGCTGCCCTGATCTGCATCATAAAATCAGTCGGCTAAGCTCACGAAAAGGAAAAATTAAAACTTTCCTCAAAGCAGCTTAATAACCGCCCACGGTCATTGTACTTTTTCACCTTGTGTGTTGCCATGCCGGCTCCTCAATTGAAATCTAATAAAAAAGATCAATGTGAGCTTTTCTTGTCTTCATTTCAGCTTATTTGCCTCCCTAGTTTGCAGTTAATGATTGGAATAAAAATCCGGGAATATCACACGTGTGGCTTTACACATTTTTTTCCCAGCGAAATAGGTCACACAGACATTACGATCTTCTGTCCAATAACCTCAACACTATTTATTTTTCAAGCAGCTTTGCGTTTTTACCATATTTTTCCACCCAGCCAGCCCACCTCGGCATCGTATGCGATCGCCTTTAGGCGTGGCTCGAAGCCCGTTTTCAGCCCAAAAGCATCGATCTACTTCTACTCTTCACCAAACAATTTGAAAGTTGTAATAAGACAAAAGTAACAATAAAGACCTGTTTCTAATAACTGACTGTGGCTTTGCTAGATCAATGTCGCCCACAACGTGGCGAAAATCTCACAGAGAGACACAAAACACAAACAGCGTCTCCATTTTTTTTAAACGCGGATAATTTTATTCACCAGGTTAACCACTGTTTAAATAATAAGTGTTCGGAAAACAACTCATTCATATAGCCATTGAATAGTTAGTTATCCTGAGTGCAGAGTTATCTGTGATTGAACCGTCCGGGGATATGCGATATTTTCGATCAGAAATAGTCTGAAAATATAGTGATGCATCAAAGCGTTAGTAGAATGGATCTTTGCGTTCCTTGTGGTTGTGTTGATATCTAAAGGAGAAATTAGCTGTCAATCACAAGCCTCACAGTTTAAGAACTGTTCGGTATCGATTCAAATATTAATTGAAAAATTTTCCTCAATGAATTGCGATTACAACTTTACTACCAACAACTGATAAAGGTACGCCTTTTTTGTATGAGTTGACCTGCTATGACTGACATTAAACTACTAGGTTTCAGCAAGAGATAACACACGTGCGTGCGAGATACACTTCTTTTGTCTTTCTCCAATTTTCATCAAAAACCGTTCAAATCGCTAATCTGACGGTGATCCGATTTGAGCACCCGCGTGAGATAATTGTGCCAGTCACCTTGTCTGCCAACTGTGAACAATTCTTATGGATTATTGCCTGAATAGGCGGCTTGCAAATCCTCTAACAATTTTTATTCTGATCACATTGCGTGTGGTCGTCACGTGAGAAATAGACCTAAGGATTCATAAGCTTGATTTCCACCGCACTCTTAAATCCGGTCCACGAAATCCTCCCCCCCCCTCTTCCCCGAGAAGAAAATTCAGAGAAAGAGGCGACTTCCTTTCCAGAACAGCGGCTACTAAGCAAGCCTAAAGGAAATACCGCTCTGTATGCTTGGACATCGCAGAAACTGGATTTAAAAGAGACTTTGGAATTCGGGAAAAAAAAAACGGTTTTCGGCCAATTTTTGTACGCATCGAAAAAACTGTCCGGCTTGAGTTCGGGAAAAAAGAACAGTTTTGGACTCGAAATACCGGTTTTGAGACCTGAAAGAAACGGCTTTGGATCGGAGAAACTGATTTTGAAATCGTTTTGGTATCGGTTAAACAGGTTTTGGGGTGGAAAAACTGCTTTGGGATCAAAAAGAGAAAAAGATCTTCGGGTTCGGATAAAACCGGTTTTCATCTCGGGGAAAAAATAATTAGTGTCGGCAACGGCAAGCACTTATGCACTTATATATCCCTATTTAACTTATGGTTGCGTACTGGGGTAATAATTACGAGGCTCCATTGTCACAATTGGTGAGACTACAAAACAAAGCTATTAGAATAATCAACAATGT
>OMLO01002411.1_pt1 | contig 15080 bp, 9 predicted proteins | sample 1674811 | NCBI WGS metagenome assembly OMLO01 (sample SAMN06265003, study PRJEB25207) | coral metagenome | isolation source: Coral host | place: Mexico:La Bocana,Puerto Morelos, Mexico | collected 2008-11-13 | reverse complement strand
AGGCAAATGTCGGATTAGTGGTTACAACATAAATTGACTGATTCTACAAGCAAGAGAAATGTGCACAGTAACAAAATGGCAGATTTGACGAAATTGTGTCGACTATTTTGAAGGGTTTGATGCCATTTGTCAATCTGTGGAAATTTCGTCCGACAAAATTTCGCCAAATCCGTTGACAAAGTTGTACGAATAAATTGAGATTTCCCGAAAGTGACAAATATCAGGCCGACAAAATTTCGCCAATTTGTTGACAAAGTTATACGAGTGAAATATGAGTGAGTAGAAATGAATGAAATTGATGGGCCCCAGAATGTTTGCGAAAAAGTTTCCACTCCATTCTCTTGTTTTGTTGCAGCCTACATTAATTTTAATACGCGTTCAGGGATCTGATGAAGGTTTATTTAAACAATATGTGGTACAAAAATATAAAAAGTACAAAATAAAAAATTGACATTACAACTAGTGTTACTAGGATAAACCACAGCTAATAAATAGTACACAAGAATGGTACAAAATTCTTAAACGTTATTTACTTTAGGGACCGTAGCTGTACAATATAAACGCATTTACATTAAAATAAAACCTCCACAAAAGACAATTTTGGATGTGCCTTAAAATTTTACAATGTTTTATAAAATGTGTGGATAGATATTCCCCGAAACGTAGTCGAGGGAAACATCGAGGTTTAAGGTAAAGTAAGTTCTGGGTAGTCAGAGAGCGGGCAACAATTGCTGAATTGCCATCCGTCCGACGACATTTAGATTTAGCCAATGCCACGATAGATTCAACTTAGCTCCAGCTACATAACAGTGTTTTATGTGAAGATATATTACAAAATGTCAACTTACAAGCACAAGTTTGTATTAAGTATAACACTATCTTCTCGCACAAAGTTTCAGGGGAACTCAGTTCGAGAACTTTAGAAACATCACCTGTACCTGTTAATCAAGAATGGTACTTGACAGAAGTGCATTCTTGTATTGAAGTCAACGTTATATAAATTAAAGAACTCCTGATGATTGCCTACCTCGCAATTTTATGGGTCTCAAAGTTTAAGCAATAGTATTTGATGAAACTAAACCTACTACTTTCAAGCTCGCTCACGCGCCGTTGGCATAGAGAAATAAGTAGGCATTATTATAAACTTTCAGCCAATCAGAATAGAGTTATTTTGTTGAGTGCAAGTTTATTGTAAAATTCTTTTCGCCAAGTTTCACCTTATAAGTAGTTTTTGGACATTAATTTGGCCATTTCCTGTTAAAAGACTAGTTAAAAATATTGTTACACACGGCGTTCCTCAGCTCTAACGTTGAAGGAGAGGGGGCGTATTCCATTGATAGTGAAATGTTTTATGCTCATGCTAAGAGTGATAGCCTAATTGAGAAGCAAACATCTTTCACTGGGATGCTTTTTATTTCAAGTGATAATTAATGGAAGCAGGCCGCTTGGTGAAAAACCTTTACGGTAGCTTTCAACCTGACTTTTCTAAATTTCTTGCCCGTGAATTAAAGTTGATGTTCAGCAAAATTGTTCACTGCTCCTTAATCTGATAATCATTTGCAGAGCCTCTTGTATTTCAGGGTCCATCTCATGCTGGCAAACAAAAAAGTACATTTGAATGAATAAATTATATTTATATTAAAGAGATTATGAGAAAATCTTTATTTCGACTTTGCCTTGGAATTGGATTTCACTCTGACTGATTGCTTAAATCCGTCCGTCCGTCCGTCCGTCCGTCCGTCCGTCAGTCCGTCAGTCAGTCAGTCAGTCAGTCAGTCAGTTCGTCCGTCCCTCTGTCCGTCCATCCGTCAGTCAGCCAGTCAGTGCGGCAGTAGTACCAAAAAATGGAGAGCAGTACACAGAGGCACCAAGAAAAAGAAAACTATTTCACTTATGTTTGTTGCAAAAACCAAAGATTCAACCTTTACCTGGCATGCATTTAGAAGTTGTAGTCTGTAGATATTAATAGTGTTTCTGTGCTCGCTTTCCATAACCTGTAACAGTAAACAAGAAAACACAAAAATCTTAAAGGAAAAGCTCCAGCAACAAAAAATGTAACCTTGTCAGCCACGGGATACCCCAAGCCAGTACAACATGAATGAACACAGAGTAAAAAAGGCAAAATCATTTAAATCTTTGTGATGCCCACCAATTTCTCACTCGAAAAAAATGCAAATAGTCTCCGCAGAATATGTACTTTGCGTTCAAATAACAAAAAGAAGTACCGCAGAAAGGATAAAGAAGTTAAGACTATAATCCAAATTAGCGCATATTGTAAATACACCGTCCGGCCGTCTAAAATTTGCTGTTAATTTAAAGCAGAGAATAAATTTTCAGTGAGTGACTTTTTTTTCTTTAATCTTTTCGGGATAACTACAAGCTACTGGCGAGGGTTGACAAAATTGTCGTTGAAGATTCAGGTGAATTTATGCTGGTGGTGCATTGATTGGTGACCTGAGCATCTGGCCTTCTTAAGGGGACGGGGAGACGGAGAAAAGTGGAGGACGTTCTGACACGCAGGTCACATTCAGGCACAGGTCTGAAGTGAAGCAAAGCACCAAGTCACTTTATTACTCGGATGGGCCTCGAAATTTTTAAATCCTAACTCAGGACTTTTCCCGATTGACAACTAGCCATGGTCTACAAGTTATTTCTCATTACAATACTTAAAATGTTTAAATTACAATGTTTAATGTGAAGAATCTATACTAAAATGCCTACATTAAAAATAATGGTAGCATGATACTAAATTGCAAAAAAATTCTTTTAATCGTCAGGTAATAGAAAACAATTCTTGTATAGGATTTGATTACAATCTTATCGGTATATAATCATTGAATGTATCTCATATTATGTTTTATGGAAATTATGGATTGGCCGTAGGTTAACATCTTTGACTTCCAATGATTTATTGAATGTCACATCTTGTAAATTAATGAAGCTAAAAGAAATGTCATGTGTGTTGCAATGTTGTATTGCATTCTTACCTGTAACTGATGTTTAAGCTGCTTCAGTTCTGCATTTAAGCGCTGTTCTGTTTCGCCGTCAGACGCCGAAGCTGAGTAGTTCTTCTGTATGCACTGGGGACAGGAAAGCTCTTTACCGATTGACTTGTGAAAAAAAATCGTAAATTGTTACAAACTGCGTTAAAAAAGTGCCCACCTCAAATCCTCCCCGCGTTGAAAAAAATCACTACAAAATTTGTCACTAACTTATCTTGTGTATTTCTTCTTAAAGCTTGTGAACAACAACAGTCATAAAAGGACATGACGCAACACTTAAACTTTTATGAGTAAGTTATGTTATTTATGCCAAAGGTACTAGTTTTGTAGTGATCTTGACGAGAAAAAATTTCTAACCTTTTGAAGTGATTCATTTGTTATCCTAAGCTCTTCTAATTCTTCTGTCAACTTGAAAATTTCGTCTTCATTTGATTCCTTGTAAAAAGTAAACAACAACTCAAGTCAGCTGTCTCCAAATAAAAAGCTTTGGCATGACATCGCAGTGGCCACATTGGGGTTTCTAGAGAATGAAGTTTTCGCTCCTTGGGAATGATTTTCATACTGAAAGAAACATTTCTTGTTTTTCAGAATACTAACATTGCCGCCATATAAGCAAGATGTCGAAATTATACCTCACTAAAAAATCTGTACATTACCTTGAGCTGTTGATAAACTGTTAATGGTATAGTGGGTATGTCACACTTAGCATCGAACAAATCCCCATTGACTTGGCAATGCTGCTGGTAAAAGACAACAAATCATCGCTTGTTAGTTATTATACCTCGTGACTGTTACTTGAATTGAACGAAATTTGCAGTTTGTCAAATTGATTCCACTCTATGGTGTAAAAATGCCCTTCTCCATGGCGTTAGTCCGTTATAATATAAAAAAAGTATGTTTTCTTTGGTTCCCCTCGTGACGTGACATGTTGCATACCTGAAGTTGTTCTCTGAGTGTTTCATTCTCAAGTTTGAGAGTGGTGATTTGTCCATGCAGTGACATTAACTGGTCTGACTGGTTACCTATCAGAGAAAACATCATCATGAGACGGAATCAGTGCTGGTGTATTTAAAGGGAAAAAACCAAAACGATCAAGCATACTTTTTAAAGGTCTGCTGCTCTTTCCATCCCATCGCTGGTCAACACCTGTCACCAAAACAAGCAAAATGAACAAAACGAGCTTTCGCCATTACCAAGATATATTTTAATGCCACCGCCAGAATGATAATTTGTAAAAATAAATCAACCAGTCGTCTCACTAGTAACGTCAAGGTTTCTGTTAAAAGTAACATGAGAGGTCAGGTACATTTTCCTGTTTAACAGGTTTTTCATGGGACACCATCAGCAGATCTGGTTATAGCAGTATATGGGTTTTGGTGTAAAGTGCAGTAAACATTACAATACGACAATGTACATGACGCTCCTTGCTTTTGATTTTACGAGTTTCCTAATAGACAATCATTACTCTTCATCATTTATCACCACAAACTCGGGCAATAACATATCAGTGTTCTGATTAATTACTTTGGTTACACCAGGAACCCAGAGACCCTTCTGAGTTTCTGGTTTCATCCAACCGCTGCCAGTTACTAGAAGCTTTGTACACCTCTTGTGCATTTTTGGGTTTTGTTAATATTAGAAGTGACCATTGATAACAATCGTCATTAGTTGCTTATCTTACTATTACAAATGGATCATTATATAAATGCAATTCGATAGATTTTATTGGCTTAGCCATCATGGTACATAAGCATTATACCATGCCCTACAAATATGGTAACGATTTCCATATAGGCCACACACAAGTACAGATTGCATTAGTGAGCAGGCGCGATGGCCTCACGGTTAGAGTGCTCGACTCTGGATCGAGCGGTCCGAGTTCGAGCCCTGGCCGAGGACTGGCGTTATGTTCTTGGGCAAGACATCCAGGAGGGAGTAGAAATATTTCTAGTCGCTTCATGCTACAGAACCCGGGATAGGCTCCGGCCTGATGAGCCACTTAGCTCGTATCTAGACTTAACCTTACCTACAAATATGGGGGTATTATTTTGCTGTAAAACATAAAACCACTATTCCACTCCCTCTTGTTGGCTAAAATTAGAGCATGACAGCAGTTCAGGTATGCTTTGATCTGATTACAGCAAACGAGGAGCTATGCAATACGCCATAAAACAATCAAAACAATGGGACGCCATAATTTGAATATTTTATTTGAAAGCTATCTTTCAGAGACGTAAGCCATAAAACAACAGCATAACATCTTCAAGAGTGATTACGCGGGTTCATTCGAGACGGTCAACTACTGAGAGATCGCTGAACCGTAATGGAGTAATCTGATTGGATGATTTAAATTATCCCTCTAAACTAAATCACTTTTAAATCTTTCAATATTCCAAAATTACCGTGACTAAGGAAAATACATATTTGCACCGACAGTGCACTTGACTCACAGATTATAACTCGCATACACAACAACAACTTTTCCACAGCCAGTTTGTTTAGACTGAACACAAGGAAAATTATTTACCAGGTAAATCAATGTCTTCATCATCATCACTGGAGTGAAAATCTCCTGTGTTGTCATCCTGAGAAACATGGAAACTAGATTAGTGAGTTGGTGTATATGTTGTAATTACAAATTAAATTAAGGTAAAAGTAATTTTAACCTAGTTTGATTCTCAATTTCCTTTGTCTTCTAACCCTAATTATTCATAATCAATGAATAAGTAGGGTTAAGAGACTAAGGAATTTAATTTTTACCTGAATTTAATTTTTATCGACAACATATATATTTGAGAAAAGTTGTTCACATCATGAACACATCTTAATCTATGTAACAAGCCCTCATACTAGACATACAAGCCAGCAAACACAAACAAACACGGTTATTGTCAGGTAACAGAAAGGGTGTCGCAACCTCTCTTCTAGATTACCACTCTGATTGCTAAAAAGCATTCCGTTGACTCCACCCCAAAACAACAGATGTATGATCCTTTCACGTTCAAAGAACTTAGCATATTATTAACAGCAATTGTACCTGGTATGAGGCCACCTGGGCTTTAAGAGTCTCAATTTCTTCCTAAAAATCATAACGAATATGAAACAGTTATCACCGTTAGCTTTCTTGTACCTCAAGTCAGCCGTGAAATAAGTGACACAAAGTCAGATATTTTTTTACTCTAGTAAAGCAAGGTCCAAACATTATAAAACCAGCTGGTTTACTACTTCATTTGTGTGGCTAAAAGTAAGCAAAAACAAAGTAAATCGAGCTAAATACCAAACTATATTAAAGGAGAAGGATACTAAAAGCTGTAAGGTTTCGTCACTTTGCAAAGAAAGCTACTGGCAAAGAATTGCAAACCAGACTTATAATGTTACTGTTGAATCCAAACAAGAAAAAAATTCTGTCCCAGAATACTGCAAAGTTAAAAAATACTGTTGATTCAAGTAGAAAAAATATTGGTTAACCTGTTTGAGCTTGACAATAAAAGTGATGAAGAATCATACGAGCCACACACCCCATATCTAAGTTATATACTGCTTATCAATACTGGTGCATCCTGCAATGTGTTACTTGTCAAATTCTGTATGATTCACACATAAAGGGCCCAAATGCAAAAGCACTATTTTCTTTTATTAGTCCCATAAGGGTACAACAACTCTTAACAACAACTATCCTGATCTTTCACTACCTTCCAAGCTTGGCTGCATGCATGTATGTAAAGCCCACCATTTTCATCCCAATGATTCCAAAGTTATTTGCCATGTTCCCTCCCCCGTTTTATGTGGTATTCATTCCTGCATGAACTCGGATATTTTGTTAGTTTCCACTGATAAAAATGTAGTTGCCCAAATCCAACAAATTTTGTTGAAGCTATCAAGATATGCAACAAGTCCGTAGATGCAAAATTATGAGCAAAATATCTTTGTGATTCAGGGTGGATTGACTCACTAGCTATTGGATCAAGAAAATACACCCCAAAATGTTAAGAAAGTGATATAAGGTATATCTAAGGTGGCTATACTATGCCTGCACAATACCAACATAGTGTGATATCTTCATACCAATTAGTTGCCTACCTCTGCATCATTTCTGCACTCTAGCTCCATTGTTAAATTGCGTCGGATGCTTTCAACCTATTCAGGTGGGATAAATATCAGAAACATAGCAGTTCTTGCCAGTATCCTGAGCTCTGAAGGTCATTTTGTGCATAGGAGAACACGACAGGGAAACATCAGACCTATTTGTTTTCATTGCATATTATTTTAATTACCACCATAATGAATCTCTCATAAATGATGGTTATCTTCTTTTGCTTATATTTTAGTGGCCTCTCTGTACTAGGGCTATCTTTAACAACTTCAAAAAATCACTTTTGCATACAAATGAGGGAAAATTCAATAATTATTGTATTAATAACTAAAATGTGTGTTACCAAATGACACCACTGAGAAAGGAACACTCGGTAGTACTCCACTTGCAACATATATATAAACTACCTCTTTTTCTAGTTCTTCTATTCTTTTCTCCTTCTCTTCTAATAATTCTTCCTCCACGTGTCCCTGAAGAAATCAGAGGCAAAAGCAACATTAAATAATTTTATACAAGCAATAACCTCCAATTCGGGCAAAAATAATACCATTTGTGTGTAGTGCTCAGAGGACACTAGTACTGTAAGCTTTAAAGAAAAAATATAATAGCCCCAGCTTAATAATTTGTAAAACAAAGTGTTCATTGCCCTTCAAGGATGTCTATATATGCCAGTCTGCTCTTTTTAGAAGAACTCTGTTCCAAGCCATTAAAGAGAAAGCATTTGCAACTGTAGGTGGAACAACAGGCGGAATTTTACAACCAAGGGCACATGAGAAAAATACTTGAGTAAAAATAAAATCCAGATACATGTATGTAACAGCATACAAATTGCAATATAAAGACTGCTCTTCAGTATAAACTGTTAATTTGAGCTGCACGTTAATTTTCTTACATTGACATGATCTGTTGCAGTAGAAGTCTCAGATTCTTGTCGGACTTCAAAGCCGCGGAGCTGCATAAGAAACACATTTTTAAATTTGTATCGAGAAGAATAAATCTCATGAGAAGGGTACAACAGTTAAGGCTATTACACAGCTGGGTATGACACAGCTGACTGCATTAAAAACCCCAAATCCAGGGTCTTTTGGCCGTACAAGGTGTGATCTTAGCATAGTTTCCGACTTGAAAACAGTGTGTACACCTTGTTGTTGTAGGCAGTGGAGAAGTTGCTTGGACAAACCTTTGACATAAGGTAAAACTGCGGTGGTCTCGAGATCTGCATTGGTACACATGCAGGGTCAAAGATGGTGTTTTGATTTCTAAGCACAAACCTATCAGAACTCAGGAAAACCTTTGCTTCTCATATATGTTAACAAATATTGTTTTAAGCTGATTTTCAGTTTTGTTTAGGTAAACCCAGTTACTGCAACCAGTTGCAATTTTGTAAAGATATTATTTCCAAGGTCATTAAAATGGATCTGATGAGATGGCTGATGTTCTGTTACGTTGCTGTACCTCTTTTTGTATTATACATTTTTTCAACATGGTAACACTGTGATGCACACAGTATGCCTTCGGTGTTCAAAGCTACTTTAAGTTCCCAACACCAAATACATGTATAAACAACACAAATAGTAAATGGTGTTAAAACTAGTTACCCTGTCTAGAGTCTTCTGGTGTTGTACTCTGAGCTTATTTAATTCTTGGTTAAGCATTTCATTTTCTTCTTCCAGCTCCTAACAAGAATGGTAATTAACATTAATTAATTAAATAGAGTTGTGGGAGGCGCGGTGGCCTCATGGTTAGTGCACTCGTCCCCAGAACGAGCGGTCCGGGTTCGAGCCCTGGCTGGGGACACTGTGTTGTGTTCTTGGGCAAGACCCTTAACTCTCACAGTGCCTCTCTCCACCCAGGAGTATAAATGGGTATCGGCAAATTGTTGTGGAAACCTAACAAATTGCGGGGGAATGACCTGCAATGGACTAGCATCCCGTCCAGGGGGAGTAGAAATACTCCTAGCCACTTCATGCTACAGAAACCGGGGATAAGCTCCAGCAGCTATGATCTAGTAGGATCCAAGGCTTCATTTCTTTTTATATTAAAAAGAGTGTACTACATGCAGGCAAGAGGGGCACCTCAATGTCATCATAGAGTGCTGATAGTGAGCATAGAGGCTATCCCTGGATGCTATCAGCATATGTGAGGCAAGACACACAGACACACAATGGATAATTGTAGATACTGATGAAATATCCAGTTGAACATAGTTTTTCTATTTATTTTCATAAATTTCTGTTTTAAAAAAGTCAAACCAAGCTTTAAAAAATTACTAATCAAAAAGAAAATAAACTAACAGCATGAATATGCTGCACAGTCTCATGATCAAAAGAGCATAAAACAACTTAACAGGCTCTATTTGATTTGACCAATCATCATCTTGTAGTCTATTATAGAAAAATCCACTGCCTGACAAGTGAATTCCATGTTAAATTTCACGGTTTTTCAAGTGAAATTTAACGAGGAATTCACTTGTCAGGCAGTGAATTTTTCTTGAATCGCATAGCTTAAGCCACCTGAGCAAAACCAAATGTTTTCTAGCTGCGCCAGTGCGCAAACAAAGGAAACCCTTTCAAAGTCAATGTCAATGCGTTTTCTCATACTTTTGAGTGTGAGTGGTTTCCTCAAATTTTCTAAAATTTTAAATTTCAATTCAAGATTTGGCAAACATTCGTTTTCTGTAAATTTGTTTATTTCCAGGCTGTTTTTTTTCCTAACACGAGTTGCATTTTTGTTTTCATGATAGCTACAATTTTCACTCGCGACTCACGTCAGCAATATTGCTTCATGCACAAGTGCAATTCCACGCTAAATATCCTCTCTTCGATAGCCAATCAGAGCTCAGCTTTTCCTTTAGCTATGCGATTCTAGTGCATATTTCCCTATCAACTCTCTTGTCTGGACAATTTTTATTTTCAAAAATCAAATCAAAGTTATGGTAACACATTGGAAAAGCCAGCATCAAGCTGGAAAAAGAAATCTGCCATTGCTAAATGTCACAGTACTTTACTTACGAACGGACTATCAATCAACCCATTCTAATATTAAAACAACAAAATTCAAACAAGCAATGTCTTCTTAACCTTGATATCTTCCAAAAGATCTTGATTAGCTGGTCTTGGAGATGACAGAGGTGTTGAAGCCTTAGACGAGAAGGATTCCTATGTCAATAAGAACAACTTTAATCAATAAGTACATACACAGAACTAATTATTAGCTGTGCACAAGAGACATGATTAATTTTTTACCTATTTTTCCAAAGTAGTCTTAGTTGTTGTGTTGTCACTAGTCTGTCACTAGGAATTTTCAATGGACAACTCTGGCTGTTCAAAAAATGTAAATTTTTCTGAAACAGGTGATGAGGCAATAACAGTACAATTTCTACACAACATGCTACTATATATTTTCACATCCAATTCTACACATGGCTTCCACGGATTCACATCAAGTGTAATTGTACTAATTTTACAAAGGATGTATGTAGGACTAAATTTAAATTCTTATTACCCTGGCCATGGCCCAGGCTAAGCTTTGGTTAAAACTAGTTTAAGTCAATTAAAAATAATTTGTTCCTAGATTTACCTGTGGTGATAAACCAATACCATTCACTGAGCTTGCAACCTGAAGAGAGAAAGCAAAGTTAGTACAGAGATGCTGATAATTTTACCACTGACATTTTTTACACAATGTTTGAGCCAAATAATTATTATGCAGGTTTGTGGACCTTGTCTGTTTGTGTTAAGGTGATTGTTTGTCTATATATTAATAAAAAGAACATTACACATTAGCTCAAAGATATGAATTTTATGTTCTCATAGCAAGAACGCTATATTGTTCCTGCCACTCAAAGATAAAATTCATATCTTCTCGCCACCATGTAATATCCTCTATATATTTGTCAATAGTGAAATGACATAAGCTAAATACTGCAGGTGTACTCTGCAAAGGGCTCTTGTAACTAGATATCAATTGTCTGAAGAGACTTTAGAAACAACTGTTGAATGAATGTAGCATATAGCCTTACCCCAGTATTGCCTGACAATGTTGACGCTGTTTCAGGGTGCAATGCAACAGATGCGTCAGCCTCTGATTCTTCAGGACTGCTAAACTTTGAAATAACCTCACCCTAGCATATCAACAAAAGAGTTTGAACTTCTTCGTATGAGTCCTGAGTTCACACAGAAACAGTCTTAATAACTAACAGTAAACAACTATACTGAAAAATTGTCCAATAATAATATTGATGACCTGACTGAAAATAAATACAACTCTCTTTTAAACTGAAATACTGACTTCAAAGTATTCAATATTACAAAACATTCAAAAGATGAAATCTGGGAAAACAATGCAAATTATATAGTAAATGATTTGAACCAAGGTGTACAGGTAATTTGTCTAGTGTGATTGTCAAAGCAAGGAAATGTTTAAAGGAAATGTTTCAACACTGGAAGAAAAAGTCATCTTGTTACGCATTAAGTGAAAAGCGTTTGTCAGTTGATGGTATGGTTGAAAATTATTGGTCAGTTTTATTTCATTGGTCAATTATTGATGCCATGAATTGTATGAAAAATGCAGTTTGTCAACTAATTAAGGACTGTTAAAGAAATGAGTTGAAATGAGTTTTACATCCAATACCAAGATGGTTACATTGACCAATCAGTTTTCAACAGATATTGATCATCCATTTTTAGTCTTTTGCGAAATTCTTTTCTTTTCTGGTCATTAATTCTGCTATTTATTCCATAATGAAGCACTTGAAATATTCCTGCCATTTAACACTCTCTTGCTCTGCATGGCCAAAGTGATGCTTTCTGTTGTCAATTTCAAGCCAATTTTCAAAGCAAAATTAAGACAAAATGCCCATTACATGTTGTGAAAAATTAACTTGGGGTTTTAGACCTATCATGCAGAAAAAGAGAATTTAGTTTATTTAGTTTATTTAGTTAATAATATTTATTAATAACTAATTAAAGCATTTTAAAAGTTTCAGTAACATATAAAATAATAGAATTATATTCTAAGAAGAACAAAAACACAAGTATAGAGATTCTCAACTTTACTGTGAAATGCAAACAAGTAAAGTGAAAAGGACTCAATATCTATTCACATTTGGTGTATTGTTCTCCTCTTCATCATGTTCAGTATCCTCTGATGTTTCACCTGACAAACAAGATTTTACAACCATAATTATTATTCTTTATGGGCCCGGAGGGTAAATATAGTTTATACACACACAGTCCAGCTAGTGTAGTACTGAATCTATATCACAACTGCTTAAGTTGTGTGTATAACTGCAATGATATTCTGTTTACATATCTCCATAGTCCAAATATATTATCTTTCATATATTTATCTGCATTCTTCACATTGTATGGGTAAAATGTGACCAGCTCCCAGATGATTTGATAGCTCAGTTGATAGAGCACTACAACAGTATTGAAGAGGTCATCTGCTCAAATCCTGTTCAGGCCTGAATTTTTTTCAGGCTTTCATTTCACAACTGCTTTAGTTGTGAGTATAACTGCGATGATCGATCATGTCTTTATATCTTTCTCCCCAGTTCAAATATATGATCTTTCATATATTCATTTGCAATGTAGTTACAGTACATGACTGTACATGTATATGTAACTGTTGATTATGTTTGCACCAGTCAACATTTCAGAATTTCCCACCTTTATTTAATCCTATTTACAAGTTTGTCCTTACTTTCTATTTACTTTCTCTTACTAACAAGATATGTTAGTATGACACATAACCATGCATATTACCTGCATCCCATGTTGCTATAGATGGAGCACTGCGCATACGATCAATAATGTCTTGGTAATGACACAAACGTGCATAGTCCTCAGCTGTCAAAATAGTAAAAAAGCACTGGAAATCATATTTTCTAAGTGAAGTGAAGTGAAGTGAATACTTTATTTACCCTTGGATTGTAGAGTAGGTTTAACAGCTAACATCTCTGAGCATTTCAATGGTGCAACAGGCATAGACAAAACCACAACACTGGGAACTTCATGCCCTACTCTTTACAATGAGTGTGTGAGTTCTTTAACCTCCCCTGCTGACCATAAAACTGAAGATGCAGGAGATGGGGCCTACCGATTATCATCCCTATCTGAGAAGACAACTATAAGCATCCCAACATTGATTAGATATGTAATTAACTGTACTTTGCCTAATTCTTTCCCTGGCCTAATTTTATTTTATGCTTATTAACATACCTGTATGGTCACTGCTGTCTGTCAGCTGTGGATTAGCACCTCTCTTTAGAAGCATCTCTACAGTTATGGAAAGTCCAAGTAATGATGCATACATTAGTGCAGTCCTGAAAAACAAACCAAGTAAGGAACTGTCAACCATGTATATAACCCTATTTCAACATATATAGTGGTGTGAAAAGCCAAGGAGACAACATAAGCACAAGTTTACACGTTGACACACCTTACAACTCAGTGTAAACCAGAAAACACTTTCTTACTGCAAATTATACCAAAAAATGTACAGCCTCAGATTTACACTTATCACATACCAACATAAGACAAACGTTGTTTCCATTGTAGAAATGCTGACATAAAGACACATAAGTATCACAACAGCATGAACACAACAACATTAGAGGATAACACTGATCTGGAAACTGATCTATCTTGAAACTGCAAGCACATAGGATAATTTGCAAGCTACCTTATAACAACACAATAGCTGATGAGATATTGAAAAGACGACACAGTGCAATCTTATTTCTCCATATCATCTCAAGAGATTTTTGATGCTAATTTTCAAAGCTTATCATGGTACAAATAAAGAGGAAGTAAACAACCTAATTACAGTGACAGAAACAATCTATAGTGGCGGGAAGTCTATAAAAGATCTGAATCTCCAAGATCTGAATCTGGAAGGTCTACTTTCAAACACAGGCCAAGCTGCTTTAACAAGGAACCTTCTACACAATCATGTCAAAAACTGCACCAACCTACTGTCATTTAAGAAAAAAGGCTCCAAGCAATAGGGATCTTTATTTACTTAGTATTTAATCATTTTAACTTTTAATTAACTAAAAGAAGTATTCTATAAATCTTAATGCGTAAACTCTATATTCTTATAATAATATTAGTAGTTGTATAATTATGTAGTTAGGTTGGTCCGTGTCATGGTTTGTGTAAGGCATGATGGGTAATAAAAGCACGAGGTTGAATGACATGGCGTAGCATCTGTCATGTACATAACATGGTGTCAGAAGCGGGATAGGTTTATCGCCTGCACAATTGCTCATGGGTCGCAGATTGAAAACATCTTTACCAACACATGCAGACCTTCTAAAGACACATGGAACCCAAGAAGTCAAAGACCACTTTCAGAAGAAAAAGCTGAAAGAGAAACTCTACTATGATAAACACAGTGGTAAAGAGCTTCCTTCCCTCAACAATGGTAAAAAGGTCACATTACAGCATGGAAACAAGTGGGTGCCAGCCACAGTGATCAAGAAGCACCACACACCCAGATCATACATTGTTCAAACACCAGAAGGTCAGAAGTATCGGATAAACCGCTGACACCTAAACAAATGCCGAGCATTGCAAAATATACCCACAGAGTCTGTGCACTACCAAACCAAGGCATCACGACCCACCCACAGTTCTAAAGTCAGTAAAGCACCTGTTCCTACTGAAGAAACACCTCCTCCGCAAGTGCAGAAACCTACAGTGCGTACTCGTTCTGGACGATTAGTCAAGGAGCCTTATCTTAAGGACTATGAACACTAATTTGTTCTTCTTTATACTTAGTGACCATGAACATTACAGTGCAGCTCAGATATATCCGAACCAAAATATACGCGTAATGCGCGTCAGCCCAATACGCGTATACGCGTATGGATATACGCATATACGCGTATTCTTATACGCGCATATGCGTATGTACTCATACGCGTATGCTTGATTAGTATGTATGAGCTAACCTGTTGATTTTTCTTCTGTTAACAG
>OMLO01002410.1_pt1 | contig 15081 bp, 6 predicted proteins | sample 1674811 | NCBI WGS metagenome assembly OMLO01 (sample SAMN06265003, study PRJEB25207) | coral metagenome | isolation source: Coral host | place: Mexico:La Bocana,Puerto Morelos, Mexico | collected 2008-11-13 | reverse complement strand
TACCCATAGGACCCGCAAATATGTTCGTATTGTTTTATATTTTATATATTCAGTCGTACCACACCTTATATTTTTTACTTGATAATGGCGTAATGTAACGCCGAAACGTCGTTCACTTTTAAATGTTTTTTAAATGTTTTTTAAAAATCTTCTAGCGTTTAACTTTTTAATCAATTAATTGATTGATTAATTTATTATTTATTTATTTGTTTATTTATTACAATTTATGGCATACGAAAAAGAAGCCAAAGGATGAAATACAAAAGAGTCAAAGATCCCATATTAAAGATAATGATACAAATGAACTAATTGTCAGTATTAGTGATACAATGTAAATATTAAATGTTGTAACAAGAGAAATATTAAAAATAAAAAAAATTCATAAACGTGTTGCCTCGTGGATAGAAAGGGGAAGGAAGTTCTATGTTCCCACAACTCTATGAAAATAAGTATATTTAAGAACATTCAAATTTGTTCTTGCATAACTAAATAAATAATATTAAAATATAATAAAACGTACAACTGTTTAAGAAGACATGTTTCGGCATGCTTATGCCATCTTCAGTGTAATAGAATGACAAGTAAAGAGTTTAGAACATGTTTAAGCTAAAAACTACCTCAAGCTTTCTTAGTACCAAAACTACCTACTAAAAACTACATCAAGCTTCCTTAGTATTCACGCATAATGCATTATCAAGACATACCAGTTTACTACTTCTCTCTTCCTGCAGATTTGCAGGAAAATGATGTAGAACCTGGTGGTGTTAAAAGAACCAGAACTATGCAATCAAGTGAGAAACAACAACAAGGAAATGTTCAGGAGAAGTCAACCAAGGGACAGCATTCTTGTAAAACTGGGCATCTGAGTAAGTTAAGTTAAGGAAAAGATACATTGTTTTCATAACACTTGGGACTTGAAGACATTTTTCTGGCAGGGCTTCAAGGAAGCTATTCATTGCATTAATGTTCATTAAGCACTTACTGTAGTACTAGTACTCAAACAGTCTTTGAATTGTAAGAAAGTATATGTTTTTTGCAGAATATCCTGGGTTTGGAATTAAAGTCTCTGTCTCCTAGACTGAGGCTGCCTTCTCGTGGCAGTGATCGATCTTCATGTGACCCAAACAAGCTTTATTGTTAGGAGACCAGCCAAATAACCTTACAAAACAATAAGTGCACCCCCTGCAATGAGTATGATGCTTGATGTTTCTGGGGTTTTTGAATTCGTCCTCAACCCTGCCTCTTTGGTACTACAAGTGTTAGTAACAAACTACATGTGCACATATATGTGGCAATGGAGTATTATTCTCGCATTTTGATTGGTTCTCACCTATGATCTATTAGAGGACAGACACACGAATAACATCATAACCACAAAGTTTTTCCTTCTGCATTTTTAAATGGCGGAAAGTTTTGAGAAATAAGATAATATTTTACATGACTGGCTGAAAATAAAGTACAAAAACATCTTGTCAAGGCTTTGAACAGGTACGAGAAGAAGGAAAAACTAAGAAATAGCCGTTTCTTTTTTAGAGAATGACTCGGAAAAATACTCAAGCAGTCTCAGTCAGCAGTTAAGCGAGACTAAACCAAACACAAAATTGATCTTGCTATGCCTCGAATTTAACAAATCCAATAAACAAAGTGTTTGTTACATTAATTTATTTAAAAAATTAAACTTTACCCAATCCTAAAGAAGTTGCTGACACAGATTGATGTCAGGAATGAAACATAAAATCATCACTTCTTAAATTCAGTTAAAATAAACATGTAACCTTAATGTATGACATGAATGTTCCAGTCCGTTTCAGGGCACAACAGCGAGAAAAGTATAGCTCACCACAGCTTGTGGCCAACTGTATTGCAGCCATAAGGTGTCTCCAATACCATGTCAAACTAATTTGAGAATCACTAACGGCAGAGGACACAAATTTCCACTGTTGGTAACCCTCCTTTCATTCTAAACACGAATCAAATGGCGTCCAATGTTGACCACAAACGCATGTTTTCCGAGCGTATTCTTTCAACTCCAGCAATATTCAAGGAAACATTCAAGCTCTTTGGCCCACAAGGCTGCTCTGATGACAATAACTTTCTTTAACATTTGTAGATTTCGCAGTTCAATTCTGCTTTTGCTGTAAGTTTTCATCTACGAGAAGCCATATGAATCTAGCCTGACAGTGGCGTGATTTTTCTTGACCAATCACAATTCCTTGTTATGCATAGCAACCAATGAGATTGCTTCAATTTGTATAGACAACATTACGTCAAATGGCTTATTTTTTTCGTGTTTGCCAAAGTGGGCAAAGGCCAGCTTTTGAGTAATTGAGAAAGATTTTGAAATAAAAAGCTGAAGTTGTATGTTTTTTTTATTGTATAAAACAAATAAGTTCTATGTTGCCGTGCGTCTGTTCAGTAATAGATCACAGAGTACGTCAAAATGTGGTAAGAACATCAGTGACATACTTGGCTATTGGCTTGTGTGCCACTTTTTTGTTCTTACCACATTTTTACATCATCTGTGATCTATTACTGAACAGATGCACGGCAACATGGAATCTATTTTGTTAAATGGCATATTAACTGGACAGTCTTACTCTGATCTTCTGTCATAATAGATGCTATTGATGAAGAAGACAGGAATATCTTAGCCAGAAAAGCGGTTGAAAGAATCACATTTTCTGCTGAAGAGGACAGTTGGGTATAATAAATTTAGCTCTCTTATATCTTTGTGGATGCAATTTTAACTTAAGTTAACAAAACCATATGTTGTCAGTTATAAAATGTGCGGTTTGCTCAATACTGTTAAAGAGAATTTTTCTTTGATGTTCACTCTCTCTTGCTCTCCTTTTCCAGCTGCTGCTGTTCCGTGTTGCCCTTGGGGTTATGAAGAATGAAACATCTCGTTTTTATCCATTTGTCTGTATGAGGAATATCTTACACAAAGCATGTGCGGTTCGTATTTCTTAACCTTGATACATTTTTGACTGTAGATATCTTTGTCTATGACCAAATGAGAAATGTCAACAGTAAAAACTTGTTTGAATTTGATAACCAGGTCAAGCTGTTTGTCCTGTTTGTCCTTGCAGCAGCCAAATATCCAAGAACTTTGAATAGTAGTACATGTAGTTTACATTGAAGATGTCCCTGCTCTTGAAGGATGTTGAAGCTTTCACTTTTGCTACCTAATAAATAAGATTGTGTTTACTTTGCAAGTTTATTTCGCCAGAATTTTGCAAGTATTTCTTTTGGTTTTAGGCAATCGAAGTGAATTCCTTACCTGTTTCATGGAAAGGAAGAAAGCTGTTTACTAAAGTGGTACTACAATCAAAATTTTACCCCTTGATTTTTTCACATAGAATTCCATGAGAGAATAAAAACACTGTTTTCTAATATCTGCATTAGTTCCAGAGATATTTGAGTTTCAAAAATATGTAAAATATGCAAATGAGATGACTGATGGCGTCATATACTCAACCCAATATTATACGAAGCCTATCAATAGAGCTAATAGAGCTATCTTGACCAATTTGCATCACAGACCATTGAAACATGGTAGGCTAATAGGTCTAAAGGAAACACATCAATAACTATAAAAATTATGTTCCCATGGCAACTCACTTTTTTCCAGTCCCCACCTACTTTATTTCAATATTTTGGTGATATTCAACTCAAAAAACATTAAATTTTGCCACCAACTCAAGCTAACATATTCATATGCTTGCTGGATCATGCATACCAGGTACCATTAGCAAATATGAAAATGGAATGCCAAAGGTGGCCAGAAAAGCCTTTAGTATTGGGGAGGTCTGAGGTATGTTGCCATGGTAACAAAACTGTTGAGTATTGTGGAGCACATTAAGTAGAATTTTACTGCAAAGAATCAAACATTGATGCAAATTGGCTGAGATATCTTTCTTCATCATATTTAATCACAATTTGGTTGAGTGTATGACGCCATCAATTGGCTAATTTGCATATTTTAAAAACTTGAATATCTCTGGAATGAAAAGAGATATTTGAAGATAGTAAAGAGCATTTTCGTCATAGTACCACTTTAACAGCTTTATTCATAGTGTGATACTCCTTTCCTTTTTTATCATTCATGGGCATGTCCTGAGTGAACTTCGGATGAAGAGCATTGTGTCATCATAGATAAGGCTAAAAGCAATGGAACAATTATAATACAGTTTATGTTCATCAAGTGATGTGGTGTCTATAGTAACTAGTGAATCATCAAGGACTGCGTTGGAATGTGCACTCTGTTGCAACTGTAGTGCTAAGATTACATTACAATTTTACATGCGTGCTTATAAGATCTTAAAGATTTTGTTTATTTATACATGTAGAATGCTTTATATTTATGTGTAGACTTACAGTAATTTGCAATAATTATCAAATCAGTATCTCCAAGTAAAACCTAGCCAAAGATGGTTTTTTAAAGTCCTTCGTGTCAAGTGTTGTTCCTTTCCTATGAATACTTGTCTTCACTTGTCTTTTATGTAGTGTTTCTAATTCAGTATTTAGCTTTTTGTAACAATAACAATATTGCGCCTTTTCTATAAAATATTCAAAACTGCATTGGACATTAATGATTAATGAATATACAGCATACCTTTTTCAAAACAAAATGTTTATTCCCAATTGTAGCATGGTTTTAATGTTCATTTGAGCAATTTATTATATATTTTTTATTTTAATAATACTAACAATAATAATAATAACAATAATAATATTTAACAAGCTTAAGGAAACCCAACTTGCCATAGTGTTTGTTAGTGGGGCCTTCAAAAAAAATATTTAGTAAATAAATAAATAATAAAAAAAAAATTAAAAAAAAGCTAACTACAGAAAATATACAAATTTAAAATTCATCAAAATTTCAAATTCCCCATGGGATATCAAATAAGAAATATGCATGTAAAGCTGAATGTGGGAACTGAACTTTTGTTGATGTTTCTCTTTTTACAGTCCAGTATTGACAAAACAGCTCCTAACCTTCAACGCAGGATTTTAAAATTAATGAAGAATCCTCAGTCACAAATGACTGTGAAAATATGTACTACTGAATGTGCCCATGATGAGGTTTGTACAGAATATTAGTGAGATGTTTTGACAATGATTTTGGCTTTTAGCTACATTCTTATTAATTTTTGGAACTGATGTTGATGAAAAACTGTTTATCACAATATATTATTAATTAATATATATTATAAGGATTATTATGCATGTTACAGCCACATGGGAATTAGGTCTGTTTTAAGATTTTGATATGTTGGTTGCCCTGGTTGTGTTAAATTTGACTAAGTCTTAAGTGCTAATTGTGTTTGGCTTACCAGTAATCAAATTTCTCTTCTCAGTCAATGTCTGGTCATTGTTATTATATTCTAAGATCTTTTTGTGACCTTCAATTTCTCTTCTTGCATTTTGTGTGTCTTGTTAAGTCTTTCTAATGCAGGTTTAAACAAAACAGGTACTGTATTTATTAGTAAAAATACCCATGGTTGTTTTTTTTATTCAAAGTTATCATGATCATATTATTAAAGTTCAATCAGTTTCCAGTCTGCTGAGCATGCACACAGTACATGTAATGATGTTTTAAACTCAGTGGTAACAAAAGTTATATGTATGTCTGCAATCTCTCCTTCTTTTTTGACCAGTCTTTTAAAGGATTTGATGATCCACTGGCAGAATTTGAGACAACATTCCAGGAAGTTGTAAAAAGATTAAGGCAGAAATTCAGGTATCTACATGTTTTACCAAGTCAATAACAAAATTAATATTTGAAAAATGTCCAGTCATTGATAAATTTCAATAATTTGAAATCCATACATGTCCCTACATGTAAAGCATGTCTAACCTTATTGTACAATGGTCTAAATGTATGTCCTAATGGTAGAAATGATTGAAACTCTTTGGTGTTAAGCGTGATTCAGAGGCTTTTCTGAGGAGTGAAAACTATATGTTGGTATTGGCATTGTTAAAATATGAAATGATATGCATTGAGGAAAAATTTGAAGCCAGGCTTAACATCTAGCTGATCTCTTTTTGACATTTTATTGCAAAATATGGTGTCCCATGACATATGCTTTGAATCACTCTCTGTACTTCTCTGTCCATCAGAATTCCACCTTTTCAATACTTCTTGAAGGTATAGTCCCACAAATCTTTGGTTTGATTTTCAAGCATCATAAATTTACTGCAACTAGGGTTATTTAAGATGGTCTTATGGTTTTTAATTTTAGTTTCATAGCGTGACTACAGAATGTAAGGCCACCTATCCAGTGTTAGCATATCCTAGGATAAACAAGAACAATATACCAGTTGGCAGGTTTAGTCCATCAAATATTAAAAACAGTTAAAACGATAACTTGATCGTCAGGTTGTTCATTCATTATTGTAGCCAAATTGATTTTGGCTTTTCTAAGACAGTTTTTGCATATTTCCCACTCTGTCCTTTTGCACTGCACTTTGGTTTGTTGTTGTTATAGTTGATATTGGTTTTGCTTTACTATTTGCAGCTCTTCAAGTTTATCATGTGATGGAGGCCTTACATTAGTTTCTTCTAAAAAAGAACTTCATGACAAGTACAAAGTTCAAGTTCTAGCTTCTAATGGGGTCAGTAGTGCTAATGACACAGGTCAAACATAAGAGGCTAGTTGCCAAAGAGTCAGACAAGGTGGCAGCTATATATGTGCCATACATATTGTGAAGGTTTATGTAGCAGGTTACCCAGAAAAATTCTCAGATTTTCTCAGCTCGTGATCATTTACGGTGCAGTGAGATCTTTTTGACCATATCAGGATGTAGTCAGATGTTGTTGATATTTGGAACAAACCAGTCAGAACACTATTTTCCTTTGGGACATCAAGAGGCTTTGTAGTCCAGTTCTAGCTATCTCTCTGCCATGCGATGCTACACTCTAAAAAAGAGGGTCCCTCTCTCTCCGAGAGTGTAGCCTTGCTTGACAGAGAGAAGGCCAGAACTAGACCAGAGGCTTCAAAGCATGGAGCAAGTTCATTCCCAGTTGTTTTTCAGTGTTTAGTTGTTTGGGCATGGATACGTTGTTTATTTCGTTAACTTGGATTAATTTCTTACGTTTCACGTTTGAATCTCATATTTGACAAGCTCATCCAGACTTGAGTTGTTTTCTGGGATCAACTCAAGTGTGTGTTGTTTATTTGAGTCACAGTACTCTGTCATTGTCAATTGCAACCAATGTGTTGACAAAGCCAAGGAGGTTAAATCAAACCAACAAATGCACTTAGTGGGTAGAATTCTGAAAAAGCCAAAACCAAACAAATATTTTAAAAAAATCATTGTGTCTCACAGATAAACCACGGCAATCATGAAGAATTTTAACAACGGTTTAATCTCGGTAAACGTAAGCTTTAAAAACTCTAATCACATCGTGAATAAATCCACTGAGGAAAATCACATGAAAATCTCACCGCGTGCTCGGTTACGCTTCACTAATCTGTCAATCACAAAGTAACATCTGATTGGTAGCGAGAATAGAAAAAGATTACATCATAAATTCCTTGCGTGACGCTTTACTTAATAATTGTCTTTTGTCCACATTGCGCCTGGAAGCCTGGAAGTGTTTTCAAAGTACTAGACCCCCTTGGTAGCCACTCACTCTAATTTGCAACAATTAGGGCATGTGACCACCAGGGTCACACACATATCCCCATTGTTTAGCTAGAGAGTAGGCAACTGCTGTTGCATAATTTTCCTTTCAACCTCCCTTTTGCCAAAAGAAGTCTGACAATGGTGTTCATCTATCTTCACAAAATATTTTCAACTTAAACTTGTGTAGGCGAATCAACTTCAATGTAGGCAAATTGACTCAGATTGTGAAGGCAAATCAATTTGAAAGAAAAGTGCCGGCATTCTTTATACCAAGACTTACTAAGTGATAGTGGAATTTGCAGTTCTTAGAACTGTTGGCTAAGCACCCTATTCGATATTCACGGCCACTTATTTAGAAAAGTGTGTTTATAAAGATATTAATTTTAAAAAATAAAACATTCATAATAGTCAAATAAACAATTCATCCACTACAAAACTTAAACATTCTTTAGAATCGCTTGGCATTTCTGAACAATTACACTACAAAAAGAGACTTACATCCTTTGTTCAAAAGAAATAGAACTTCCTTGAAGTTCTCAAAAATGCCTAAATTAGAATTTCCCATATTTCAAACATTTCAAACAAATGTAAATTTTATCAGAAACCATTCCGTGTCTGTCCTTTCTTTGGCAACAATTCAGTAGATCCAGTGCATGCACATGTATAAATAAAATATTTGCTGAACAACCATTATCCTTGTTAACAAAAATTGTTATTGTTCAGTTGCTCATTAGCATTTACCCATAGGTACATAACTGTATACATGTACAACTAGTTAAGTATTTCATTGATAATTGTCATAGCTCAAATTCTCGCTCAAACGTAGTTTGATGTTATTGTGTTTTTGCTTTAGACAAGCTCTCCGGATAAAGAAATTGCATCACTAGGACCCAGGATCAAGTGTGTCAGTGACATAAACAAGACTGCCATCAGGGATCAGATTCAGGTTGGTGCATAAAATGACACAAGAGACACTGGATTCTGTCAAGCTTACAATGTAGTGCAGGACTTAATCTCTCTCTTAGGATGTGATGGGCCACTTGGCTCGTATCCAGGGGTACACTTAAATTTAAGTAAGTGTAGTGTACATTGGGCTGCCTGTGGCTACCTGTGACAAGTCCTTTTAGATAGGTCTGTGCAAAACCAGCAAGAGCAGGCTTATACCTTCTTCAATGCTGCTTAATTAAGCAATAAACCAGTCTTTCTATAGGTTTTCTTACCCAATAGACCATGTGGGATGTTGTAAATCACGAGCTGTGAGACAAGTTATTTACAACATCCCAAGTGACTTTTGTAGAGGGGTTAAAATAAGAGTAACTATTCACAAAGAGAATTGGCTGTTCTGGAGAGGTTGCAATTAGTGGAAGTTTGGCTGTAACTTGTTCACTGATGATTGGTGGCACCCATATTTTATTGAAAAATAATAAGCTTGTCAAGATATGAATGTGGGAAGGATTTCAGAGCCAGTTATCTCTAAAAACATGTCTGCATTTGAGCTATTCAATACCTCATTGTCTTCTCTACACAAACTAATTATAAGCCATCATATATTCAGATGTTCCGCAGTTTAGGAAAAAGTCAAGGGAATTGTTTCCATAAGTTTGCTACTTGACTATAAATGACTGACTAGTCATGGTGTATGAGCGTCAACCAGAGAGCTATTGTCAGGTGCCAGAATTAAAGGGTCGTTTCTTTTATGTGGGTTGTACATTTAAATAAAAACAAATATCTTCCTAAAAGTAGTGGATATATTTCTGTTGAGAGCTGTTGACAAAGGAGTAACATAATTGTGCACTCCACATTACAGATTGCCTTTACAACACCTCAGGATTCGTATGATGCTTACAGAGTATTTCAGATGTTCAATTTTTATACACGGGTATGTCAAACTAACCAATGAAGAAAATTTGCTTTGCGTTGCTGTGTTGTGCTTTGTAGTGTGCTACTATTCTGTGCTGTGCTGTGCTGTGCGATGCAGTAAACAAAATTTAATGTCTTCCTAAAAGTAGTGGATATAGTGCAGTGCACAGTGCAGTGCTGATCTGTGCTACACCATATAGTGTTTTGGTGTGCTATGCTATGCTATGCTCTGCTGGGCAGTGCTGTGCTATGTGATGCAGTGAAGTTCAGGACAGTGCTGTGCATTGTTGTGCAGCATATGTGATGCAGTGAAGTGCAGCACAGTGCAGTGTTATGTAGTGCTTTGCAGAATTTGCAGTGCTGTGCTGTGCAGTGCTGTGCTGTATGGTGTTGTACTGGCCGCAGTTGTTCAAATACTGGATAAACCTATCCACCATATAAATAACTATCTACTGGATAGGATATATCCAGGTGTATAGTGTTATTCCACCCTTTGAACAACTAGGGCCTGTACTGCACCAGTGCTGGGCTGGGCGGTGCTGTGCTGTGCTGTGCTGAGCTTTGCAGTGCTGTTGAGCCATCTGTGCAGTGCAGTCAGTGCCTTATTGCAGAGCTATGCAGTGCAGTGCAGTGCAGTGCTTGGCTGTGCAGTACAGTGTACTTGGGTTGATCTAGCTATTTTTTGTGTAAGAAAGCAGTATGAAATTTTAGATTTATTTGAAGATTCTTCGTGGTGATGTCCATCTAAAGAACTAATAGTTTAATAGAAAGTCCAGGTAGCTAAATGTGGACTGTTGCTTGTAGATTTTGATTTCTTATATAAATTGTGTGCTCTGTAATTTACATGTGTAAGCCTTCTCCTCCCCAATTCTTTCTAAACGTTTTCACTTTTAATAGTACATTATCCATCTGGGCCTGGTTGTCTAAACCTAACCTACATGTAGGATTAGCGAGATTTTTGTTCTTCATTTTGTGGCTTTTGCGGTAAGATTTTCTACTAATCAAATAATTCAAATAATTTTAATAACTTCAAATAATCTCAAACTATGCACAACATAAACAGTGAAAAACATTATTTTTTATATAAGAAAAATTAATGTTTCAGTAAACTAATAATCCTGGGTTAACCTTAACCTACTTTTAAACAACCCGACCCTGTTTAATGCAAATATTGACTTCTTTCTATATTTTGGTGGTGGTGTCAGGAGGAACTTGAAGCTGTATTCAAAGAAATGCAAAAGAGAAATCTTGTCACTAGAAAGGTAATTACTGTGGCTCCTAATGTAATTGTGAACTAAAGGCCTAATAATCTGATTTACAATAACCTGTAAGCCTAATAAGATTGGTTAGTTGTTAAATGTTTCATACTGCATGTCATACATTTTCTACTAAAATTATTAGGTCATGCATGATACTCATTTATTCCTCAAAAGTAAACTTTTGGTTGAATGTCTTCAAAGTGACAACAAAAATGTGTAAAATATTCTGTTTTCCGCATTGGTAGTGATTGGTTTCAAGCTTAGCTAAGTCTGTGACATGCTAGTTAATTATTAACCTGGATTATGGAATTATTTTAAGTGCCAAAATCCTCAGTTCTAGTGGCATGCTGAAATGTGCTGAAGACCTGTTCAATCCCACCTTCGACATGTATGACATACATGACAGTCTGCCATGATCCATATGTCAGTACACTCCTACATTCAGTAATAATATAATTATAATGTCTTCCCCATCTATGGAAGGTAAATCTAGTGCTGCATTTTCTCATGTAATTGACGGCATAGTAGGTCATGCCATATTGTTGACTGTACACTGTACATGTAGATTAATTTTATATGTCTGAATAACTAGAAAAGTATCCCAGTAAGTCCAGTAGTAGTCTCGCTTTTTTGGAGCAGAATACAAGGTTCTCATTAAGTCCTGGCTTCCGGCTAAATCACAGGCTTCTTTGATTTCTGAGTTGCCTACTTTTCATGAAATAATAAGTTGTGAAGAGTAATTTAGGGAAAACGCAGGTCTGTAAATGTGACTGACCCTCAGTTGTAGTAACATTTTTTTTGTGACAATATTAAACATCTTTTTGAGTGACTGCATGTGGTGATTCAAGAAGTTTGTTTTAATTTTAAACCATTCATTGGTTGGTCAGTCTGGGCCTTTTCTCGTGTGAGTATTTTCTATCATCTGATTCAACGGTGCCTAAGATGAAATGTGGATTTTGTCTCTTTTGATAGAAATTAAGTTGATTATAGTACCAGGTTGTACTCTCATTACAAACAAATAAACCAGTTTTACTACGTTGGTTGATAATAAAATGTAATACTGATTTATTGGTAGAAAACATTTGAGACTTCTGGAGGCAGTCAGTTCACAAGAGCTCTACCATTTGCATCAATGACATATCAGCTCAGCTCCACGTGAGTTAACTGCTTATTTGTTTTGAAAGATTACTGTAGGCATTATATAATCAAAGCTTGTTTGGATTGAAAAGGCAAGCTCAGGTTAAGTCAAGGGTCAATGTGTGTGTCAATGTAGCTATAATTTATATCTTTTAAAACAACTAAAATTTAAATCGTCAAAATGATCAAAGCGTTTGAAATTAAAATTAAGATTTTTGTTTTGTCCAGTCAAAGCAACTGTACACCCAACTGTTTTTCGACATCGCATTAATTCACTTGTTCTGCTGCCTTTGACATGCACCGCCATGCACTTGATTTGAAATGTTTTCTTTTTTCCACTGCTACAAGAAAGAAAATAAATATTTCATTAACCTGCATGATCTTCTTAGTCCTAACTTTAAAGGTCTGGCCAAATCCACACAACATTTAAAAGAAATATATTTATTTAAAATTGTTGTGAAGAACATGTTGTACCATTTGATGACCTTGCTGTTTTTCCCTTTTGCTTTTTGACACAGTACTTTGCACTTGGGTCTTAAATCAACAGTTGAACCTGAATCCAAAACCTCTATCACAAACCTGAGTTTATACCTACAAGTGTAATCTAAGTATGGATTCTAACACTGAGGGAATAGAATTGGTGAAATAATGTTCATGATTTTACAGTATATAAAAGCCAATGTTTAACTTTAAAGTACGCCACACGTAAAACAAAATCACATCAGTCATGCATGTAGTATTGTTGAGTATACGACTTTCCCTTATTGTAATTGGCTGTATTTTTGTGGCATGGTACAGAAACTAATATTTCTGCTGTTACTTTACCCTCAGGTACCATCGGTTATTCATGAATGGTTTCAAACTGGTTACGTTCTACAGAGATTGTGCTCATTTCTGGAAACAGCTCATCAATGGAGAACAGCACACATTCAATGATCCAACAACCAGTAAAAGCCAGACTGAAGAAGGAACAGAGACATTCACACCTGGAACCATAGAGTTTAGACCCACACGTACCATAGGTGGACATGTGGCCTGTATTCTATCTCTGTTGGTAACAAACAAGGTCAGGCATAACTGTCAGTCACATTGCATTATAGGTTTGTTTTGGCTGTAATTATGACTTGAGTAAAGCATACAGTTTGAGTAAAATATAACATAAGCTATAAGCATTTGGCCAACATGAAAAATTAAGGGGATGCATTACCAGCAAGTATTTGGTTGTGCAATGGAGTCCCCAGGCAGCATAGTGGTCGCAGATATTGTCATAGTGAACATAGAGGAACAGGCCTTGCCTACCCCTGCAGTTACTCCTCAATAGTGGCAGAGATATGTGGACAGCTCCAACATATATTTGAAGAAAACAGATGCAGAACATTTCCACCAGTATCTGAACCCTGTTGTCAGTAGTTAACATCCAATTCATTCGTGTATATCCTTTATAGAATCAGCAAAGGTTCCATAGGCCGGATTGATGTTCGTAGGAAGACAGCCCACACCGACTACATGTAATATCCTGCTTTCGTTTCTCATAGTCCAAGGCAAAACATAGAAGCTGTAGTGAAAACACTGCTAAACAAAGCTAACCTCCTCCCTTCATGCCGTGGACTAAGAACAAATTAAATGAGCGGGAATACGTTTAAAATGATTTGAAATCAAATGAGAGTATAATCAAGAAGTGACTAAACAACAAGATCAAGCGCAAATAGTTAAAGAAGAGACCTGCCGTTTCTACGTAAAGGGTGTGTCTGATCCCTTGGGCTTCATCCTCCGAAAATTTGTTTATACCACCAGCTTTTAGACCAGTAAGAACGTTAGGTCAGGTTTTTATGAAGCCCAAGGACCGACCAATGAATGACCAAAGTGGAGCTGTCATGACTGTTCATTCACCTATGATGGGGAGAGCAAGCACTCATGGCCCAGGCCATGCAAGCAACAGTGAATCAGCATTTAAAAAAGAGGCTTACTACAGTTTCTCTGAGACTCTGTAGCATGATACGATTTCCTAACAGATGTTAGTAGTTATCAAGCATGCAAAAAACATTGACCCAAATAACCCTAAGAAGAAACCAAAACATTAGGACTTAAAACGCGTTTAATTGCTTTGGCATACGTAGCGATAGTTTCAAGCTGCTTTCAAACATGTGTTAAAACTAGGATCTATAAAAGTGACAAAAAGAAAGATAAGCAACAGGCAAAAAACTTCTAATTTACTCTTGCTTTTTTGCATGTGATACAATGTGTCACATTAGCACGAACTTAAAAATAGGGCGTGTGCAATTCAATTCCTGTGCAAGGTCTTAAAACCATTCTTTGATCCAAGATTTCCTGAAATCTAACTGTACAACCTATAATGAACTTTTCACAAATGAGTTTTAGGAGTGAATTGCATTCAGAACCAAAATTTTAAATAACTCTGTAAGAGAGATTTTTGAGCTATTTTTGAAATACACAAAATTTTTCATTTCTTTGTTTGAGAAAAATCTGCTTTAATTTACAGATTTTGTTATACTGTTCTGAAATTTTGAGGTGAGGTCATTTATGGATAGACTATCAGGAAAACGTCATTAAAGCTACTAGTGCAAAGTCTTTCGTAGGCACTTGCTCATTAATTTGGCTATTTATTAAGGTTTTATTTTACAAGTTTCACATATAATGAAAAAGAATTTAGAAAACACTACTTAGACTAGGTATGCTAAGTCAACAATAATTGGTAACATCCACCCAGGAAATACCTACTCGAAAAAAGATCTTTCAACATGGTGTTACCAACTGCCACAGGAAGCTCTTCTTTCAGTCACCACTCTCCACTTTGAACAGCAATGCTATTAACAAAAGGAAACTGCTCCCTCTCACTTATGCACTGGCACCGTTGATTCAAATCAAAATCAATAAAATGACAGCACGCAGGCTTGTAGCACATGCAGTAAAGTCAGCCTTTAACCCCGGGGGGGGGGTACTCCTTGGAATTTTTGGTGAGGGTGTGCTGCCCGCATCTCCAAATCCAGACCCAATTTCAGACCAAAAAATGCCATTTCCCACACCCATTTTCAGACCTGGCTTCAAAATTCCATACCCGTTTTCAGACCTGACCTTGTACGTGATTAAGCATAATGGGTAAAATTTAGCTGGAATGATATATTTTACCTATTTCCGTTTCTCTCTCACCAGTTACTCGCCCTGGTTGCTGGGA